>Ga0181612_117637_pt1 | contig 14329 bp, 9 predicted proteins | sample HoacroProtozoa21_FD_119630 | JGI IMG/M metagenome (GOLD analysis project Ga0181612, IMG submission 119630) | Hoatzin crop microbial communities from Cojedes, Venezuel. Combined Assembly of Gp0051906, Gp0051904, Gp0051908 | reverse complement strand
GACCCACAGAGGTCCCTTCCAAACTCTACCATTCTGTGATTCTGTGATAAAGAGAAAGAAACAATGCAGAAGATGTGATGCTAACATTTGTAGACTGCATACGCAGTCACTTTGCTTAGCTCAGTTATACTTCATTCCCTACCCTTTGGGCATCTTAAATATCTGTGCCAAAAGTTATGTACACTTCTGGGGAAAAAAAAAAATCATAGTACTGCTAGGAAAGTGTTTTCTTTTAACCAGCTATTGTAATAGTAATAGTATAAAGGAAAATGGTAATGTATTTATTAATGGTCGTTGTCTAATAAGATTGCAGTGACCTCTGTGGGTGAAGTGAGGAAGATCTGGCTTGTAATGCAACTTATTGTCATTTAAAAACTCTTTTCAAAGGAGCTTCGATTCAGCTGAATTGAAGTTCAACTAAACCAGACTAGTGACCCTCTGCCGCACCTGTAATTCCCACACTGGTCTTGCGTGCCTGCTGTTGGTGATTCAGTCTTGTGGGCCTAAGTTGGCAGAAAAATAACTCAGTAAAAGACAGTGCCTAGCTAGCGAAGTGAATCATCTTCCTCTGTTACCACAAGAGCTTCAGCACCAGTAGAAGGAAGTGGTGGAAGTGTGTGGTCAAGAGCAGAGGGGAGGAGTGGAGATGTGTTGTCTAATCATATCCTTGGCCTCTAAACCTAATCTGCACACCTCTGTTTTGTTTTAATGACATACTTTCTGCTACATGTTGGTTCTGAATGTAGCTGTTCAACACTTGCTCATGCATGTCGTTAGTTTTCCATGTGTATTTCCTTTGCTCCCTGGAATCCATATGGGCTCTTCTAGAACCTGTGGGAACCTGATGGACCTAGCTCAGGTTTGTGATCCTAATCTTACCTATAGGGATAGAAATAAGGAGGTTGACACTGGGGCACGGGGTGATACTCAACACCATTGCTTAGGTGTCTGTGCTGGAGGTAGCTGTCTCAATTCCCGTGCAGTGAAGATGTAGTCAATATAGTGAAACCTAGAGAGGTTCTCGGCTTGCCCTGCAGCATCATCCTGCAGTAGGACTCTACACTAAACAGCTGAATTTCTTTCTGGTTTCTAATACTTTATTGACATGTGTCACAACTCAACTGATAGAACATAGGTGTCTGATGTCACTTCACTGCCTGAGGGTGTCCTGCTATTCCAAAAGACTGGAGTCTCCAGTAGTTCCCATGTCAAATTTGGCAGTCCCATCAACCTTAGGACAGCTCAAATGGCACCAAGCAACTACATATGAGGAAGCAGACTGAGTCCACTGTGCCTTTTTGCTTTCACCAGCAATTCCTTTTGTTTTCCTTCCTCCTCCCACAAGTGTATTTCAAATTTCGTTTAGCAAATAGATAAGATTTTCTTGTAGTCAAGAACGGGCCTAAGTCAGGTCATTGGTACCAGGGTGTTTCAAAACTGAGAAAGGTTCTTTATATATTTTACACCTGCACCTCACAAACATATTGTTTTAATGAGACTGAAACAAAGTTCAGGAACTGGTCAGTACTCAGCATCTGAGATTATATTTGGATCAGACTTGGACTTTGCTACTTGCACCAGTCTGTCTGAATACTGACATAACAGGGTATGAAAACAGCACATCTTTGGCAAGCAACTGATATCTAAGAACATTTTTCCTTTAAAATTCATTGTATTTTCAAAGTAGGTTGTGTGTTGATGAGTATTTTTGGAATCAGCATTGGGCCAAATGAGAGAAAAGACTGGGAATCATTCCCCACAATAGGGATTTTGCCTGGAAGGGACCAGATCTTCCACTGGTGAAAACTGGACCATGTTTGTGAAAATGCAGAAAAATGCCTGATTTGAACTTCCTTGCACTAGTCATCTGAAGCTTCCTCGTTTGCTTTGGTAGTGTATGTCTACAAAATTTGCAAGGCAGTGAGGCGTAAGGGTTGGCTTTGTGTAACTGGATGGCTGTACTTCATGAACAGGTGACAATTTTAGGTTTGTGTTGCACCTACTTAAATAGATATAAATGGAAACTGAGTATTAAAGAAAGAAGCTGAATGCTTCAGACAGACTTGTTAATGTATACAGTGTTATTTATTTATTTATTTTAGATGGTAAAGAATTTGATGCGTTTGTGTCCTATGCAAAATTAGACTCTTCTGAAATTGACTCTACTCTAATTAGTGAGGAAAGATTCGCCCTGGAGCTTCTTCCAGATATGCTGGAAAATAAATATGGATACAAGTTATGCATTCTTGAAAGAGATATTCTTCCAGGAGGAGGTAAGGTCCATGTGGATGGCAGAAAATCTTCAGTTCTTTATAAGCTTGTTTTTCACGTTCCAAAAACACCTTATGCACCAGATCAGCAAATAATGTATTTTGGTACTGGAGTTTCTGCCCATATCTCACCGTGTTTTGATCTTTACATCTGTCCTCTGCACCTGAGGCATAAATATGTTAGAGTGTGGTCACTGGTAACTACTAGGCTGAGACAAAACTTCTTGTCCAAGAATTTCTTTGCAAACAGACTCCATTCCCTGAAAAAGCGACCTTCTCTGAAAAGAAGACCCCAAATATTTCAGTAGTTACTTTCTGAGCAACTTTAGTCAGTGCTGCCTGCAATAATTAGAAAACCCTCAGTACCCATCCCTGGGAGAGACAACAAGAAGTCCAAGTGTCCCTTGAGGCGCTGTTTGAACAGAAACAACGTGTGTTGAGGTCTCAGCTGTGCCCTCCACCTCCTGAGCAGGAAGTTGTGTTCTCTAGGCTGCGCAAGAACAGCTGCAGTACCCTCTGATAGCAAACACATTTCTAGGCATTATGTGATTGCTCAGCATCCCAATTATTGGTTTTCCTTACTTCTGGGTTTTAGTTGTTGATAAAGGAACTGATAAGATTAAAAGTCCATTATAGAATATAGTAATGATTGTCATTTCTTCTCCAGCATACACAGATGAAGTTGTTACAGCTATTAAACATAGCAGACGAGCAATAATTATTTTGAGTCCAGCCTACGTGAGCGGACCAAGCATCTTTGAACTGCAGGCAGCGGTGAACTGTGCATTGGAAGACAAAAAAATCAAACTGGTATTAATAAAGTTCCAGGCTTTTCAAGAGCCAGAGACTTTGCCTCCAGTAGTGAGGAAAGCTCTTCGGATTTTACCAGTCCTTACCTGGAAGTCTTCTGTTTCTGCTGCTCCAAACAAGAAGTTTTGGAAATATATGCGTTACCACATGCCAGTGAAAACTACTAGGATATTGGGAAATTGCAGCCTAAAGGGCTTTTTCCAAAGGTTATTCAGCCTAGTATATCGATAGCAGAAATTTCACAGATGGATGACAGCAGGCTCCGGAATGGTGACGTGATTGTAGAAGACCTTTTCTACATCGGCTGACCACTGTGGACTGTCACTGCAGTCAGCGATAGCTTACTCCACAACAGTGAGAAGGATTGCAGTGTGACAGTGCTGCAGCCTCGCAGTAAAACTAAGTGACACTGCACACAACTGTGAATGTGAGCTATATTTCACAAATTACTATTTTTTTATTATTATTATTTATTATATTCTTTTGCTGTGATGTTGAGACTGTATTTCTTCTAGAATATTTTTATGATTGTTTTCTAGAAAAAAGATTAAAAAAGGGAACTCCAGAGTAAGCTTGCAGTTTAATTTTCCTGTACAGTCCAGTGGGACAAGTCCAAACTCTTTAAATGAGTTACTTTCTCCTGTGGGAGCACCAAGGCAGTACCGTGGGAGACTGCTACAACTGGGTACACCAAAGGGGTTGAGAAAAGAAGGATCCCTGTGTCAGGGCTGATCCCAGGCATCTGCATCCCTCCTGCAATAGGTGGAAGCCTATTTCCTACCAGCTGTGAAATATTTCGCACTCAGACACATCTGCACACTGCTGATCCTGTCTGGTGCTGGTCACTCGTGGGTCGCACTGAACCTGTTGGTATTATGGGTGTGTTGCAGTTGTAAATCAAAATCCTAGTTGTCACACCTAGTAGACTTCCAGGGACTCTGAAGTCTTCCCCTTGCAGTCCTCTAGCTGCTAACTCTCCAGGGTTCATATTATTTACTCTCAAGGCATCTTGCAGTCTGTGTGTGTATGGCTGTAGCTAAGTGAAATGCAATGGTTAGTGTTGAGAAAATCAGAGTAGAAGAGCCACTGATCTGATGTTCTGATGACTTCATTTGGCCTTCAAGTTAACAGATCCTTGTTTTATAATACTCATTGAATAGCTCATCTGCCAGATTCCTTGTTGGAAAAGGACTTCAAGAAATACTGCTGTTAACAGAACGAGTACACTGAAAAAAGAACAGCCCTTTTGCAAGCACCCTGAGCATTATCTAACTAACTTTGTATTGAGTTCAAAGCCTTCAGTGGGGGCACTGGTGGTGGTGCTGTGGGGCAGAACCAGAATATAGTGCCTCATATAGAAACAGAACATCAGACAACATCACTGGCTGTACCACAGAAAATTTTGACACTGCAGTTGCACCTGCACTGGGGATTTATTTCAGATCATGAGAAGCTTTTGAAGCAAATTTCCCAGTTGTCACCACCTGTTGCCTTTCGCTTTGCGCTACAGAGCATCACAGGTGTACACACTGGTTCCTTTTCCACAGAAAGTCAACTGGAAGATATTGTCAACCCATGAAGGGATCTTGAGTCTGTGGGATCAGCTGACCTGCCAAACACATGCAGTGTGGATGTGGGGTCCTTAGCGCTAGTTGTCCTGGGGTACATCTCTGTTCTCACTAGTCTGCACTGTTTTCCAACATAACCAAATCAGTGGGCAATTTGAAGAATTTGTCAGTAAATTAAATTTACTCACTTCTAATGTGTGTAATACAGGCTTTAGCAGCTTCTAATCAACACTGCTGTGTTTGCACACTTTCTTATCCTAACACTAAACTTGGTAGTTTTTGCAGAGGAGAAAAGAGGATGACATTTTAAAAAAATGTTCCATAAGGGTGAATGTTGTGTTGGAGTAGCATAATGTGGTTGTCCAGTAAATGCTTTGCAGGCATGAATAACACAAATGTCAGATACAAGACGACTCAAGATCCAGTTTTGGGCATGTCATGCGAGTCAGACCTTCCTTTTTCTATTGTTACAATGTGCTAGGTCACATACGTGCATTTACGAGAGAGAACACATTTCTAAACAAGAACGTCACTTGCATGGTCCTCCACCAGATGTCCCTACGGTAAGCCCTGCAGAGTCCATTTATTTACACACCAAGTCATTTCATTACCAGGTGAGACAGGACCAGTGAGCAGTGCCAAGTGTGGTGCCTGAGGTGCCGGTTGTGCTGGGGAGGCAGACGGGGAGTAAGGGCAGGAGAGGAAGGTGCGGAGCAGGTTCTCCTGCCTGCCCAGGGTGCCACCATCTCTCCCAGCTGATGCTATTTGTTTGTGCTGCACTTGCTGCCTGAATGGTGTGCATTGCAGCTTATTTTTCTTTTTGACTGTGGGAAGTCAGAATGGCTGGATAAATAATGTAGTTGGAAAGGGCTTTTTATTCCTTAACAGGGTGATACTGTGACCAAGGCTTATCTGGGTCGGAGGAACCTGCAGAACCGGTATCTTCACACAAACTCCGGGTCCGTCTGTAACACAAGGAACAGGACAGGCACATCAGGGCTTTTTAAATGACTTATAACAGGCAAATGAAGCAGCCCTGAGGAAGAAGCGGCCGTGGCTATGAGCAGTACACATCAACAGGAGTGAGTGTTGCTTACCTTCACGCACGCACTAGATGCTGTGTCTGTAATAAAACGGTCACAGCCCCAGACATGGACTCTGCCGCGCTTGCACATGCAAAGCTTTCAAACTGGTTGCTGTCTCTGTGGAGTCTAGTATGCTGTTCTGCTGCTGCTTACGCGGACGAGCCCAACCCGAGCAAGAGTTCCTTGCCTCACTATGAATATGATCACGGCGGGGCTGTTGGCTCTTCACAAGATACAAGGATACATGTTTTCACAGTGGACTATGACTATGTGCGAATTCCCTATGAAGTTACTCTCTGGATCCTCCTTGCCTCTCTTGCAAAAATAGGTAAGTAGAAAACGGTGTCTTTGGTCCTCTTACCTCAGCGAGAAGTTAAAAATATACCATGTAGCCAAATATCTTCCACACATTTTTGTAGCTGGGATTGTTTTTACAGCCTTTGTCCTCAGAAGAACAGGTGTGTTTATTACTATGACAATGACAAAATCCCACCTCTGAATGCCTTCATCTTACTTAAGTAAATATATGACCTTTAACCCTCATGTCTCTTGGGTTGTCTATGCTAGTGAGTAGCAACGGAGCTCCTCTACACAGTGCTGTCCATCCCTTTTTCTAGTCTTTAAACATTATATCAGAATTTACAACCTGCCACAGCTGTAGAAATGAGTAACACCAGACTGAGACTTCAAGGGTATTGAATTTGGGGGAGAAAAGTGGGAAAAATTCTTTCACTGTGCAAATAACAGGAAATGTTTCCCTATCAGTCTTTGTTTTACATGTTTGCTGTTTAAAAGTGCTCAGAAAGTAATACCAGAGGGGAGGGATTGAGAGTCTAAGAGAGTGTAGGTCGTCAGAGGTGTATGGTAAGTACCTTCTGAACACATACCAATACATCTATCTTCTATTAGAGCTCCATGTAGGTATCTGAATGAAGAAAGACAATTCGTGGAGCAGTAGGAACTGCAATTAACATAGCAAAAATGGCTCACCATGTGTCTTACATGATTGGACTCAAATTATTTTGTCCATTCAGAATTAACGTGGCAATACCAAATAAATGAAGAAGATGATAATAATGTGAAGAGCTGCACACGTGATCTTCTTGTCCTTCTGATCTTTCCATGTGATTTTCAAACATTGCTATAGAACAGGCTAGTAGGTGGCCTGATGATAAACATTTTTCATGTCATAGTCACACAATTACAAAAATCATTACCACTGATAATGATTTGCCAGTTTCATAACAGTTGATGATCTTTGTCGATTTCCTATAAACAAATGTCTTCACTGCTAAAATAATAATAAAATTTTCACAAATCAAATTTGTTGTTATGGCATCAGCAGAGTGTGTTAGTAGTGAGCATATTGATCAATTTCTTTATTCCTTATTCACAAAAGCATAGAACTTGCCATATGGCACACCTACTCAACATTTTCTTGAGCAAGAAGAACTTTAGAAGAACAGTGTGATACCTCCCAAGCAGACCTGTTCCTGAGCTGGGAGTTGTCAAATAATAATATTTTTGATGAAAAGTGTGGAGCTGCTGACTTCAAATCTACTTGGAAGAGTTAGTCTGAATAATCTGGTTACCCAGGGAAGATTTCCAAACTCTTAAAAATTTTCAGTGTTTCATTCAGGTATTATCTCCCTCCTGGATGTCATGATTTCAGAGTGGGAAACATTTCTGAGATCTTGAAAGGCAAAAAAATCCCCTTACTCTGTAAAACTGACAGCAGACTTGAACACGATTTTTTTAATTAAAAAAGGATATGAGTAGAGTTATGATCTTCACATACTTTTTGGTAAAAACAAATAGTCTTCTAAATAAATAATTTCAAATTTCATAAAAATATCTTTCTTTTCCTTTACTTTTGAAAGGGTCACAGAAATGCAGTCATGGCATTAGCTTCTAGAGCTATGGGATGGAAGTTCACCTAGCTTCAGGTGTGGAGGCACAGCCATTGGATTTACAGGTTTCTTAGTCTGCCTCCTCATTCTCATTCTTGTAAATTCTGAAAAATTCCTTACATTTCTAGTAGAAGTACCTCTCATTCACAATATGACTACACAGTTCCTGGTATAGTGACTAGATGAGCCATTGCTAGACTTTATCTTAGTATTGGTATCAGTATTTGTGTCAAATGGGAAGAATTATATGAACACGGCTGCAGTAGCAGCACATCAAGGAAGGCAGGAGGAGGTTCACACCCACAACATTTATGTGGTAAGTGTAGCCCTTTCTCTGTAAAACAGCTTGGCTACATCTATGCTTGCAAACTAACAGGCACCCTGTCAGGAGGCCGTATGGACTGTCCATAGCACATCGATGTTGGTGTGCTCCTTCTCAGTCCTGGCCCATGCCCACAAGCCTTCTCCTGAGCAGTGCCCGGGCAGACTGTGGGCCAGATCTTCTCCCACAGCCAGTTTGGATGTGACCACTTCTTGCTGGGGTAGGGAAGAGAATTTGGCTATACGGACGCAAGTGGAACCTTTCTGCTTGGAAAAGTCTTTGGCCAGCTTAACTTGTTAGGGTAAACTCAGCTTTTATTCTAGTGAGGAAAAAAAAACCCTTCAGCTGCATTATTTTCTCAGATATCTGATGGCTGCTGGTAGTTCTTTCAGCTCTGCGGAAATCACTGGTTTTGTCGCAGTAAAACTAACCCATAAGGTTCCTTACAAAACATGGTTTACCTTATGTAGGAACAGCAGTTTTCCCAGAAAAGCAAGGTTAATCAGCTTGTACAAAGCCTTATGTTACTGTGGCTTGATTCCTGCTGCTTTGGATGTTTTGTTGTTCATAAGCACTCACTCCCTCTATGAACCACTTGGAGTCCATGCAATGCTTCAGGGGAGTGCTGGAAGTGGAGAGAGCTGAGCAGACCATGGCATCTGAGCTGCTCCCTGCTCTCTCGGGGTTCTCCATGTTCCTGGTCAGCCCAAATCCAACGGGAGCTCTGCAGCCAGGGACACTCAGTGCTGCGGGGAGCTGCCTTCGAACCTGCAACCAGGGATAGGAGTCTCTTTGAGATGGAGGGGCAATACTGTGCCTCGGAGGTTTGCCAGTAGTGGTTGGGCTGCAAGGATTCTTGAAGAATATTTTGTTTCCAAATCTTGGAGTATCTTTTCAAAGAGGTTTCTGCATTCCTAAGTGGAGCTTAGACTCAGGCACACTCGCTCAGAAATCGAGAGCTGGGGAGCAGGCAGAGAAGAGATTCACGGCCAAACTCTTCCACTGCTTTAGTGATGCAAGTCTGGAAATGTTTAATTTTGAAGGTAACAATACAGCCCATTTTTACATTCATAATTCTAAGAGTAAAACCTGGCTGTCTGAAGACAAAGTATTCAAAGGCAGGCAAAGCATCTGTCTGACATCAGGTTATTTTGAGCTTGAATAATACCCTAATGTTTTACTCAAGGTTTCCATCTCTATCACCGATTACCAAGACTCATGCCTGAAAGCTGCATCCTGATTGCCATTGGAGCACTAGTAGGAGTGATCATCTTTGCTTCTGATCACAAATCTCCACCAGTGATGAACACAAGTATTTACTTCTTGTATCTCCTTCCACCGATTGTCCTGGAGGAGGGTTATTTCATGCCAACTCGCCCATTTTTTGAAAACTTTGGGTCCATACTGTGGTGGTCTGTTCTGGGATCTCTGCTAAACTCATTTGGGATTGGCCTCTCCCTCTATGGAGTCTGCCAGATCAAAGCCTTCGGCCTGACCGACCTGAACTTGCTGCAGAACCTGCTCTTTGGCAGCATGATTTCAGCTGTGGATCCTGTGGCAGCTCTGGTAGTTTTTGAAGAAGCCTCCGTTAATGAGCAGCTTTACATGATGATCTTTGGAGAGTCATTGCTAAATGATGGCATAACTGTGGTGAGTTTCTTTCCACTCCTTGTCTTCTCCTCCTTGGGCTCTGGTGGCTTGTATGGTTACTGGGCACAGGACAAGAGCAGGTCTAAGGAGATCCTAGATACATCATTTATTTTATAGATACTCCACTCCACTACAAACAAGTAATCTTAATGTATGTAAAGATTACATCTTATATTAACTCTTTCAAAAATGTATTGTTTTAGAGCTGCTGGAAGAGGGGAGCATACACATACACATTCGACATGACATCTTGCTCTTGCATTCACTGAAGTGAATGGATAAGCTACAGCTGATTTGGCCGGTAGGATCAGTGCAAGACCTAGGAATATTCCTGATGTTGTGCAAGCAAACAAATAGAAAATTGTACTGCTTAAAGACTGAAGGCTGCAGGGGCAGCAATACAGGAAACCCTGCCTTCTCACAGGTCTTAGAGAGCCCTCTGCAAAAAAGACACAAACAACAAAAAGCCAGATACGGATGACATATGGAGGCCGCACTCTTTCCTCCAGCCCCTTCTAGGAAGTTCTCCAGAGACCTTAGACAGGAATTCCAAAAGCCACTAATAACCTTGCGTAACTCTGTTTCTTCAGTAAAAAAAATTGATATCTGACAAATGTTCACCTTTCTTAGCTGTCTTCTCTCAAGTATTCAGAAACAATACTTCTGGAATAAGACAGATTTTTGTTTGTTGTTTGTTGGTTTTTTTTTTTTAATAGGAAAAGAGTGTTTTTACAGAGCTCCTTTTGCTAATACTTTTCTCCTTTTCTCATTACTTCTACTAAAACTTGGAGCAACCTGAAATTCTAGCTGTAAACCACAACTGACAAAAACTGCTTGGAACACACATGTTTCTCAAGGAAGAAATTTCAAGCAGGAAATTCGTTGCTCAGAAACCAACAGGACTGCTCACGAGCTGCAAGTTAACTGCAGGTTAAGGAGTTTTGTTAGATAAGATCTTTACAGAATTTAAATCACAGGAATCTAAAACACATAAAAACTATTCCGATACTGATATACATGACGTACAGCACCACTTGGACTTGTTAAACCTGTACAGAGTTCACTGCTGAAAGGCTTCACGGGAGAAGTACGGTTTATGAGTAATGCAAAAAGGAAAAGGAATGAAGTCATTTCTTGCAGCCACAGCCTATTGATCACAAATCCTCCCTCCTGGTGAATCTGAGATGTAGGGCGGATGTAGAACTGAGGGACAAATGTTATTTAACTTTACATGCAAACTGGTTACATGTTATAGTTGTAACACAAAAATCCCCAATGCATCTATCACTTCCACTTGTCTTTTTGGTTCCTTCAAGTGCAGACCTCAAAAAGTAATACCTCTTCCTCACTCTGGAGGAGCTTGCTTTATCCTTTTTCTGACTGATCCTCTATCTTGCTTTCCCTTTGTTCCCAGCTGTTATTCACAATGCAGGTCCCACTTGTGATGGTATTTACATGAGCTTTCAGTCAGGATCCTGTTACAGCATAAATGTGTAGTAACGAAAACCCTTTAAAAACAGTGGTATTTAGGCATTCTGCAGCAGCTCTAGGTGTGCTAGCAAAACAGAAGACACGGCTGTACATGGGGAGTGCTGCCTACACCACTGTGAGTCCCCTTTGCCCCATGTGCCCTTATCTTTGGGACTCTTCTCATAGCAGCGATGCTGGAATCAGTTTGTCAGCTCCTGCTGATGCATCTCTGCATCACCCACTTCTCATCCACTTTCTAGGCATTCAAATTTTCAAAATCTCTTCCTGGTTTCATGTTTGAGAAGACTGAAATATTTGTCACCTGGATAGAGCCCAATAGGTGGCTTTCTCCTCGCTGATACCCCACTTGCTTTATTAAACACTTTAAAACTGTTTATCTCAGGTGTCTTACCTCACAATTTCCTCTCTGTTTCTCTCTCTTTAACAGTTTCCTTTGAGTCAACTCTATGTGTTTAAAAAGATAATATCACCAAGATATATTAAGCTTTTATTTTTTTTTTTACAGTTTAAATACAAATATCCCCTGGTTCTCTCTGTCTGCTTATCAGCTTGAATGTTTTTTTCCCCAGCAGGAAAAACCGGTATGAATTTTGCTGAACTTGTGTATTGCATTTGAGGCAACAATATGCTGGTATAAAAAATTTGCAAAATAACAGTCTGTGGAATTAGAATAATAATGTAGGAGTTATGCCTTTGACTTCAGGGACTGGGATGAAAGTGGATAATTCACCCTTTTTACCCATTTGTACTTTCTCCCATTCTTCTCAGTAGGGCCATGTCTGTGGATAGAACAAGGCGGCTCCAGGTCTTGCCAATTGCTTCTCTTTCCAGTTGCTTCTGAGCAGACTGTTAGCATCAGACTAGTACAGACAGCAACAGGACTGGTCCTAGCATGTACCATACATTAGCGGAGTTTCAAAGCCCTGTTCAAAACAGTGATGTTGGTAAATCCCGTGCAGACATCATTGCAACCTGAACACAGACGGAGGACCCTGATTTTGCTGCAAAGTGTTTCAGGCATCTGAAGCTCTGCTCCCACATATACATAGACCATTTCTGTCTCAACAGGAGCTGAGCACCTGTGTGCATCAGGAAATGAAATATTTCCCCTGACTACTTCATCTCTGAGGCTTTATTTTAGAAACACTGAGAACAGCTTGAAATGGCAGTGACTGTTGTCTCTGCTGGTGTCCTCTCTTCTTTGTATGCAGTGGCAGAGCAGTTAAAGAAATCTACTGCATGATGGAGACCCAAGTAAAATTATTTTCTTTATTTGAGTGGATTTCGATTCACCTCTCTGATATCACTGAGGAAGGCTTTGATCACTGGGATGTATGGATGCAAGGAAGAAGCATGAAGATGTTCTCTGCTCCTGCAGTTGAAGTCTACCCACTGTGTTCAAAGTAAAATTAAACGCATGTGGTCAGAAAGAGTTACCAGGGTGCAAAGAAAGAGTTATCAAGGCTGACTGTGTTAGTGGTTAAGGCAGTCACCTGAAAATCTTTTTTCCAGTGCTTCTGATGTGGACGGTAGGTGCAATGTTTGTATCATGCAGACAGCTGAGGCAGGGACCAGTCCCCGGGGAGGTCCCCTGTGGGTGACAGTGTCACGCTCTCTCTTCCTCTCCCTGGCTGTAACAGCCACCCAGCGATACACTGCTATATGGTAATGTCCCCTCCAAAAACCCCACAGCATGACATTCTCAGAGTTTTAAAATGAGGCCAACATTCAATCCATCCCCTCTTTTTGAGTGAACAAAGGCATCCTAAGTTGATTCGGGCTTTCCTGCTGTATGAAGTATTACAGTACTCCATTTACTGGCATAAACACTGAAGTGTAACTGAGCCAAACAGCAGTTACATGGAGCCTTACTTGTACAACACCGTGCAGAATGTTGCACAGAACAGTTTACTCCCACAAAGCATGCTGCAAAACGATGGAAATTATGCCATATTTCCATAATTTCCATTTTAATGCCAACTCAATCATATCATAAAGCCACTTTAGGAACTAGACGAAGAGAGAAGAACTTACTAAAAGTCATTTGCTGAGGATAATTTGCTTTATTCATAAGTCAGCACAGATTCATGACCTGGTATCATTTATAAAGAATCACAAGTCTTAGGAAGAGATTGAAGCCAATACGAAGGGGGGAATGAAGAGAAGACAGGCTTTGTAATTAAAAGCTATGTGATAAGTACAGTAAGGTTTACTTACTGTGGAGACATGAACCCTCTTTTCCTTATCTGCCACTGAAGAGCCTAATTTCATACACAGCCATCAGGAAAAAGTAGCTTTGGGTATTTTCTCACATGAAATGTTTTGTTGTGATTTGTCTGTCCCCCGAAAACATTAGCAATGAGCCTCCTGGAGAAAAGGCTGTGTGACAGCTCAAGGTCATATGTTCCCAGCAGCAATTTAAGATTAGATAGTAGCTGGGGATTAATTATTATCCTAATGAGCTTGACTCTTCTACCTGCAAATATCTTCTTTAATCTTCTTAATAGCCTTCTGGAATTAGCTATATGAAGAAGAAAGACCAAAGAAAACCAGATAACGCAAACGATTTTGGTCCATTTTGCATTTTTGAACTAATGTTTTGGTGCAACAGCTTTGCAGAGCTGATGTCTTTAGACGTCCCCCAAATTCTCTTGAAAACTAAAAGCTGACTTTCATGTATTACACACTTCCTGTAAACAGATCTGAGAGGGCTTAATGTTAACCAACTGTCAGCAACATCTAAGACCTTTGTATTACTACACCACTCATTACTGTGGAAACTTCCTATTAGTTTCTAAAAGATGGAGGAAAGTGGAGTATATTGAAGATTTTTCATCATGAATTTTTGCAGAAAAGAATCTATTAATAATAGACGTGTGGTAAACTTATCTGCTCTAAGCTAAATGAAATTATCTTTACAGACCAAATTATATAATGTAGCAAATTCACTCTTTCTTTTAATCTGGCATTGTTTTCTTTTTATTCATCAAAATATATGTGTGAAGGGTCTTTAGGCCATTTAGAGTGCCTTAGTTCCCACTTCGAGATTGACATTGACTTCCTGAGCAGGAGCTTAAGTGGCATAAAACACAAAACATGCGAGGACAGAAAGGCTGTATTTATCTAAGATAGAGACAATACAAAACTGAGGCTATCATTTTCCCTTCCCCTTCCCCTTCCCCTTCTCCTTCCCCTTCCCCTTCCCCTTCCCTTCCCTTCCCTT
>Ga0181612_102522_pt1 | contig 14329 bp, 11 predicted proteins | sample HoacroProtozoa21_FD_119630 | JGI IMG/M metagenome (GOLD analysis project Ga0181612, IMG submission 119630) | Hoatzin crop microbial communities from Cojedes, Venezuel. Combined Assembly of Gp0051906, Gp0051904, Gp0051908 | reverse complement strand
GACCCTGCTTCAGCAGGGGGGTTAGACTAGATGACCCACAGAGGTCCCTTCCAGCTCCTACCATTCTGTGATTCTGTGGTTAACTACAAATGATACAACTACATACAGAAAGTATTTGAGATGATTTTTCCTAGATGTGATTTCATATCTGATAACTCATACCGAGACTCCTTTACATCCAGGCTTACATCTTTTTCTGCAGGGTATTTTCACAGAAAACTGTATTTTTCAATTTTTGCAACTGGCATTGGAAATTTCCTGCGAAGATAGACAAACTATGCATATCTATATCCAGTACTGAAAAAAAATTGTATTAACAATTTCGTATGTGAATATTACTTTGCATGTAGAGGAACAAAAGAGAGTAAGTTTGCACCTCTTTATATGGAGACAAGCCATTAAAAAAGCGGAACAATTAACAGAGGGACAAATATTGAAGATAAAATTTCACAGAACATCATTAGACATCAAAGAATCTGTAAATAAATAAATACTTCAGATCTAGTGCACTTTAAAGTCACATTATTTCCTTGAATTAGCAAGTTATGTGCAAAGCAACTGTTGGAAAAGAATCTATGAAAAAATACACAGTTGTTGGAATTTGGTACTCATGGCTTTCCCTCTCTTCATTTGAAGTGTCTGAAAATACTGTATTTTCAGCTACAGTTGTTACATTTGCCTTGTTCTTTCAACCACATTTCCTCATTCTCACCTCCACCACATCTTTTCTACATCCTCAGTTAAAACAAATGACTGGTTCACGGTTCGTGTGCTTAGACTCATGATGAAATAGCTGAGGTCTCAGACAGAAGAATAATGAATAGCTATATGCAGGGGCAGAGGGTCAGTTACAAGCTCTTAAATGCAATAAATTAAACTCTGAGTAAAATCATTACCATTTAATATCCTAGCTTATACACAGGGACTGAAAACATGCCTCAAAGAAAAGTCTTTTAATGACTTCACTGGGTCCATGATTTTTCCCAGTATTCTCACCTTTGTTCACAAACGACATGAGAATAGATTTCAAGCACCTAAAGATGTCTGAAAGTACCAGTGTCTTGCTCTACCTGGTAACGCTTTTATTTCTTTGTTTTCTTTGTAGAATGTGCTTATTAGAGTGCACCTTGTATGCATTTATATAGGACCACATAAGATGAGGATTTTAAAATTGCAAATAGACTACCGCCCCATTTTTCAAGCACATCAAAACATTCTTTGTCTACTTCAGGCAGATACTTGCCAATTAAGGAACGGGGTTTCTTTCTGCCAGGTTGCGGTGTGTGGAATAACATCTAATCTTACCTCTCCATTCTCCAGAGGATGGATTTTGGAATAGTAAGAAGTGCATATGACTTCATCATCTTTTATATAAGATGGAGTTCCAGGACGGGGATGAATGTTGTAGCGTGTCAGGCACTCACTGTCTGTGATAGCATAGTATTGCCATGGTTGATAGTCTACACCATCCAGCGAACGCTCTAATATCCAATTCCCAGGTCGAGGCGAGTTAGCGGCTTTCACAATAACATACGCTATCTGGAAAATCTGAAAAATAGACAAATTGTTAAAATATATGTAAATACATAATTATAAATTCATTCTGATTTCTTAATAGCTACCAAACTAAGAACAGTAAATATGATAATGTTTGATTTTTTTTACCTGAAAATGAAATACGGCCTCAGATTCCATTGAAACTCTTTAACTACGGAAATAAATACTCCACTAACATTTCTGGAAAAAGATTAGTTGCATTAGGCCAATAGAGACTTTAAAAACAGAATTAAAATGCACTCTAAATTCCACATTATTTAGCAGGTAATTGCTAAGATGCAGTTTCAGCCAAACATTTGCAAAATTTGCTTTCAAGTATTTACAGTTTGTAGAAGTGGGCTTGTTTCTGTATGTGCATTTATAGGCATACACTTTCTGCAATGTTTGAGTTGCCAGACTTTGTTATAACTTTACCGCTGTTAAGAAAAAACATAGGTTTAAGCTATTGAAAGGTAATGACAGCATGCTGATAACATTCTATAAAACATTCTTGTTTCAGTCACATGACTCTGCACTGTGGCTATAAATAAGCTTTATGAGACAGAGATACATCAAGTATCACTACAAACAGAATGTAAGCATGTAATGAATGCTCATTATGGCCCATTTCACCAGCCTATTCAATTAATTTATCAAGGTTTATTTCTGTTTACAGGTTTGCTGGAATGCAAGCCACAAACAATACATTTGCGATTGCAGAACATTAGTGATGCAGTTTCGTTTCGGTTTGTTTTTTTCAACCTAGTAACATCTAGATGCTACAGAGGTAGAACTGAAGCTCAGGAAAGGAAACTGCTATTTCCATGAGAAAAGCAGAACATAGAGCAAGTTAATACTTTTAAGATGCAGTGCTGTGAGCCTGCACATGAGGATTCCAGAAGGTATCATGGAGAGAAGAGTGTTGATTTAACACTTGATGTTTTCTATATTGGATAGCTGTTGTAAAGAAGCTGCATGATTCAGACTTGGTCCACACAAAATCTGTTGTGAATACTTAGACAATCAGTAACGCTGGTGAAAGAAGATCCTACAGCAACTGATGAAAGAAACAGTAAGAAGACACAAATAGTTTTTTTAAATAACCACCAGTACTATTATAAAATAGAAATTAAGTGGCAGAGTACTGAAAATACTACAGTACATTTGATGACAGAGGCAAAGAAACTTTTTATCTCCAGTTATCATTCCTGCCTTCTGTGCAGATGCCGAGAACATGGTAAGATTCACAATAGCTCCAATCAGGAAGACAAATCACTAACAACCAAAATTTTTCAGTGGGAATAAGAAGTAGGTGAGGCTGTATTTATTTTGACCTGAAAAACACGTGCGTAACTGTGCATTCACAGAGGATTATCTCAAGTCATCGACATTTTTCTTCAACAGCATAAAAAAAAATCTCAGGAGACAAGGAGAAACTTGCGTCTCATTCCATTGTTTCAGTGGGAATCATACTGTCACTTGTCCCATTTTCAGGTACAAAAGTAACCCTCTTTTATTGTGGGGTTGCTTAGCAAATGGGATTCTGGTCACTGTAATACAATCAGCTAGAGCTTAGTGGCATGTGAATACTAATACCAATAAAGTGCAATGAAACACTGAGTTTTGCTGTATTTGTTTCCGCAGTCAAAAAAAAAAGTGAATCTGCTCAGCTTTCTGGAGCCAAGTTTCCTAGTAAACTGTTACACTGAACTTCTGTTCCCACAGGGTTACTGATGGGGCATGCCTGGTTTACTTTTCAAATAGCATCAATAAGCTGTAACTTACCAATTGATGTAATAATTGTACAATCTTAGAGCACATCTGGTTTTGTACAAGTTCAATACAATGTCACCTCAAGACTAAAATTTCCTGATACAAATGTGAAAATGGAGCCACACCAAGCTGCCTAGTAGCACGTAACAGACCGTTAACACAGCTGCCAAAGTGCAGCTGGAGCTTTTTTCCGCTTGCTCTGCTCATGTGACGATACTGCAATTATGGGAGTGGGAGGGAAATAGTCTAAATAGTCCTTTAAGCCTTTCCCAAATTATAGACAACATAATCCTCAAGATGAGAAACAAAATGAGTCTTGGGTCTCATTTTCACTGGTAATTGTCTCAGCAGCGAGATCTGCAAAGCACATATTGTGAGGAACAGTTCCATAAGTTATAGCACTGTATCTCCTTATGAATGCCTCATAAGACACAGAAAAGTGCATCCTACTATATAGGATAATTTGCTACACTAATATTATTCAGACAGAGCTGAAGTGAATCATTAATCTGCATAGGGTTAGCTAGTGAAGCAGGAAATCTCATTGTGTCTGACTCCCACCTGCACTTCTATTTAAAAAATAAATCCTTCCGTTAGAAACCGTTCATGTAAGTCAGCATATCATCAGAGAAAAAGTACAGTACCACACAATTCTATAGAAGTATTTCCATTTCATTTTCCCAACAGAAGAATGTAATAGCTCTAATGGAGGCTTCCATCAGCTATTTGGTGTAAACTGTGTGTCTACTTATTTACTGTAATTATATTATGTTTTTGATTATTATTCCAGCTCAGTGGTTGAATGAACATTTTATTGAGAAGAGTGCAGAATTTGGGAAAGCTTTTTCTTCCTTACAGGCTGGTATAAATACTGTTAAAACTTGGGGCCTTCAACACCCCATTGATTTATTTCACCAGTCATTCAAAAGTGGTGTGAGGTACAGCAAAGCACTGCAGACACCCCTTGTCCCAATGCAAAATCTATCTGGATGAGTCAGCTGAGAAAGTAATCTCAGAACGCCCTGCAGACTAAGGGGGTTCTTGCCTAGAGGGAAGGGTATGACTCAATAAGAGAAGCAGGGGAAAGAATATTTTTGGAGAGTGTAAAATTATGGGATGTGTTAAGGAGATTGTGTAAATGGGTGAGACTTACTATAGAACATTTAGGGGAGGGACCAGAGCTGGGGAAAGGGAGGGATCGAGGTGGATCACAGCGGAACAAGGGCAAGACAGAGGAAAAAAGAGATAAAAGGAACCAGCTGACTCTAAATAGCTAGTTGGTCAGCATGTTTGTCCTGACCTCAATTGCTGAAGTCTGTCCTATTTTCTCACTAAGTCCTGTTTCTAAGTATCTTCCATTTAGGTGTGGTCTCTCTTTTGAGTGGGTATGTGTGAGCAACAGTTAACTTCAAACTCGACTAGCCAGCAAGTAGAAGAGGTCAGACCACCAGCAGTTAGAGTAGGTCTGCAAATCTCCAAGGCTCTTCTGTTTGGGTTCCAGCAACTGGGGACACCAGTGAGATCTGGGTCCAGCTCGTGGACAGATTATCTACGCCCAGCTACTGAAGTGTTGCCTGTTGTGTATGCACCTGTAGATGTACACACACGCACGCGTGCCCCTACCAGACTTCAATGCTCATCAGCTGGAGGGGAAGAAGAGGGTGAGGCAGCCTGCACTGCATTTGTGTGCATGTTGTGTGCTCATGTGTGTGCTGACAGGGCGCTGCGGTCTATTGATGTTGCTCTGTGCAGCCATGTGCATGTGTGTTTCACTCAGAAGTCTGAGCTCTGCCTTACTACTGTCTGAACACGAAGACAGAGCCACAGCAGCCTTGCAAACCTCCAGGCTACCAGATTCAGTAACTTCTAGTACCTAGGATGACCAACAACCAGGAATCACAGATCTAAACAAATACCCAGTGCAAAACTGTTCCTTGATCATTAAATTCTATCTTTACACTCACGTATAAACATGACTCATATGTGTAGGACATCATGCATCTCAAATTAAATATCACACTTGCACTATTTTTGTTTTGGAGTAACTTCTCCTACAGGCTTAAGACATGAAACAAAACAAATCCAACTACTTCCGCTAATGAGTTAAAGCAGAGGTTTTGTGAGTTTGAGACACAGCTCCTCTTGTTCTCAGAGGCTTGATATCAATTCCTTCTGATTCTGTGTGGCCAGCCATATTTCAATTCACATATGCTGTTATGGATTATTGTTCATGTCTATTATTTACGAAAGAGAGCAGATAGTTTTGATGCAAGAATTTTCAAACAATTTGCTATATAAGAACAACTAGCCTTCTCATTTCAGTCTCACATTCAACTTAGAGAAAAAGCCTAATTTAGAAACCAAGTACCTCTCCAGATTCCTCAAATGACCATCTCACATGTATCTTCTTCTACCGGTGTCCTGAGACATAGTGGCCTTGGTTTCAAACATTCTGCTCACAGTTAGAAATTCCATAATTGAAATGTTGGCATGGGGGTGTGGGGATGTGGAGATGCTTAGCAGGATTCAGCTAATATCAGTTTAGAGAGCTGAACAGCTCCCCACCATGCTGCAGCTTGCCTTCTAATGACAATGTCTCTCCTGTTCATCTGAGCTGCTTCCAACCAAAATGCTGCTACCAGATGGGGAATTTGGGCTGAAAGACACACACATTTCATTCCAACATATTTTTTTTCCACAGTGTTGCAGACAATTCTGGTTACTAGCTAGCAGGGCATCAGCTGTCCCAGAAAAATTGTAGCTATGAATGTCATGCAAAATAAGATGGCCACAGCACTTCATAGGAAAAACTGAGAAAGATTTTACCACAGCAAACCTTGAAAAGCTCTAAGGTGAATGTCTCCAAATCAAGCCAAATTTCAGTTAGAAACAAGCATTTAAAAAAAAACATTTTAAAAATATCTCAACTTAGAACAATCTCAGCTTTCTCCCTCCCCTGTATATAACTGCTAAAGAGGCTCAGGTTCCTTTAAGAGCATTTTTTTCTCCTTGAGAAAAATAGATCCTTATTAATACCTCTCAACTTTTGTGCATGTTGTAACTAAAAGATGATTATAACTTGCGTCATTTAAAAAAAAAAAACCCTAAAAGCAAAGTCTACTGAAACAGTGCACTTTATAAAATGTCAAACTGTAAAGCTCTCAAGTTGTCCAGCTGGTGAATATCTAAGATACATTAAGCAAAATGGAGGGAGTCAGTACCTGTAAAGTTTCTGGCAATGTCAGCTTTGTTCTTTGTAATTTTCTCTGTTGGTTTTCTCCATTACCCACTGTTCAGTTGTTTGTTAAGGCCTCAAAAAGAATAGCTGCTTTCTGTTGACCATTTTTGCTGCTCATCACTGGCCTCGTGTACACCAGGATTGAGGGCTAAAGTTAGTGATTTCTTTTCACAGTGCTTTCAAATAATAGCAGAAAGCAATTTCTTTTCTCCTTATTCCCTAAGGCTAATCACTTCTTTCCATGGAGAGAGAGTATGGTGAAAAAGGAAAATTGATGGAAATGCCAATATTCAAACCTTTCTTCTTCAAACCTAGACAATAGGAGAAAAGAACCAAAAAGGTGGTTCTGCTATTTTGGTGCTAAAACATAAAAAAAATTAATTTGGGGGGATTGTTTTTTTTGCTTGATTCAAGAACTGATGCTCAGCCTGGCTCCAGTAGTGCTGAGAGTAGCCAGGGTAAAATGTTCTCATTTCCTTCAGTTAGGTTTCCATGTAGTGTCCTCTCACCAGATGCATTTCAAAGTGACCTGTCTGTTCCTCTAACTTGAGAAGAAAAGAACTGTCACAGCCATTTTTTAGGCTCCATTAAAAAGTTTTACAATGCACGAACCTTGAAACCTAAACATCGAAAAACTATTCTCAATCCCCGCCCCTATTACAGACTCATACCAAGTCTTTACATTTTAATTCCATAATGAGAATATTAATTTTAACATAGACAAAATTATTTAGTCAGACATAGGAACAGCACATAAGAATCTGCTTTTTCTGGAGAATGCTTACTTTTCTGATAGAATCATAGAATGGCTTGGGTTGGAAGAGACCTTTTAAGATCTAATACAACCCTCCTGTCTCAAGCAGGGACATCTTGTCTAGAGACTGACTGCTTGGTAGCTCCCAGGGTCTTCTTCGTTACGCTTTTTAAAAATCAATGTGATATTCCCATTTCTCAGATCACTGGGGACTTCGCGTGACTGCCATGGCTTTTCAAATACGATGGAGAGTGGTTTAGCAACTACATCACCAATTCCCTCAGGACCCTGGGATGTAAAGTTATTCAGATTTCCTTTTTGTATAACAGAGAGCAAGTTCACGCTACACTGAATTTATCAATGTGAAAGATCTTTTTCAATATTATGGTTTCTGACTTTTCTGCAGAGTGCTAAAAAGTATATAAAGAAATACTTGTTATTTAGTGAGGTGACATCTATTTGTTACCCAGCTTGTAGAGAGGGACAAACAAACATCTGAAATTGTAGCACTGTTAGCATAAAGCATCTTATGCATTATAAACATTTAAACCTTTTACATTTCCCTGATGAAACCTTCACAAGCTTTTACTTTGAGTTCTCTGGAACGGGACATGTTATTCATCATATATCATGTATGACAAGAAGCATCATCTTGAGGACCTGAGATTTTTATTTGATTTTGATTGTAAGTTCTTTGAGGTTAAGATCATTGATCCAAATACGAAACAGGCGTGTACTAATTCATATTCATTCCCTGAACATGACACAACGTTCTCTCCATCTCAATCTGGAAATATTGTGCAATATGAACAACTTGAACAATGAAAACATGAATAAGGTAGCAACGTGAGCCTTTAAATAAAAAAATAGAGGCTTTTTTCCAAAATATTTTCAGCCTCTTGTTTGCTTCTTTCTTTTCTTCACTATCTCTTCATATGTACCATGCTTCATTTCTTTAGCTAAACATGATAGTGGTTAAAAACACTTAAAAATATATTCTGGCAATGATTCTAAGCTGTCTTCTGTCACCAAATTTTGGAAACTTTAAAAACATATGCAGAGAAAGAATAAAATGGAAAAGAAATAAGATTCCAAATTTGATTTCCAGATTAAAAAAGTGTATGGATATTCAGTTTTCATTTTCACTTCTAGTTCTTAATACTTTTTAAATTATCCTGAGAGCTTCTTTAGATATGGATATGTTGCTGTACGGCATAGCAGGGGATATATGGAACATAAAAAGTGTAAAAAAGGGTAACTTTATCTCCTTACTTCTCACAGCCCCCTTTTACAATCAGAATTTACTTACGAGTAATTAGAAAACATAATACATCAGGACTCACAACCAAGCGAAAGGTTTATCTTCACCATGAAGTTGTGCGTTCTGTGTAAGAACAGACCAAGTCTCTGGTTATCCATGTTCTGTAGCTGGAGAGATCCAACACATACCATTCTCTTAGTTTCTTTGGTCATTTAGTCCACATCAGTCCAAATCAAACAAAAAGAGCTACATTAATGACTGTTTTTACTGACTGTCTTAACTAAATCATTGATACAGTCTTAAAGTGCTTTCACAGAGCATGTGACCTGCTGCACATGTACTTCACGGAGCACAAAGAGAGAGAGAAGAGAATAATTTTGCCATCAATAGATTTGATGACAGGAGTGTGTATGTGTGTGTGTATATATATATGTATATTCACTTTTCATTGTTCAGATCAAAGGCTGATTTTATGCAGCCCCAAGGCCTATTTAAACATTTACGTTATTACCATTAGTACTTTTTCCTAGAGTGGTTTTAGACCTACCAACAAATCCACAGATGAGGAAAAACTCCTGGCAGGTCAGATTCAATGCTCTTGACCAAGATCTGACCTACTGTGCACATTATTAAGAGTAGCATCCTTTTACTCTGTGCCATATACTGATATTTGAACAATTTTACATCCTGCTAGTTTGAACAAAAGGCAATTAAAAACAACCTTAAGCATATTTTATCAGATCTTTGTATCAATACTGGCACAATGCTGCAAAGCACTACATGACATTTGTATGACAAGGTACTTTCTTGCATTTAGGAGTTGCTACTCCTCCCCTAAATCTTAACTTACACACAAAACCTTACAAAAAAACGAGTCAGTCAATAATTTATCTCTTAACACATATTTGGCTGTCCTTCTGTTGTGACAGTTTTCATCATGTGTACTACAGAATCTTGTTGCCCATCTTGTAAAATAGACCTTACATTTCAATAATAATTTTCTGATAAACGGCTAGCACAACAGAAGCACTATTTCATGACCATCACCATCAGCTGCAAAACTCATTTTTAAAAGTTAGCTTTTTTTTCACCACAAAATATTCAATGACAACATATTTCTTTGAGCATAATCTATCCAAGACTAAGAATCCTATGATTGCATTATTTGTCATTCCACCACTCTCCCAGGCTCTGTGACTTTATTTATAACCAGAATTGCCAATAGTACAAAATCAGAAGAAAACCTCGTATTCATGTTAGAACATATGTGAGACCCTGGATTCAAAGGTTATAATAGAGCTTTTAGGACCTATATGCTGAAACTGTTTGCCTGAAGGATGGAAAGATGAATAGCTCTCTGGGTTAAAGCCAAAATTAGAAAAGAATAAGTGTTATGCATATTTATTGTAGTCATCCAGGGAAAATGTAAGTCTAGTAACCTCAGAAAGAAAAACTATAAATTCTCAAAACTTTTAAAAATCTTTGTCAGTGTGTATTACGAACTGAAGCTGAAAGGATTTGCTTACTTAGAAATCTTTCTGACTAACTACAAAGCAATAAAGTTATGGTCTGATTTAGTGGGGAGCATAAAAAAAATTGAGCAAAATAATCCTGTGGAGATTTATTGTTAACACAACTACTTAACCTAGGTAGCAGCACTTTATATGGTGGGTTTTACAACTGATCTTTCAGGACAATAATGGCTTCTTAGCATTTCAGAATGCATTGAAGAGTACTCCCTCCATGTATTATTGCACCACTCATGAAAAACTTTCTGTTTTAATGCGGTGGGAACGTCAGCTTGAGTAACTTCACTAGCACTTGTTTATCAGAAGTGAAAAGCTTAATGCAGCAGGCTCTACTGGAGTCAGGCACAGGTACCTCCATAGATGGCTGGCACAGATGTGTGCTCTTGACCCATAGCTAAGTAAAAAAAGTCATTCATTTTTCTTTAGGCTTTTGTCTGAGTGACATCAATGTGGAAAACTTTACTCTGCGACAAGAACTGAGCCCTGGATGACATCTGTCACCAATGTGCACACACTCTGTTCAAGCATATTCTGTCCCTCCCATGAACAGAAAGCCAGGTGGAAAGCTACATAATATAAAGCATACTTGCTAATAGCATATAAACCAGGTAGTTTCTAAAAATGTTCACTGTAATGTCAAAATATTTACTACATTTCTGTTTGTTTTCAAAATTACTAATAATTATGTTTTCTAGGTATGTTTGGTATAAATCCTCACTGGTATATTTATGTGTTTGTTTTCTGGTTTTTTGTTTTCCTTTTTTAAAATAATTTCATTATAAACTAATTTATAATCCAATAGAATCATAGAATCATAGAATAGTTTGGGTTGAAAGGGACCATTAAAGGTCATCTAGTCCAACCCCTCTGAAATAAGCAGGGACATCTGCCACTAGATCAGGTTTCTCAGGGCCCTGCCCAACCTGTCCTTGAAAGTTTCCAGGGATGGGACATCTACCACCACTTAGGTCAACCTGTTCCAGTGTTTCACCACTCTCACTGTAAAAAATTTCATCCTTATATCCAGTCTAAGTCTACCCTCTTTTAGTTTAAAACCATTACCCTTTGTCCTGTCACTACATGCCCTGCTAAAAAGTTTGTCCCCATGTTTCTTTTAGGCCCTGGAAGGCCGCAATAAGGTCTCCCCGCAGCCTTCTCTTCTCCAGGCTGAACAGCCCCAACTCCCTCAGCCTTTCGTCATAGCAGAGGTGTTCCAGCCCTCAGGTCATCTTCATGGCCCTCCTCTGGACCCGCTCCAACAGGTCCATGCCTTTCCTGTGCTAATGGCTCCAGAGCTGAGACTCCAGGTGCAGTCTCACCAGAGCAGAGCAGTGGGGCAGAATCGCCTCCCTCAACATGCTGGCCATGCTGCTTTTGCTGCAGTCCAGGATGTGGTTGGCTTTCTGGGCTGTGAGTGCACATTGCCATGTCATGTTGAGTTTCTCATCGACTAGCACCCTCAAGTCCTAGATGAGACTGCCCTGGGGTGGGTCTTGGCAAACAGAGTGAAGGAGAACTCAGTTTTGCCTCATTGTGTGAAAAACAGATCTTTCTTTGTGCTTTCAAGACCTCTTAGGGTACACAAGCAGATTTGTGAAAGTGTAAGCAACTTCTTGTTTGACCTTGCATTTTCTTTTTGTACTTAGCTATGCCTAGCTTTAGAATATTTCTCTGAAAATCAAAACGTGCAGTCATCACTTGGTACTTCTCTAATATGCATTTCTAGAGAGTCATCGTGGTGCATTGACCTTGGCTGCCTGCCAGTTAGTGCCCACCCAGCTGCTCCCTCACTCCCTGTCCTCAGTAGAGGGCAGGGAAAATAAGATGAAAAAACTCATTGACTGAGATAAAGGTGGGGAGGTTGCTTACCAGTTACCATTGTTAAATTAAAATAGAGCTGGATGGTGAAAAGCAAAGACAAAACCCACAACACCTTCCCCCATGCTTTTCTCCTAGGCTCAACTTCCCTCCTTCACTCCCTACACCTTTATATATTTTTCTTCTCTTCTCTTTTTAGGAGGGGCAAGAAGCACAGTATTATTCTGAGGACCCAGCTGTCAGTGAGAGTCCATGCCTGCATTGGTAAGTGAAGATCCATGTGCCTGAAAAAGAGGATGAATAAACAAAATCAGTCTCCGAGAAGCAATTCTGGGAGTCTGAATCAGGCTTGCTGTGTTCCAAATTCAGGATAATGGCCACTAAATGGATATCTTTGTGGTGTTTGCATGCTAAAATTAGGTTGTACTAGGTACATTATCCTTAAAGTACGATAAACAGCCCAGGGAAGTACAGCATTTGACAGTGAAGTGTGATGGTTGAGGGTGCTTTATAGAATCTTGGATTATCTGTTTTGCTACAGCCTTTGTGTGTGCCTGAAGAGGGCTCTGTTTTGAATTGGGAAGGGGATCTGAGGAATTGTGGCTGACAGCTAACTACTGCATTTCAAAAGCATGTAATGTTTATTAATTCACATCTTGCAGATCTTGGCCGCGTATTTGTCATTATCAGTGTTAGTGTCTTAAAAACCCTGGTTAAGACAAGGCTATCTTGAGGAAGAGCCTAATAAAAGTCATAATGTGTGTGTCATAAGAGCTTTTAAGGTTGCATAAATGGAGGCTGATGTCCTGTGATGGCATTAATATGTCCTCCAGCGTTACGCCTGTTTTGTTTTCAGCTTCTCAGTAGCAGATTCAACACCTTAATATGTTCAGCTCATAGTTGGTCTTGCTTCAAGAGATTGTAGCTGAAGCATTGGAATATAGATACTTTTCTTCAAAAGAATGAGGAGAGAGTCTATGTTTTCTATGATTTCCACAGTGCTCCTGCTGTTGGAGGATTCGGGCTTTAAATACAACTAAACTTTCTTTCTCCTGCTTCCAGGACGTGTTATGAAACAGCCTTTCTGGGAATTTGAACTGAGCATAAGCAACCTACAGAATTCCTCGAATACCTCCTATTGAGAGCAATCTCTAGGCTGCCTCGTGCAGGAACAGATTCTCCTCTGCTATCGTTGACTTGAGGATGTAGAGCAAGCCTACGCGTTAAGCATTAGAGGAAAAACAGAGATGCTGCAAAGTCTAAGCTGATTTTATAAATGTGAATGAAATTAAGAACAGCTTGGAAAAGCTTGTTCTTGTTAGGTCTGGGAATATCTTTGGCAAAACAAGACCAGTGCAGCAAGACAAGATTTCATACGTTTCCTGGATTGAGGTTTTCTAAAAGCAATTTTCATGTAAAAATTTTTGTCCAGAGTGCAGCCATCGAGGAATTGGAACACACCAGGTTCTGAGCTTTCACATGTGGCTACTTTTTTGTTATCTGTTTGCATTCAAGCTCACTGTGGGTGATTAGGAATATTACTGTGCGTGTGTTTTAATTGTTTCTGTATGAAAGTGTGTTGCTTGGTCAGGTGCTGTTACTCTCTGGCAGCGGTGATGCATTCAGTGGTGAGTACAGAGGAAGCCAGTCTGCAAAACTGGAGTCCAGATTTCAAACTCCTAGAGCAGAGGTGTGTGTGGATGTGGGCTTTTGGCTTGGTTTGTTATAAGCAGAGAAGCCAAATGCAAGATCTGGTTCTAATTTCCAACCCCCCTGCTGCAGTTTAGATTTTTGGGATAAGTTTTTCTTTCAGTCCAGAGCTTGATGTAATGTAGTTTCTTCTCTCTTCTTTTCTTTTTCATTTCTACGTATAAAGTGTGTCTTATTTTTTTGGTATGGAATAGTTTGAAAGAGTCAGGGACTCTCTGCAGTTCGTAGTACTGGCCTTGTTTGGTGACCTGTGCCTGACAGTTAAACTTGCCATAGGATAAGAGGATTGTTTCACTAGTACAGCGGGTACTTTTCTTCATCTTGTGCATACTTTCATATCAGCTGCCTGTTAATGTCTTTTTTGAAATATAAGCATTAGATTTTGAGGTTAAAAGATGTGTTACATATATGGAGCAGAAGCCAAGAGCTGGAGCAATCTGAGATGGCATTACATGGAATAAAACCATCTTGCTTTGGCTATTTTCTTTCACTCTTCACAGCATCCTTGGAAAGCATTGTAGTTAGCAATGTTATGGACTCTTCAAAGTCCCTCGTAGGTATCTTGGACTGCTTTATCATAGAAATCATAGAAAGTTTTGGGTCGGAAGGGACCCCTAGAGGTCATCTAGTCCAACCCGCCTGCAGCGAGCAGGGACACCGCTAACTAGATCAGGTTCCTCAGAGCCCTGTCCAACCTGGTCTTGAATGTT
>Ga0181612_151646_pt1 | contig 14330 bp, 10 predicted proteins | sample HoacroProtozoa21_FD_119630 | JGI IMG/M metagenome (GOLD analysis project Ga0181612, IMG submission 119630) | Hoatzin crop microbial communities from Cojedes, Venezuel. Combined Assembly of Gp0051906, Gp0051904, Gp0051908 | reverse complement strand
TTTTTTTTTTTTTTTTTTTTGAATTAGCAGATACCAGGATGTTCCAAGGCAAAAAATGGATTATCCCTTTGTCACGCAGGTTCATCTAGAGATTTGCATTCAGTTGATGCTGTAAGATAATACATTAGTTCAAACAGCAAAGCATTGCATCTTGTTATAACACATGTAGATGTTGAGATTATAATGTGGTGATGTCAGTTTTCCTTTGTTAAAAGTGAGTAGTTACATACAGCTAAACTATACTACTATTGTCATTTCCAGAAGCACCCACAAATGAAGAACAGAACTATTTTTTTTAGTTAGCTTTAATTCAGCCTCTTTGTGCATGTGGATTGAACTACAGTTTTATATTGAGTAATAACATATTGTTTGTTGCATAAAAAAATCCTGTTATACTCAAGATACTAAAGAAATGAAGTGTTTTGGTCTTACCCTTGTTACTTTGGTTGTGTAATGTCAAGACTTGTTTTCTGATCGTTACTCAAATCTGCGTTCAAATTCTGCTTTGACTGTGGAATTACAAATTTCCTAGTGTCTTCTATTGTGCTTATCGCCTTAATGTCTCAGTACTTGACAAATCCCCCCCTTAATTGACAAAACTCTCCCAAGACAAGGAAATAATCATCCTTCCACTCCACATGAAGAATGAAAGATAAAACGGTGGAGACCAAATTTGATTCAGGTAGTGTCTGTTTTTTTTTCAGGGTATTGAGTTCAGCGTCCCAGTTTATGTTAAGTGCACATGTGCAAGTAAATTGGATATCTGGTCTAAGCCTATGCTGCTTTTTCAAATAAAGCACTCAAATTTTGGGAAAAGCACCCCTAAAAGAAAATGTGTACAGTTAGTGTCCACACTGAAAACAGCATTTTTAAGTAATTTATTTAGAGTCATGGAGGAGTTCTGTGGCAAAAGCAGAGATAAGATACACTTCAGGACAGTGCTAACATTTTAGACCACAGCATTGTTTACTATTTTTGTTTGTTCTGTTGTTTTAAACCTCCCTTTTCCCGTGATCCTCTTTTCCATCATTTTGTCCCGCCTACCTGTGTGACCTCCCTCACTTGTGATAGCGTAACCATTTCTGTATCAGTCTGGCGAGGTGGATCACAGAATTGGTCAGGTTGGAAAAAAAAAACAAACCACAGAACTGACTTACTTTTGAGCCTGGATCCTTTACCTGGCTCCTATAAACAGCTGGATGGGTGAGGGAACAAGAGATGCGGTTGGTACCACTTACCTGCTGTATGAGTGCTGGGAAAAAACTAAGCCATCTTGCCCCTGTGCTTCCCTTTTCCATTAATCACATAAATTTTATAACTTAATTTCCTCCCATTTACTCAACAAATGACACCGGGTTCCTGTAGGCAAGAATTTTATTTTCTTCCACCATCCTGTTAAGAGCTTCTGCTTTCAGTTTCTCAGCTCAATTTGAACTTCTCTGCTGCCTTTTATCTTGCTTTTTCATGAATTCTGTCATCTGTCTTTCCAGTGTGCTGTCTTTCTCTGGCTCATGTTTCTTTAATGTATTTTTTTTTTTCTTCCCTCAGCCTCCAAAGACCATCTACTTTTTTTCCTCCATCCCTTGCTTCCTTTCCTCTTCCACATCATGGACAAAAGCGCTTGCAATGTGCGGTAGGGAACAATACAAAACTGGCAAGGGAGTGGATTAAATGACCTCATGTCTAATATCTGTTCTCCTGCCAGACATTTTTGTTTGAGTTCAGGTGTTGTTAACTATTTCACCTTTTAAAATCTAATCTGACAGTGCCCAGCCTCTTCCTTGTTTACCTTTGTTTTGTTTACCAGTTCTTGTTACATAGAATTTGATACACATTTGTGAGGTCTGAAATAGCTTAGCCCATTCTCTTGTTGCCAGCAGTTTTGATGATGCTGATTATCAAGTGATCCATGTTTGAATCAGTTGTTGAATACCATTATTAAAATAGCTACATCTCCGAAACAAAGCCTGTCTTCATACTGAAAGTTAAAGAAATTACATACTAACCACCTGAAATCACATCATGTGTTTTGGCTTGCTAAGGAAACACATTTGTTGAAAGCTATTTTATGCATTTTTCAGGCTATTGCTTATTTTAATGATAGATAATCATTATGTAAAATATCTTTAACTTTTAGTAAAAGTTATGCATTTGTTCAGAAATACACTTGTAAAATCAGACAAGAAACATATTTTCACAGCCCAAAATACTGGAGTTAGCATCCAAGGTTAAGACTCCTGGACAATATAGTAGCACAAGAAGCATAGCCTGTTTTCAAACTGGGAATGCTGCTTTGTGCAATTTTTGTGTTGTTGTTGTTAGTAAATGTCTTTAAACAGGTGAGAGGCAGACTGTCCTCCAATTGCATCTTGAAAATTTGAGATCACTTACATTTTATACGTTACATTGTACTGTGTACCTGTTCAGTGCAGTGTTTCTTTCAAAGCATTCGCATCAACCTCACGTCACTTCTGAAATAAATTTCGAAAGTTGGCTTCTCATGTTTTAAGATCACCTACTCAACGTACTTTCAGTTTTTCAATGTGAGTGGTCAGTCTGCACCGATACGATTGCTCCAACAGTGGTCAGATTAAGTGATACTAAAATCCAGAGAGAGACTGTGTGAAAGGTAGTAGTGGAGGAGGAAACTTCTTAATCCTGGTGAAGTAGTTCATTTTGTTGCCTGAAACTGCATGACTTCTGCGTTTGCCAGAACTCTAGGGTAGGTGAGGTTTTTTTGTTTACACTAAGACATTATACCCTGTCATCGTAATTCTGGATGTTCTTGTTTTGCTGGGCTCTTTTTTTTTCGTGCAGTAGGAGAATGAATGTCATGGAACGCTTTGAAGATTCACTTTACAGCAATTCCTCATTAAATCCCTATTGCTAAATTAGCTGTCTAATATAACTGTCTAAACTGTGTAATATTTATTGTAATTAGCTGTATTTCTAAATGTTTACTACTCAGCATTGAAGAATGGTTCCTTTTTGGCTCAAAAAGTATGAATTTGTTAGCTTGCTGGTATGAGGCAGTTTATGGGAATGCTACCAGGAAAATTCAGTAGTGGCTTCATCAGATGTGACCTTTTGCACCTGCCTGTACCTCCAGGTTTATCAGTGTGCTATTTACTAACCTTGTGTGTACTTTTCAGCTTTTATTTGCAGAGTATTACTCTTCGAACTGTTTGTTAAATAAAGCTGGGAAGAGAAGCAGCTTTCTGTTCATCTGTCTCTAGTCTTCATTCTCATGGCTATGAGGAAGGATTGAAAGAGCAGCAGAATTATTAGTTGTCTGTCTTCCTATAGATTTCCCATGTGGCAGCTGAAATTAGTACAGCCCTTGACATTTTATTTCAGTACTGCTAGCGTAGTTTCGAGTATCAGAAATGAAAAGGACTCACTGTGCTATTTTGTTGGCTGCAGTTGGTTATCAGAGCTGTGGGCAGCAGGAGAATAAAGGCATGGCTTGGTCTGGAGAACTGACGGCGTGGCTTTGTAAGCAGCCTGACTGATCTAAGTGTGTCCTGCTCCCTGAAAACAAGAGTTCTTGCTTTTCCCCTTCATCCTGGCTAGGCTTTGCAGTTTGACCGCTTCCCTTGTGCTGGCACTAGCGCTCTTAGTGCTGTGCAGTCAACTGAACCAGGGAGCTGATTTGTTTCAAAGCGAAACCAGCCGAACTAAAACAAGCATGCCGAAACTCACACAATACAAAAGGCTTTCCACTGGACTACCTCTGGCTGGCTGGTCGGCCTTGGGGGCTACCAGCCAGACCTTGTATTGACTCGTGGGAGGGAGTGGGACAGTGTGGTTGTGTGGGGGCGGACTGCCTGCTCAGACGGCAGCTTTAGCTGGGGTCAGTTTAAGTGCTGACTCCTATACTATCGGTGAAGCAGCGGTGTATTGGTATCTTTCTCTGCTGACATCTTTGAAGAACAGCAGCAGACTGCTCAAGGGGGAAGACACGAGGAAATCCCTCAAGAGGGACAAGATCCTGGTGAACAGATCTTGGGGTCAATCTCAGAAAGTGAAAGCAAAGGTGAACAAACTCATCTTTTATGGAAAGGCTACTTACGACGAGCTGCAAAGAAGTGCCCAACTACAAGCTCGTCATATCTGCAGTTATCTCAGAAAAACAGAAGTACCAAAGCACTTTCACTATGGCCATAAGTGTTAATCTCAATATAAGAAAGAAATTTTTTACGGTGAGAGCAATCATTCACTGGAGCAGCCTCCCCAGGGACATGGTGAAGTCCCCATCACTGGAGGCTTTCAAGGTGCAGTCGGTCAGGGTGCTAGATAACCTCATGTAGGCTCCCTTTCCTGTGAAAGACTGGACCAGACGGTCTTTTGAGGTTCCCTCCAACCTGCGCTCCTCTATGGTTCTATGATTTTTTTATTTTTTTTAATGGGGGTGAAGTGATCTATACCAGAAATACAGAAGGTGGAGATGCACCTGCTGATGGGCAGCATGCCTAGGAAGGTTCTCCAGTGACTTCTGCAATGTATTACATATGTAAATTAATACAACAAAATTACCAGATTATAAAAATATCAATGACATATATGTTTGCATTAGAAGACTCCTCCTTCACATTCTCTAGGTGCTGGAGGAGGTATACAGCTTCTTGGCGAGGGGAGGCACCCTGTAAATCTTCTGAGAATGAATGTTGGACATGCTAGATCCTCTAGAGGATCTTTCAGTTATGAACAAAGTTTTCAAGAATTAACATTGTTTTAATTCTGTGTATGCTTTTGACACAGCTAAGATAAATTATATCTTCAAATATGGTTAATTGCACACAAATTTCATACATTAATTTGGCATATCAGTGTTGGGAACTTCATTATATGTAAAATTTTTCTTACCTTAAAGCTTTTAAAATTGATTCCTAAAGCTAAAATCCTTCTGAATTGTTTTTGTTATATGCTTTTTTGTTCTTCTTACTTACAGGCAGAATGCGTATTGTACTGAATGATTTCATAATGAGTGGGAGAGCATCAGCAGTATTACTGTTTTAGGTTTAGGAACTGCTCTATTGTTTTGAAAGTGCTGGAAAGTGTGGAAAACTCTTTGTAAGTATGTCCTGATACTGGTAGTTTGCTGACTGCTGGAACCTGTGCAGCTTCATTTCCTGTGGATTTATGCTGTGTCGTTGATCAGTTGTAAGCTGTGACTTAAAGCTTTACTGTAGTATTTATTTCTTTGTAAAGGACAAATTTGCATTAGATGTTAATTTGTCTTCCTGTCTTAAGTTATGACGTTCAGAATGCCTCCATCCTCTATACTAGTGTGCTTTCTTTAGGAAAACTATTTTAATTTAATGTTTGTATTGTTCTGTAGTAGTTGATTGGAATAGGCCAGTGAGCAAAATTGTTCAACTAGAGGACATGAGGAAACCCCAGGTAGACACAAAGTCCTTTTCCTGAGGGAAAACAATGTCAAAATAGTAAAACCGTGTTAACACCCTGTGAAAAGAAATACTGTTGAAGTTTTCAATTTTTGCGTTTCTAGTCATCCTTACAGAACTGTACCCATTTAAAATAAAAATTGATGATTGATTTCAGTCTTAGTAAACCAAATATAATCTACGTTATTGAGACTACAAGGTAACTAAGGAGGGATGTAAAACTGGTTGCCGGATAGGCTGGCTTTGGTGGGACATACAGTCTAGGAAGTTCATACTTCCTTTCTGTGGCTGTCTTTGTGAGCAAAGGGGTAGAGGAGAGGGAGGCCAGTGGGAGAGGCGTGAAGCTGTAGTGCAGAGCACAGGACTGCATCGGCCCACATTGGGGGCTCTGATCCCCAGTAAGGGGTGAGTAGCAGTTGTAGGAAGGGAGGAGAAATTCCTTGACTCCTCTTCAAGGCTGAAGCCAAAACATCATGTTTTATTATACTCCAGACATATAAATCAGCTGGAGTACTTTTGTGTGTGTAAGTTTTTTCAAATCCTACTTAGAAAAAATTAAGTGTAGTGCGGTAATAAAAAACAATCATAATGTGTGCATCTTAGCATATTTGGAAATTCAGGTAAAGCTGGTGTGAGTGGAGATGGGCATGGGTGTTGTGAGAGAGGGAGACAGTAGTATTTTAAATTCCCCCCCCCCCCAAACCCCCCAGTTTGTAGGGCTGTTTACCCTTCTCTTTTTACTGGTGGGTGTGACTGCAGCTGTTCTGTGGATTCTGGTGGTGTACAACTTTGTGTGCTCTCTTTATGCAGTTTTCCAGTATGACAGAAAACTTCATAAAAATCTGTGAAGGAGTCGTGCCTCATTATCTTTTCCCTAGTTACCGTATAATTCAACAAGATGAAATATGTATTTACGACTTTTCCTTCACTTCTATGCAATTTGATTTTTGGTTGGCTGGAAAATCCCATTAAAACATGCTCTGAAATGCTGTCATCTGTGCCTTGCTTCAGGGGAAGACAGACAGGGTGGAAATTTATATTAAAACATGCTGATGGTGTATAAATATTTGGAAGAGAAGGCTTTGTTTGCAGATTCTCTAGCTTAGTTTAGCACTTCACAAAGAAATTACTTTTTATTGTTTTCTGGCTAATTTTTCTAAATAAGGTGTAAGACATTGGTCTGCCAAACAAGTACGGAATGCACTTTCTGTAGAGAGCAGAATATTTGCGTCACCTTTGCCTCATCACAGCACAGCAGAATAAACTTTATGAAGTAATAGGCTTATGTTTGTTATAAAATTATTGTGTGTAAAACTAAGATGAAATATAAAATTATCCAGATTGCTTTTGGCTACAAAAGCGTACATAGTGAGATCTAGAATATTTCTGGTTTTTATTAATAGCTGCCTGAAGAATACTGGTAGTTTAGAGGGAAACTGATTATAAAAAAATAGCTGTTGCTCCTTGTGCTTCAAAGTATTGTAACAATTTCAAGAAAAACTTGAGTGAGTTGAGGATAATCTTTTTCAAATATATGGATTTGTCAAGTCTCTTTTTTTCTGTGAAAAGAGGAGACTTGAGTGTTGGATATGGAGTGATACAGTTGGAGTGGCACGTACTCAGTTTGTGTTACTGGAAAATCCATGAAGGTACTACTTGTGACATTTGGGTCATGGTTTTGCTTTTTAAGCTGTGTTGGGGAAGAAAGTGTCTATAAGAGTTTCAAAGTAAGAAAAATGGTACATTTTTAGCTTTGATCTTGTGACCTTTTCTGAGTGGACAAACACTGTACCTGCAGTGAAATTATATTCCTCTGAATGGACTGTGCCCAGGTATTGTTGCTTGGCCCTTCTCTCTCATGCCTGGAGAGGTACAATCTGAAGTAAAGGTAGTACTCTTTTTCTCTTTTTTTCTTTTTTTTTCCTCCCCTACCTGACACATAAATGCGTAAATGCTTTTAAAAGGCAGACAGCACTGTTATAATCTACTTTCTGCTTATCCTGGGTGTTCTGATGTGTTGGTTTTGGGGCAGATGGGAGACCCAGAGCCAAATAAAATGTAGCTAATGAGTAGGATCCATTAAAGAGACAACTTGCTGTCTATCAACTTGATTTCTGTTGTGTGCTGGTGTTTACTCTGCTGGTCCTAATCTGGTTTCAAACCACTTTTGAGAGGAACTGGATATAGTTACTCAGTCCATGCTGGGCACTGGACTACTTCCCTCCTTTCATGGCCAGGTAGTTACCAATAAAATGTGTATGTGGAGTCTCTTGTGTGTATGTAATAGTACATATTTGCTTTGAAAAACTGTGTAATACTGAAATCTGAAGGTCAGCTGGCTCCTGAACTTTAGCAAATAGTTGAAACATTTGGGAAATTATGTCTGGCCACAAACTGCAGAAGATGCTAAACTACGTATTAATAACGTGAAGGTTGTTGGAGACTAAATGGTTATCAGTTTTAGCATTGTTGGAAGGTAAGTGGTTAGCCATTTTAGCAGACTGGAGAATGTAAGTAATAACTGCTATACTGGATCAGCCAAAATGTCAGCCTGGCGTTGTGTGTTGTGCCAGCAGCTGGCAGGAGATGCTATGGGAAGAGTCTTAGAGCAGAGCATGGACAGAGTGAGCCTTCCCGGGTAAAGTCCTGGTTATCAGTAGATCAGAAACTTTATGGGACAGAGGATACATTTGGAGGCCTGTGTTAGAGTAATCACCAAATCTCTCCTTCATTTATTGATTTCCTTTCTGGTTTTTAAACCTATTTCTACTTTTGTCCTGACCAGCATCTTGCGGCAGCAAGTTCTGAAACTTAGGCACTGTGTGAAAATTTAGGTCCTTTTATTTACATCTATGTCAGCTTAGGTCAGTGGGTACCCTGCTGTTTTTCGTGTTGTGAGAAACAATGGTTAGCTGTAATGTGTTTATCTTCTCTGGTCACAGATATATAGCTGAGACCAACTTAACCGTGCAGACTCTGATCAGCTGAATGTCTGCCTTCTGTGAACTGAGTAGTGTATTGTACAGTGATTATTTAAATGCAAAGGATTTTTTTTTCTTAAATAAAAGCATCATGTAATTTTTAATCCATATACAATCCAGTTTCCAACTGGAGTTGAGAGCTTTGGAGTAATGTTCCTCAATTTGTTGTCTGTAAAGCATCAGGAGATGGTTTAAACTGCAAAATGAAAGTTGGCTTGTTCATAATTTACAAAATGTGCAAATGTTTCATTTGTATGAAAATAAGGGGACAAAATAGGGGAGGAAAGTAAAATGAGTGCACATTCGAAGTTTATTCTAATTTAGGGAGGCTGTGAGTTAAAACACACTATAAAGAAAACAGTCTGCAGCCATTCTGATACAGTTCATGTGGGTTTTTTTTCTTGAAAAGAGCTAACGGGTCCATTGATTGTTTTACCTTACTATAAATTTTTAAAAAAACACACAATAGCTATTCAATAAGCAGCTGTCACTTTACTAGAATAACATAAGAATTTATTAATACGTTGTTTAAAACTTCATCCACCTGCAAATGCAAGGCAGAAGGATCAGAATGTAGTTTCCCTGGTTTATTGTGTTTTGACTTTGTGTGTGACTTTATTTTAGAAACTGGTAACATTTTGGAGAGAAAGTTACTGAAAATACCGATAGTGGTGTTCATAAACGGGATGATAATTTTGTAGTCTCATTACAAGTTTTCACTCTTTGGGTGTGGGGGGCAGAATGTGCTTTTTTGTTTGTGGAGTTTTTTGGGGGAGATCAGGGGTAGCTAAGTTGTCTCCTCGTTCCCAGATTAGCTATGGATGTCCCTCTTTTTCTGGCGTTTCTGAGCAAACGCTCTGATATTTCTGGTTTTTAGCTCTTAGATTGGGCCTTGTGGTATAGTGTGTGTTAGCAGTGTTTAATTTCCACAGTAAGAACACAACATTTGAAGACAAGAGACAAACACATAGACTGCTTCAGGAATCTTTCACTGTGGTGAGGTTTTTAGTTTCTGGGTGGGTTTTTGTTGGTTGGTTGGTTGGTTGGTTTTTTTGCTTGAGGGAGAGCCAGACGTTGCCTCCGTTTTTGGCAACTTGCTTGTTAAAGTAATTTTGTAGCTCTGCAGGAAGTTTTACCAGACAGTCACTGTCACCCCATAACAATCTTTGGTTTTTTGCTGAGGAATCGTTTATCTAGAGCTTCCTTCCTCATGTCCTCTTACTACTTTGAGTGTGATCACACAGTATGCATTGGGTGTATCTGCAGTAGCCTTTTGGTTCAGATTAGGAGTGTGCTTTGGAAGCAAAACTTCCAACTGTCACCATTTACTGTACTTTGGTTCACATTGCAGATTCATTTCAAAGCACTCAGACTGAATTATTTTTGAACGAAAGTAAACCGGAAGATATGCTCTAAGAGCGTAGCTGGTGAGTCCCGCTGCTGCGTTCAGCTCATGGAATCAAATTAGAGCTGCCCCAAAGTAAAATTCTCAGCTTGTGTGTTGTGTTAATGTTGGGTCCTCAGCACCGTTTTGTTCTTCACATTCACTCCCATTGCTCTGCATTCCTGGCTAGTGTGAGTATAGTCATGGACAGAGATAAACATAGTGCACTTGGAGGTTATTATTTAAGCCCAGCTATTCAAGCCTAAATTAGAATAGATAATATCAGAGTAGCTGACAATTTGAGTTTGATTTGGAAGCTGACACTTAAACAGTAATTAGGTCAGTGAGCACCAGAGCCATAATGAAGCTGTTTTGCTGTCTGTTACCTTTTGCCCTTTCCTGCTTTATTAGCCGAGTTCTCTGTTCTCTAACATGCTTGTACTTGTGACCCAGTCTCTAACCCAAATCACCACAATGCTCTGACACCTCTTGTGTGCTGGCTGTGCTCTTTCCCTATTCTCATCTCTTCAACTTTTTTTGACTTACCAGCTTGCAAAGGTCTATACAGGCTGTGGCTGGTCCTGAGCACGGTATATGCTTTCTGACTACCTACTTTCTGCCTGCAAAAATGCATAATGATTTACAGCCGCCAAAGGTGCCGTACTTCCTGAGATACTGCACAGTTGGTAAACCCTGTCTTTACTTCAGTGAGAACATCGGTGTATTTTCTCTGTTCCTCTTGGTCACTGATTTTCGTGGAAAGTTTATGGTAGCGCAGAAAGAAATCCCAGTGTCAGATTTAGTTAAAAGGTATTGAAGGAGGAACAGAACATAGAATGGATAAATAACACAGTATCGTTAGTTTTGTGTCCAAACAAAATCAGGATAAAAACACATCCCTACTGTAAAAGCTTTATTTAATTGTTCACCATTCCCAGTTGGAAAAGGTGGAGAGGAATCGGTTATTATGTCAACACTTAAATGGATTATCAAGTTAAATACTCCAAATTTGAATTACCAAAGCATAGTGATATTGTGTAACTTAAAGCAGTGTCTAATTTCTTAGCTGACAGAAGACTGAAGTGTCTGAAATGCCGCTATGTAGGCTGCTCAGAAAGGCCTGGTCTCTTGGTGATTTGTGCAATTCTGGTTTCAATACAGATGTTACGTAAGTGTTCAATTATGCCTCCCAGGAACTGCCACAGCTGGTCCCCATGCACTTTAAAACAATGTAACCCACCAAAATTCTCCCTTGATGAAAGGAGAGTGGTGTTACTTCTCCCAGATATCCTACCCGCCAAAATGTATGTATCGGGAGATTGTGCTTGTCTGGTTTTGAAGGGGGGTGGGAGGGAGGAAGAGATATCTTTGCATATAGCAACTCCCCTTTTGAACCACAGGAGCCTGGAAGTAACCAGAGAATAACCAGCCAGAATGTTGTCACAGCTTTAAAACAACAAAAAATGCTAAGTAAAGAAGGGATAATGAAGTTGAGGCAGGAGCTTAGGTTTCAGTCTCAGCCAGCTGAAGTCCTGTCCAGCTGCGGTCATGAGGAACCACCTTCTCTCTGATAACAGGGCGGTGTTCAAGAGTTGTACTCAGCATGCTGGTTCTGTGAGTAATGATACATTTTATTGGTTTCAAGACGTAATGGCAGCCCAGTAAGTACGGGTTTCTCTTAGTGATGTGGTGGGTGGTTTTGGGTCCATGTGTAATCGGAATTAATGATAATGTTTTATAATGCTGTGATTGGATAGCATGTACGGAGCAGAGGTTTTTTTCCAGTTCTCTGGTTCATTCTTCTCTTTGTCCCATGTAGTCTTAGTTGGGACAAATGTGTTGTATACTTGTCTGGTAGAGTAGTTTACGAAGTGTTCATCCCTCTTTATTCCCACCTGAATTCTGTGGAAAACCTTGCTGTTGCAGGGTTTAGAAACTTTATAAATACACGGTTCTCCCATATTCTTAAACTATGGGCTTCCTGTTCAGAAGGAAAATCAGGATATTTTTCTGGCGTTGAATCCATGTAAAGTCTTTTGTGCACTTTTCCTGGGGAAAAAGTTCTTTTGAAACAGATGGTAACAAGTAATGGTAGTCTTCTGGAACATTTTTTCCAAGGAAGTAAAAGACATATGTGATGGGACTAGGATTTTTAGGTAGGCACGTAACACATTTTGAATAAATGGCAGTCAGATAATTATCACCTGTCTTCCTGTGTAATCATTTAATGTTTTCATTTTTCTTCTAAACAAAGCTCCCACCGGAGTGTTTCAGTTGTTGCATTGCACCTGGTTTGGGGCTGGGGACTAGAAAAAGTGTGTTTATTTTTAGACTGAACATTGACTGATGTTTTAGTTACCAGTGTTCCTTGAATGTGCCTATGTTCATAAAAAGCTCCAGAAGAACCTAAATATTTTTAACTTTTAAAAATAGTGTAACTCTGTGTGGCATCTGGTTGTAAGTTTCATCCCAGTGGTCTCATTAATCGTACAGATTAAAAACTATAATTAGCAGCTGTATCCTCTGTTAGAGTTGTATCATAGAATGAAAAAAGCCACTTCCCTCTTCCCTACCTGGGTACTGTAATGCGCATCGCTCCCCAGTTGTGAGAGGAGCACAGTGGCCTTGCAGCGTTTTAAGTCCCAGTTAACACAGCAGGTGAGAAATGGAGTGAGTGAAAATCCTTGTTTTCCCCTCTCTTTGTAATCCCTTCCCTTAAGGTCTTGCTTTGTTCTTGATGTTCTGTCTCCTTAGAATACATGACAGGCAGTGAGTTAGAACAGTTAAGGAAGGCACTTTGGACTTCTGTGCCCTCCATCAGATCCTCTGTCCTTTAATGATACATGCAGCACACAAGTTTCCATTAAGCTTGTAGTTAGGAAAGGTACCCAGAAGAGGCATACCTGCCAACCAAATATGGATATCTTAATAAATGCAGCAAAATCTTACAGCAATATTGTCTTGAGCCAACAACTTTTAATACTGAAATTAGTGAAGTTCACAATTTAAGGGATACACTGCACTGCTAGAATCAGATTGCCAGCTTTGGAAATGCGTATAAAAATATTCTGTGCTTTGTGCTTATACATAGTGTGTACAAGGTTTGGGCATTTTCAGGATCAAGGAAAAAAATATTAGGTTAGTTGTGGAAAGAAGTGTACAGCTTGGTTTGTTATTTCAGTATTTGTTCTTGAAACTTTCATGTTTCTCCTCAGACACCACAGCCCTGTGGTGGTGAGCACAGTACTGCTGGTAAATAGCATGGGCCTTGTTGGTATGTCTCCTTTGCTGTCTCATGCTTTAGAGTTCTTCATATTTCCCATTGAGTCATATTTTCTACTAGAAGTGGGTAGTTGGTTGATCTGTTTTGGTTTTTACCGTTATACTGACAGCCAAGTAGGCAGTCAGTAAAGATCACTTGTTGGTCAGGTACTTCACCTTGTCATTGAACTCAGAATATGACACTTAGCTTGGCTATAGTGCTATCCATACTGCTCACTGTGTTGTCACTTTTTCCACAAGCAGATTTAAGGTGACGTGTAACCTCCTGGAGGGTGTGGAGGGGATAATATATAGAAGATAGTTGGAAGAGGGATTCCTGAAACAATAAATACTGGTGCTACTAGTAAGATACTATCTGTGGGGTTTTTTTGTTCTTGCATTTGTGTATCTACATGAAAAACATTGCTCTGACGCCATAAGACCATGCTAGCCTTCAGTAAGGTTCATGAATCCTTAAAAGCAGAAATAAAGAGTTGGATAGAGGAATAAATGAGTCAGTAGCAAGTCAAGATGTCCCTGTAGTGTTGCCAGCCCTCTTCAGTTTTATTAGCTAGTGTATGAAGGTAAAAAGATTTATGTACTTGTCTGTGTTTGATCCCTTTTTCCGAACAACCTTTGAACTATTTAGTCAGTTTTAACCAAGACTGTCAGAGTAGAGGACCAAAATATAATTAAGCTCCTTCCCTTTAGGGGAAGAGACAGTTAAGTAGAGGGTGAAGACCCAAGCGGTTCCTCTGCAGTGGGAGAGTCTGTTCTGTGAGTGCAGTGTCCGTGTAGTGGCAGGGCAATCATTGCCTGTGTCCTCAGTCAGCCTCTTGCCCTGTATCTGGGTGTCATAGCAGGAAGCTAGCTGTGTTTTGTGGGAGCTTGGAAATAAAGACATTTTGGGAAATACGGAAAGGGAAGGCAGGGGAGCATAAAAACCCCACGCATTTGTAGGAAAATGGACATAATTAGTTCCAGGGACCTCTAAATACTTGTAATTGCTGTAAGAATCTAATGTAGATTGTTGAAGGGAAGTTTCTGCATCACAGCAACTGGAAAGCTGTATTTGATATTTCCTAGAGAAGGACACAGTCCTTCTTTTTGTAATGAAGGAACGGTGAAGAGACACCTAATTTGGGTTTTGCTGCAATTTCAGCAATCTTTATTTTGTCACTCATTATATACTTGCCTCAGTTTGCGCTGAGGAAAAGAAAAGGTGTTTTTTCTTGGGGGGGGGGGGGGGAGTTTTTTTTTTCTCACCATGTCTTTCACATTTTCACAGTTTTTGTT
>Ga0181612_141375_pt1 | contig 14330 bp, 4 predicted proteins | sample HoacroProtozoa21_FD_119630 | JGI IMG/M metagenome (GOLD analysis project Ga0181612, IMG submission 119630) | Hoatzin crop microbial communities from Cojedes, Venezuel. Combined Assembly of Gp0051906, Gp0051904, Gp0051908 | reverse complement strand
TTTTGAACACCTCCATGGCTGGGGACTCAACCACTTCCCTGGGCAGCCTGTTCCAATGCCTGACCACTCTTTCAGTAAAGAAATTTTTCCTAATATCCAGTCTAAATGTCCCCTGGTGCAACTTGAGGCCATTTCCTCTCATCCTATCACTAGTGACGTGGGGGAAGAGACCAACACCTGCCTCATTACTACCTCCTTTCAGGTAGTCTTAGAGAGCAATAAGGTCTCCCCTCAGCCTCCTCCTAGGGAGCAAGCGAGCACCTGTGTGGAGGTTAGTTGCCAGCTCGAGTTAACCAAGACAGAGGTGAAGCTTGAAGATTTAAGGATCAGCATCTAAACGCTCCCCCAAGGAGGCCTGCCCACAGCAGCAAGCACTCCATAGTTGGGCAATGGTGTTGCACACTGCTAGGGCTTCAGGGTGAGATTGTCTTTTGTTCCAATGTATTTCCCTCACTATTCCAGACTAAATAGCAAGTCTTGAGAGAGGAGTAGGCAGGTGATTACATTATGTGTAGGTGATTACACAACTAGTGTATTCGAATTTATGTCTGTTCACAACAAATTTTTGACAGTAGCTAGGTAACATGCACTGCATATCCCCTCTGCCTCTACTTTTCTCAAAAGAGCAGTATTCTCTGTAAATTATACTAGCTGCCATGTCCTTTTGGTTCATATTAGCTGATTTGCTGCTTTGTGAACCAACTAAGCAAGACACAGAGCTAGAGCAACATCAGAGTACTGCATAAGGATACTGCTTTGCAGGAAACTGCTACTCACATTGAGATGTGGAGTTTTCATGCTTCTAAGTTCCAGTCTTGAACTAAAGGAAGCAAGAATTAGTAACAAGCAGAAAAACTTGTATATTTTTAGAATATTCATGTTTATATTCCATGTAAAGTTACTACGTGACAATACACCAGGTCTGTTTCTTGATACATCAGAAAATTGTATGGGGTTTTTTTGGTTCTTATCTTTACTTCTACTTATTTTCTCTTCAACAGCACACTCTCCTTTTACTGGAATCTCCCTTGTGTTTTTCTTTATTTAATAGACAAGGACAAAAACTGCCACGTCATGATTCATGGAGAATATTCTCCAAGCTAGTGAATCATGTCTATATGGTGCCTCTATTTTTCTCACAAGTTTCAAGAGATTTTACTCTGATGGAGTCTTGAATAGAGGAGTTAAAATATGAGTTTCTTCCTCCTCTTCTTTAAAATTCATGTAGAATTAGTTACATTTGTCCCGGCTATAAACCCAGGACGAGGATTTCTGCTAGGGCTGGGAGTCCTAGACAATTCTCCTAAACATTGTCTGGTTCTATTTTCCTTTTTTTAACCCAAATTAATTAGTGGCAACACACTATTTCGTCCTGTCTGTGCTTTATCTTTTCAAAATTTACCATTTAGTGTTCTTGATTCCTAAATAATGAAGCAATAAATTTCAGTTTTAGAAAATGTTGTTTCTTTGGGAGGAAAATAAATCGTTCGTCTCTTGAATTCGGAATAACCTGTGGGTGGCCCTGGATTCTCTCCAAGATCTGCTGAAGATGAGAGAAAACATCCTGACCACTGTGAGAGGAAGAAAGTGGGTGAGAGAAAAACATAAAGATTTGGATTTTCAGACATAATTGCATCAGAAAAAGTAGAGTTAAACTTTACAACTGATCTTCTCCTTTTGTTCAGTAGCCCGACAGCAGATGTTCCGAATTTCTTCTCTATTATAAGGCCCTCATTAAATAAAACCTTGAAAATAATAAAGCATTTCTCCTGCTATTCAGCATTTTTTAACTTTCTGCACACGAATACCCAGAATTATTTAACACTGTTTAGTGTAATTTTCCTCCCAGTATGGAACAAGGCTGGTTTTGACTCTGAACATTTGGTGTCTCACATTTAGATATTACAAAATCAAAGTCAGATGTAGCTTAAGTCAAGCCCTCTTTTTATTTATCCCTTCCACTTTTCACAGCATGCTCAAAGTCAACAGAGAAGAAAAATGTCCAGATAAATACCCCTCACTTTGATCCATGTGTACTTTTGATGTCCTTACAGGCAGAGTGTTTTTAAAATTAAAAATGGAACTTTTTCTATGCAGGCAGGATAATATGCAACAAGACCCTAAATACGTTTAAAGACCACATCTTCTTCTGCTAAAAAGTGAAAGGCAAGAGGAAGTGAAATCTGGCATCATTGACACCAACAGAAATGTTACTATTAATTTGAATGAAGCCGGGATTTCTTCCAAAGATTAAAACATTGGATATGTGTTTTCATTTTCATGATTCCCAAAATACACTCCAGAACCACACATTGCTACTGCTTCCCAAAATTTCAAACTGAACAAAATTGGGATATGGGCATGTTCAAACAGGCAACCTCATAACATTCAGGTGCTGCAGCAACAGATCTCTTCACTCAATAGGTCTTACTCAGCACTTTGAATCATCTCTGAAGCAAAACTCCTCATTACGGGGCTATTTCTGTAATGGGAACATATGTCTGATGTCCTTAGTATTAATGATTTTAAGTCACCCAGATTGTGTCAGACAGTTTACCTTTTCTACGCTTCTCGCACCCTGCTGCAGAGAGGTTGATGCAGGCAGAGGGTTCATATGGTCATCCAGTTCATTATAAAACTACAGCCACCCAGCTACTTTTCTCAGAGCCTGTATGTCATCTTGAGAGAGGCCCTTAACATTTACTAACGCTCCTGCCACAGCAAGCTTGCTGCCCGATTGTCTTGCCAAGAGACAAAGCGAGCACTGGGGAAAGGGTTGGGGGCGGGGGGGGAGAAGGAACACGAAGACTTAAAAGCCGAGTGGAACTTCATAGCAAACACAACCCCAGAAGGAGCTGGAAATGTAAATTAGTTCACACTTCTTTACAACACAGCTAGTACAAGCGTGATGAAAAGAATAAGCCAACGACTGCACTTCTCACTGCTGAATGTACTATAATAACTCATTACTTACCTCTGCATTCCCAAATCCTGCAGAAATTATGGGCTCACAGGCAAACCTGGGGCCTTTGAGGAATGTTTAAAGATGTCTGAATTAGACAAAATATGTTTAAAATCTCAGGTGGGCAGACCTCTCCCCACTGAACACCTTTAGAAGCCTAGGCATAAATTATTCCAACAAATGTGAGGTGTTGGAGACCATAAGGGGGGTTTTTTTGCAGTATTTTTATGAAATATTAAGTGTCACTGTAACTGTGTGATCTTGGTTGCTTAACTGACTTCAAGGAATTAACTTCTGTTCAGAGATACTCTCTGGGATTGAGGAAAAGGCAGTCAATGGACCAATGTGAGGCACACTAACAGGTCTAGATTGGAAGGGTGAACTATCTGGGCTCAATGACATTTGCATAGATATAACGGTGCAGTTCCGTAGACAAATCAATCTTATTCTGCTTTGTGGGCTTGTTGCCAGTGTGTGAGGAAGTAACTCCATTACCTGAATAGGCTGACTGGATGAACTTAAGAAAATGGTGTACGTAAGCGTTATAAAATGAAGTGTCTTTTACCCTGTGGGTTTTGGAAAGAAAAATAAAGGGATAATCAATGCATAGATGAATCTCTGGTTCTGTGAATTAAGGGAGAAATGGTGTACTGGGCACAAGACTCCAACTAACTTCCTAAACGCTGACCAATTTCCTGACAGACAAAACCATACAGAATGTAATATTTATTATTTTGGCTACAACTATTTTCTGTGCTATTTAAAAAAAAGGGCAGTTGTGGTTAAAGTCTCTTAGGAAATATGGATGTCTTCTTTCAACCAACAGAAGCCTTGAAGAGTGCATTGTAAATCCAGAACACCTAAACACTTGAACTATTGAGGACCTCAGGTATCATCAGTAGTCTCGGGAATCACATGAGAGGTGAAATGCTGCAGAAGGGGAACCGATGTCCTGAGAGTTACTGCCTGCTCAGGACAACCTCTTGAGGTCCACATGGCTGAACATGGGTATAATACTTCATGACCTCACGAGCACTTAGCCAGAGCTGTGGCACAACTAAAAATGCCTTTGTTGTTTTATTAACCACCCCTATCTTCAATTTAACTGTTCCCATAGAGGCAACTGCCCCTACAAAATGCATTTGTTCACGTTTTAGAGTTGGATGTTAAAATACTAAAAAATTCAAAAGAAACATTCATTCCCAGCATCTAATGCTTTTACCTACTTTGATTTTATCAGCACGTAGGGAATCCCTATAAGCAAAGTTGTCCTCAGTTCCATATTGTAAAGGAATGGATTTAGCTGAGACAGGTCACAGAGGACTTTCACTGGTTGTCAAGTTCAGATGCAGTTTTTTATTCATATCTAGTATTTCCTAAAGCTTTATAAAGCTGTGTTTTACTTCATGCTGAGATGGTGGCCATATTATGCATTTTATTTTGATACATTCCTCTTGCTGGCATGCGTTACTAGCCAGCATGCTGGCGACAGAACTCAGTAAGGGCTGTTTGTAATAGGAACTTCACTTTTCCTATTGCTCTCTTAACACAGTCTTATACAACATGGCTACACCACACATCCAGCACAAAACATAATACTATTGTACTGAATTCTTACAAAGAATCCTGCATTTCTTCTTCATGGCATACGTCAAACACATCACACAGTGCAGCACATAACTGACAGGTATATAACTATGCTCTCACATAACTCCACTACTAACTAAAAAGCCCATACTTAGATGAAAAGAATCCGGATTTAGCAAAAAGTTAAAAGAAATCTATTGAGGTTTACCTATAAAAAAACTCACATACTTTTTTATTTATGTTTGTATTCATAACTGTGGTCAAGTTTTATTATATGCAGGTCAGAAGGCAGTTTGATAAATACAGAAATGGTACATTTTGTACTTTTCCACTGCAACTATGCAAAAAGTTTATCAGGCAATTAATTTTTTCATTAAGCAGGCCCTAAATATACTTCCATTTACCGCTATAAAGATATTATATTCCTTAGCAAGTAATTTCTTCTTGGTTGTGCGAAAGCAATCTCACCTGTTTATATTTACCTTTTATTTAATATTTTACTTTTCAAAAATCACTTTGACCCTATTAGAGAAACAAGGACCATCTGCCTAGTGTTGCATGGCAGCAAACACACACATGAACTGAATCCAAAGATGCTTAATGAACGAAAGAGGAATCTGGTGCCTTACTGCATGCGTGCCTTGTTCCTGAGGCTGTGAAAGTTGCTCACACCTGTACGTGCACACACACATGCAGACACACATGCGTGCACACAAACCTCCACGCACACGTGCACATATCTAAACTTGGTGCTGTCATTACTAGGTCACCCCACAATTATAACTAATCCTAAAGGTAAACTCCAAAGGCTGGTTGGGAGGAAGGTGTGCATTTATGCACCTTAATATCAGGGAGAGGGATGTTAAGGCATGAAGGAATTAAGATGTGATACAAGACTTGTCACTTGTGTTAGCACCAGGACGCAAACCAGGTCCCTGAGCCCCCAGAGCACGACGCATCTCTCCCACAAACGCATCTGCCCTTTACCATAATGGCCACTACTCTCTGGAGAGGTAATGGAAAGGGTGAGTTGCTGGGAAGATCAGGCCTATTCAGAACTCTCCTACAGGGACCACAACCAGTTTCAGTGGAAAGAAGTTTTCCAAAGCACTTTGGCTCTGTACCAAGCTAATGGCAAAATACCAGGACTTTAGTTCTGCTCTGACCTTTCTGTAGCACACTTCACAACTAGCTGGCCGCTTCTTAGGAAAATGCTGTGCATTTATGCAGCAGACATCAGAGGCAGTATTGTCACTGATAAAATAGCATTGCTAGGAAGATGATGAAAGCCTAAATGAGTAATAGACAGGATCTCCTAAGGGTCGTCCCTTTCTCCTATCCGTGATGAAGAACTTTCTAAGCACACTGAATTTTAATTTTGCCCTTTGAGAATGTTTGGCTATCCCAGATAAAATAATTTGTAAATCAATTTAAAATGCAATGGGGAGAAAAAGTGTCAAGCAAGCAAACAAAACACAAAAAACCTGCACTAGCACAACGTTAATCATTAATCTTGATTATCTCCTAAGCTGTATGCATCTTGCCCTGGCTCTGCAAGATGAGTAAACTCAGCTGGCCAGAGTCTTCCCTACCTGCAGAGAATGTACAGTGAGTGTAAAATAGCCATCCGCCACCCAGTCATTACCCTTTTCCTCTTGCTTTCTCTGTTAGTACCGCACCACAGATATTGATTTAATCAATGAAGTAAAAAATGTTATCGTTATAAAAGAAAGTGATTTAAAATGCCAACACTCATATTTACTCATGAATCTTTCTGTATAGTTCGGTGAATGACATCCTGATTTTTTTATAACAGGAGATAATCTCTTTCACAACATAGTTTCTCCTTTATTGAAACATCATATTGTATCTTGTTTGTTCTGTGTTAATCCGTACTTCAGCAGCTTTCTTTTTGTAAATTATTCTGGCACAAAGAAAGAACAGTGTTCAGGTCTGTTCTGTATTTGCAAGCTAATTTCCGCAAGAGCCACAGGAAAGCTTCAGTTTGTCCTGAATTTAATGCATTGGTCAGAGCACATACTTCAGGGGTTTTTTTAGCCATATTTCTTCCTAAACGCATACCTTAAAGTCATCATGATTCCTAATTAGATGAAATACAACAAGACATGTAATTACTTTCTTCGCATCTGTTCATACATACATATTTCCTCATCAGTAGAGATTCCATTACTTGGCCTTTAAACGTGGAAGCTTTTTAATTAGCATTGAAATGCTCTTTTTACTCCACTAACTTTGAGTTGCTTTTTTAATATACCACTGTGCCATTAGTTTTTTCATATCCATGTCCTTTCCTTTGATTTCTGAGGCCTGTGACTTTCTGCTGTGCTTTCTAAGGTAAATATTCCCTCAGGAGAAGATTGTAAACATCGAAGCATGGTACAGAAAATGTCAAAAATTACAGGCATTTCTCTGCGTCTGAAATGATCTGTCGGGTTTCCTGCTTATAAGAAGAGCACGTGTTCCACTAGTGCATACAGTGTGCAACAGGGCAGATTCCAGAGCGCATTCTATGTTTAACCAAAACATGACCTTTTAAAAAAGAGACAATTCCTTAAAGGTTTTATGTACTAGACATGAGGTTCTTCACAATGTTCCCCATTACTGGCAACTTTTTAAACTTCCCTTGAAACACCAGGCTTAAATAGGAAACTTGCAATTAAGTCTGTGTGTTTTATTGCTCTCGCATTCGCTTGTGTACAATCACATTAAAAGCTGAAAGAAGCATGAAAATCAACAGCATCCATGACTTCTGTGCCAGTTGTGAGAGCATTCTAGCTCAAGCTGGAAGACATTTTAAAAAGCAAACAGATGCCCTCTTTACTCCTTCAGTGTTCCTCACAGTGTCCTCTGTTAGGGGAGGAAATTGATTTTCTAGTGTATTAGCCATGCCAAAATTAAAAAAATAACACTCGCCCAGAACAAACGTGTAATATCAACCTTTTAAATTAAAAATCAAAAGAATTTCTATGGCACAAGCAAAGGATTGCTTGTTTTGATATTTAAGTATGGGGTTAGACTAAAAATTAATCTAATTAACAGAAAAATTACTCCAATGAAAATTCCAAATATATAAGTTTAAAAATGTCAAAACTTTGTTTATAAATATTTTAGTATATAAAAAAGGGCAATTATTACATCAAGTGCCTTAGGGCTGCCAAATATATAACTTCTCTGGACTTTTTTGGTCCAGCTTATGTGATCTAACATATTTGACAAAGGCCATGTGACCTATTAAGATATTTCAGTCCCTCAGCTGCTTTCTTGCAAAGTAAAATGGGTTACTACACCACAGCTCACCCAATTTCTCCATCTCAAGTATTAGTTGAAAGTGGACTACCTGAAGGAGGTATTGCACTAAAACCCCCAAGTGCTAATCATCTCAAGGCACTTTTTAACTCACTCAGAAATGGTGCTGAGATTTCTGGACAGGAAGCACAAAGCCAGATTTTATTGCCACATTGACAAGGGCTTGGCTACCATGGAGTCACCTCTGTGTTGGGAGATGAGAAGGGAGGAGAAGCAGCTGAGAGAAGAAACTAGTAAAACTTAGTAGAAGAGCCTGGCTACTCACTGCAGCAGCTGATGTTGATGATTCCTTCTAGAAGCAATGGTTTCTGCCATCATATCCTAACTGCCCAAAGCAGGGCACCCTGCCACACCATCGCCTGTTTCAGGAGCCGCATCAGCAGCTAGATGGGCTTTCCAGGAAACTGCTGTAGATCACAGCCATTTTGTTGCTGCCAGCTCTCTGCCTTCACAGGAAACCACATATCTTGTTTTTAGGGTTGGCTTAGTGGTCATTTCTACTCCCTCTGCTTAGGAAGTGGGAATGTGTCACTGATGGGCAGGTAGACAGACAGAAAACATTAATTTCTTAAAATAAAGCAGCTGTTTGCTTCTAAGCACAGGGCTCAGTCACCTTATAAACTCAACGCTGTTCATAATTTAATGACAACTGATGCCCGCCTGTGCAGCCCATGTCTGCTGAAGCTGATGGCTCCGTTGCCAGGATATCTGTTCTCCATTCCCCAGCAAACGTGCTTGGCTCCACGTTCCCACCTTCACTTTTCAGTGTACATTTATATTTGTTCCTACCTGTGATGGAACTAGATTTCATTGCAAAGGGCAATGGCTTCCATAAAGTGGAAATATTTCTCAACTTGATTAATTATCGGTTCACTCGCAGGCCGTTTCCAGATGGCCTCCAATCTGCAAGATCATGAACAGCTTTGTCTTGCAGCCTTAAGTATACTACAGCTAAGCAGGCAGTCTTCTTTCCCTGGCAATAGCAGACCCAGGTGCCTACTTTTACTGGCACTTTTCCTTAACGGTTACTTAGTAGTACCTGCTCTTGCTAAAGATGTATGTCAGGCATGTGAAGCTGCAGGCTTCAGGGCATTTATTGCAGCAATTCTGAAATCGTTTGTCTTGCCAGCCTCTTAGAATTAGATCATGACAATTGCGTTTATGTAAAGAGTAAAGTACATCTTCGGTCTTTACCACTTTATTACTAACTATCCTCTCTCCATTTTCTTCCTGCTGCAGATACTGCGTTGACTTAGCACAGACTGTTACATTTTCCTGATGTAGGCAGATTCTATCTGTTTTATAGGTTCATATGTTCAGACCTATGGGTACCTACATTGCTGTGATTATTGTGAGTTGTGACCCTTAGTATATCATAAAGATAATGTCTTCTCGTTTTCCGAAGATGAGATAAAGGAGCACAGTATATAATCTAACCATATTAGCATCCCTAACCAGGGACAAAATGGACAGTTCCATCTAATTATATCCTGTGACACAACAACGGCTGCCAAATATGCCTGTCCTTGTGAATATTTTGTATTTCTGGTGCTGTTTGAACACTTGGAGGTATCAGAAACAAGAAAGGTATGTGTTGGGCACAGATCCACAGGAAGCGCTTCAGGGCATGTAGACTGTTGAAATTGGTTCCTGTTGTCTACCAGCAGAACAAAGGGTCTTTTATTAAGAAGTGTGTCTTCTGAAACGTTTATTATTCAGTGCACATTTCTAAATATTTAGTTACACACACACACACACGAAATTATATCAAATGTTTAAAACAAGCAGAAAAATAAAACACCTTTCTCCTACTACACATAAACCAGCTGCTTCTCCATCTGGTGCATTCTGTCCTCTTCTTCACAGCTCCAACCATATTTACCTGAGAGCTGATTTTACTGAGGTTCCTGAAGACATCTGTTTCTTATTGAGGACTTCATGCATGGAGTTATCCCTTTATCTGCCAGCACTACACAATTTCTCACATAAAAGATGACTTTGAACATATATGTTTGTTAGCTTAAGAATACTCTAATTTTTCCTGTATGCATCAAACTCCAGTACTGTGGTAAAAGACCAAACACCTGCCCCTGTCCTTAAAACCCTCAGAAATAGGCAATAGAAATTGGTTTTCTCATTTTTATATACATTTTATATGTTTTATACCTCCATATAAAAATCTGATGTGATGTAAAAATCTTGGTTTCTTATAAAAAGTGAAGGCACCAACTTGAAAACTGTAGCAAAACTGCACAGTTTTAGAGGGTCTGAGATGGAGATAGATAAGTGGTTTCAGAACCATGTTCCTCTGGTTGATACCACAGAGAATGTGGCATCTTGGACCCTGGTGACCCTCAAAAGCAGGACTCTGCTTCAGTCCCCACACTCCAACATTACAAGCAAAACCAGATATGAAGATTTATCACCTGTAGATACCCACGAGCAAGGTCTACAAGGAGAAATTGTACCAGCAGCACACAGTAGATACTGCAAAGAGAAACGATGAGTGCTCATAGCGGGTGATGCTCTGTTAAGGGGCACTGAGGCACCCATCTGCCAGCCTGACAGGGAGTCACAAGAGGTGTGCTGCCTTCCGGGACCTAAGGTCTGAGATGTTGCTGAGAGGGTGCCACAGTTTGTCAAGAGTACAGACTACTATCCATTTCTACTCCTTCATGTGAGCACGAATGACACTGCAAGCTGGAACCTGGGCAGAATCAAGGAAGACTACAAAGCCCCGGGCACGAAAGCAAGAAGTATTGGTGCCTGATATATCTTTTCTTACATTTTACCAGTCAGAGGAAAGGGTGCAGCCAGAAATAAATGTATAATACAAACCAGCTTTTGGCTTCTTGTCTGGTGCCATCATGATGGTTTTGGCTTTTATGACAACGGGACATACTTTGATGACTATAGCCTGTTAGGGAGGGATGGGATCCACCTCTCTAGAAAAGAAAAGGGAATCTTTGGCAGCAGGCTGGCCAACTTGATGAGGCAAGCTTTAAACAGAAGGGCTTGGGGGGTGAGGTCCAAAGTGGCAATGCTCATGCCACTGCCACCTGCTAGGGAACAAGTCAGGCCAACCAGAACAGCCAGTTCCTTAGCTGCCTCCCAAGATGAGAAACAGAAGAGCAACCGCCTTGAGTGCATGTATACCAACGCGTGCAGCCTGGGGAACAAACAGGAGGAAATGGAGCTCATCATCCTGTCAGAAAGTTATGATACCATAGGAATAACTGAAACGTGGTGGGACAACTCATATCTCTGGAGGATTGCAATGGGTGGCTATAGGCTGTTTCGTAAAGACAGGCAGGGAAGAAGAGGAGGAAGAGCTGTGCTCTATATTAAGGAGAACCTTGAATGTATAGAAGTCAACTACAGCAGTTGTGGAAGTCCTATCAAATGCCTCTGGGTCAAGGTCAGATGGGTCATGTCAAAGGGAGATCTTACAGTAGGCATCTGCTACTGATCTCCAAACCAAGATGATAAGGTCAATAAAGCAATATTTGGGTCATTTAAACAAGCTTCGGGTCAACAGAACCTGGTTCTTATGGATGATTTCAACCACCCAGACATTTGTTGGAAGAACAATGCAGCAGCTCACATGCCATCCATCAGGTTCCCAGAATGTGTAGAGGACTGCTTCCTCATACAAATGTTAGATGTGCCAACCAGGAACAAGGCACTGCTGGACTTGCTACTCACAAGCCAAGAAAACCTGCTTTGTAATATCTCAGTTAGTGATAGCCTTGAATGCAATGACCACAACAATATTGTGGAGTTTGGGATCCTACTGAGCATGCTGAAGGTTAGTACTAAGACAAAGTTTTTAAATTTTAGAATAAGAAACTTCAGCTCGCTCAGAGCTCATTTCAGAGATACTCTGTGGGAAGCTTCCATGGAGGATAAAGCAGCTAGTGAGCACTGAGAGTTCTTCAAGAACTCTTTCCTGGAATCACAAAAACAGTTCATCTCCTTTAAAGGTAAGGGAAGTAGGTGGAACAAGAGATCTCCTTGGCTTAACTGCAAGCTTCTGAGTCTGCTCAAAACCGAAAGAGAAGCATATTAGAGATGTAAAAGTGGATGAATTGAGAACTACGAGAGCATTGCCAGGGCATGCAGAGATGCAGTTAGAAAAGCAGTATCTCAGCTCAAAGTGAAATTAGCCAAAGATGTCAAAAAAATATAAGGAAGGGTTCTTCGGGTACATAAACAGCAAGCAGAAACAGAAGGAATATATTGGTTCACTGCTAAACAGGAGGGGTGAATTACTCACCAACCCAACTGAAAAGGCAGAAATTCTCAAGTCTTTCTTAACCTCTGTCTTTACCAGCACTGTTGGGCTCCAGGCCTTGGGAACAAAAATCCAGCTTGATGCAAACACAGACCTATCATCAGTGAAGAAAGAGTTGGTATGTGAACAGCTACAGGATCTTGACCCTTACAGATCAGTGGGCCCTGACAATATCTACCCAAAGGTGTTAAGAGAACTGGCTGACATTGTTGCGAGGCTGCTCTCCATAATCTTTGAGAAGTCGCGGAGACTGGGGGGCATCCCAGAAGACTGTAAGAAGGCTAATGTCATTCCCATCTACACAAAGGGCTTAAAGGAGGATCCAGGAAATTATATGCCCATCAGTCTTACTTCAGTCCCTGGAAAAGTTATGGAAAGAATTCTCCTGGGGGATATCACAAGTCAAATGAAGCACATGACTGGGAAAAGCCAGCACAGATTCACCAGGGGCAAATCATGTTTGACAAACCTGATTGCCTTTTACAACAAAGTAACCTGCTTGGTTGACGTGGGGCGAGCAGTGGACATTGTCGACCTGGATTTCTCCAAGGCTTTCAACATGGTTTCCTACAGACTCCTAGAGAAATTGGTGTGTTATGGTCTAGACAAGTGGTCTGCGTGGTGGGTGGGAAACTGGCTGACACCACCCCAGAAGCTGGTGGTAAGTCATTCCTCTCAAACTAGCAACCTGTCACAAGTGGGGTCCTCCAGGGATTGAAACTGGACCCAACACCCCCAAATATCTTCATAAATGATCTGGATGATGGGATCAAGTGTACAGCAGTTAAAAAACTTATGTTTTGTGGCATTTCACTGTGCTTCAATATGAAACACACTTCACATGAATCCTCCCATGACCCTCTCTAGAGAGTGAGTAAAATCAACCATTAAACTTTGCTTCTTTTAGCTGTTTCTCTAATATTTCTTCTTCAACTTTCCACGCAGACTGGCTGTAGGCTTTTCAACAGTGAGGGAGACAAGCAAACTGTCTCCAAGGCTGGCTGAAATTCTGGATTAATATAAGAAAAGAATTGCCGTGTGAGCAGGATCATAAGAAGAGAGAAAACTAAGGCAAATTGGTGAAGATCAGTACAACATATATTTGCTTCCTAGGACCCTGCTAGCCATATTTATAACACTCTATCAGCAAATATTCTCAGAAAGCTAACATAGGAATTGTATCTCGAAAATCCACCCAGAGTTATTTGCTTCCCACTTATCAATGTAAATGATTTTTGCATCCCCACTGAATTCTTTCTAATTTCATTGCCTTTGTCTTCTGCAGGTTTAACCTCATCTCATTCTGTATGCATAGTTTTTACATTCATGCTTCCTTTACAAAAACCACCTCACTCTCCAAGGTTTGTCACAATATGCTGAGACATAAAGAAGAACAGAAGACTAAAATAAATATTTGCTTTTGGGTATGGTATGATTCTAAAATTCCAGTACCTGAAGAATGATAATGTGGTGAATGGGTTCTAAAAAGATATACTGACTCTATAATTAGTAAAAAGTATATGAGGAATGTGTAATGAGTAACTGTGGAAGGAAAAAAAAAAACTAGTGGCCACTATTTATTTACTTTCATGGATAAAACTCAATGGATAGGCAAAGGATGGGATTCTGAGTGAAAAAAAATGAAATCCTTAGGTTACTTATTTAATATTCTCTAAATTTTCAAAACCCAAAACTCTTCCAAGAGATGGCCAGCTTGTCAGTGGTATAAAAGTGAACTAATGGATTTAGTTGTTTTATGGCTTTACTTGTATGAAAGGTACCACATTTTTGGCAGCAGCATAATAACATCATAATTCAAATGATCAGGATTCTTGAGATAATGGAGAGAAGTATTAAACCTGCTGTTTCTATCTCTATGTCAGATTTCAGGCTGTGACTCTTCCAACCTAACAGTATAATATTGATTTTTGTATATTTTAATTACAAAATTTTGGTTTATAGTTAATATAATTAATATTAGACATCAATATTTAGTCATCTCCCTCTTTCTAACAAGGGTAAGTCTCTGCAACAGGAAATGTCAAAGTCTGTCCTCAAACTGAGCTGCAGTTTAGTCTTCGATTATATGAAAGAATCAATGGTGCCCAGCAACAGGACAAGGGGCAGTGGGCACAAACTGAAGCACAGGAAGTTCGACCT
>Ga0181612_124161_pt1 | contig 14330 bp, 6 predicted proteins | sample HoacroProtozoa21_FD_119630 | JGI IMG/M metagenome (GOLD analysis project Ga0181612, IMG submission 119630) | Hoatzin crop microbial communities from Cojedes, Venezuel. Combined Assembly of Gp0051906, Gp0051904, Gp0051908 | reverse complement strand
GAAAGTTTCATATGCACTAGAACGAGTTGTTACTTGTTGTTCATTCTTTCTCCTTCTATCTTGTTATCATTCATTGTATAAAGTACTTAATCGAACTTGGCATACTGTTAGAACCATCAGTGAGTATTTCAGATTGAGGAGGCCACAATCCCTTCGTGCCATGTACTTGTGGTGCCACTTCTCATCTGTAAACTAGATCTACTTGAATGGCTATTTATTTGTGTTTTGTTGATTCCAAATTTCCCTTAGGAAAAACATTCCTATTGACAAATTTCTGGACACTTGAGAACCATGTCTACATAGACTTGGGAGATGTTATCCAAATATTGCTTCTGTTTAATGCTGCCTGGCACAGTGTTTTAGTGTTGTCTTCCAAGAGACTTCACAGGTGTACGTATTCTCTTCTCTGAAGTCTTAGGACAGATATAATTTGCAATTAAGAAAATATTATTTCTGATCAAAACTCTGGTCATCTTTGTTGTCTTCCCTTTGCTATAGAAATGATAGCAATTAGTGTTAATGACATAGTGTTGTGAATTATACTTTCTGTGGTTTTGTTCCTAGGTTGGATTAGGAATGCATTTCTGACTATTGTCCCTATGTATTGTGCTTTGGTTTACATCATAGAGCTTTCTTGGAGTATTCGGGTGGAACTTAGCTGAAGGGTGCACGGGAGCAGACAATATTGGGTATTGAGGGAAAACGTCGCACATGCTTAAAACATAGCTATTGGATCTTTAGCATCAACTATTTTGTTCTACAGATCTGATCCTGCTATACCATGCTAGTTGCTAATGGAGAAACTTGCACTTAAACTGACAACAGCTTTTCAAATTACTGTTTAAGAGACTTGTATATTTCTTAAATATCTGCAGTCTTCTTGTGTGTGTTTGATTTACTTGGAGTCTCCCTAAGTGATGGAACACAATACAGCTGAAAAGTTTTGTTATTTTTCATTGTAAGCATTCTCAATCATTTCTAGTGATACTGAATCCCTGATATTTCATCCCCAGTTTCAGTCAACTTGGACAACAAGAATGTGATTTTTAGACCTAAGCAACTTTGAGAAATGTCTGGAGGTGACATCAGATAGGTATCTGGACCTTCTGAAGTTTTATAAATTATTCGGTTCTGTGTTTATTTGTAGATTGTCATCTGGCCCTTTTAATCACTTATTAGCTCTGTGAATTTGACACTTAGCTTCAGCTCTGCAACAAAAGAATTGTATGTACTCTATGACTAAAGGACCCCCCCCCCCAAAAAAAAAAGAAATCCCCAGAAATATTAGTTGGAATCCTATAAATAAGATCAGTAACAGCAGTTATGTGAAGATAATGGGTGCTGTAGCATTCACTTTTCATTTCACTGATCATATGCCACTTGATTCCCAACATGGTACAACAACCTGAAGGTATATCGCTATCAGTGTTCACTGTACACTTCAATAAAACAAATGGAAGCCTTTTCACAATTGTTAACTATGAACTCAACAGTATTTAATATCGTTATTATATATACTGCTGCATGTAGATATGAAGTGTAATATTCTTTTTCAGTGGGTTGGGAAATTGAATTCATCTACCTTATAATTGCAGAACCTTCACGTGTATGTATATGGTGGTCACAATTTATCCTACCTTCCCTTTTTTGCTTAATCGACAAGGCTGGGAATTTATTACAACTTTTATCTGGAGTGCCAGGTTTCTAGCTTTAACTCTGGAAGTTTCATATTCAAAGGTAGGCCGGAATAGCAGATGTTACATTAAGAAAAATGTTAATCTAGTGTATCAGCTGCTATGGACTTTTTATACTAGGGATGAGCTTCCTTTGATCAGTGGACAAAAAAGGCCCACATTTCCCCTTGGAAGCAGAGTTGACTGGAACAAATCTACAGTTCTAGCCTATTGTTCTCATTTTCTGAAACAATCTTGCCAAAATACAGTAATGATTTTTTGCTATGCTTAGGAGAACATTTCCTCATATCCCTACCCTAATGAGGTGACCTTTACATGATGCATCTGTTTCTTTGCTTGATATTGTATACTTGACCTTCTAAGAATTACCAGCAAGTATATGGCTATTATGAAGTGAAATAAGTTAGACATAAGCAGTAGCTCCTATTGTATCCAGTCCAACAGCTGGAAAAAAAGTAATAAACCAGCATCTGAAAAAGATGACTAGATGATCTCCAGAGGTCCCTTCCAACTCCTACCTTTCTGTGATTCTGTGATTCTGTGAAATTAAATAATCCAGCACACGTGATGCTATTTTCAGAAAAAAATCTGATTTTGATTAATTTCAGCTTCTATATTTATATGCAATATAGTATTCCTGAAGTAATGTTGTTAAGAGAACTGTCTTTTAAATAAGGACAAGCTTTATGGAAATCACACTGATGTCATGCACTGCACTGAGGTATATATGAGGGGAAAAAATGTAAAGTGCTTTTTAGTATGACTGACACAAATAGGGGTAACAAGTTCCATTTGTGATTGTTAGTATGATATCAAGTTAAAAAATTTCATTATGGGGTGTCATTAATATAAAAAGTAGATTTAGGTCTTAAAGTTCGCCTGGGCAGACAGTCCTTTCTTTGCAGTAAAATTATTTATATGAAATGTCAGTTTAGCAGAATATAGTTATGGCAGAATGAATAGAAAATATTTAAGCCAAGTGCAACTCAGATACAAACCTCACAGAGGTGTTCATATCGAAACATCCATATTTTCTTGAATGTCTTTGCTTTAGTCCATACTGAATGTTTTTAATGAGTGAAGGAAAATTAGATGAGACATTGTTAATGTATAGTGAGGTAGCAGTTCAGTAGATGAGCTAAATGAGTCTGAGCAGAGAACAGTTGTCTAAGTCTTGCCTGTGGCTTTTGTGCAAATACCAAATATACATCTTACGTAGTATCCTCATTGAGTTTTATATATTTTCAGTTCGTGCGACTTTCTCATCCCCAGCCTCAAACACAGCCTTACCCTGGCTAAACTGTCAGAGAGATTGCCCTCTATAGTCCTTTTCCTAGTTTGTCACATTAAAGATAAACTTAAAGGCTTTCAGGCTGTATTCTCTTTGTCCTCCATCATTCACTGCTAAAATATCACCTGACTAGCCAAGGACTTTATACTGCTCCCCATGCTCGTCATTACATTAGGAGTTTCTAGCAGATATTCACAATTTTCCTCCTTTAAGCCTGTCTTGGCCAAGATATGTACAAAAATCTAAGTGGGTAAGGCTGTTAGCATACAGAGATTTGTTTCTTGTGCTGACCAATCTTGTCTTTACAGCTATGTTTCTTCTCTTGTATGGAAACTGCAAACATTTTGTGAAAGTAATGCTATGAATTAGTACCTGTGTTTAAATATTTTTCTTTTTTCTATATACAAACAAATGTAATGTCTCAAATAGTCAGTAACACAACCCTAGCATTCTTCAGAATGTGAAATTGATAAAAGCCATAGAACACTGTCATTATAGAATTATAGTGAACTCCTCCTCCCCCACCTGTTATTTTATAAAATGTACAAATATGAAAGATGAACATATTAAAATCCTGCCCTGCAGTTTTAGAGGATGTTCACCCTTGTCTGATGATACAAATGGTGCTAAAATGTTCATTATTATTACAGTTTCTAGGCCCTATTATTTTAATGTTTCTATTCTCACAAATCCTTGGTGAGGAAAAGTAGGTACTGTTACTTCACTTTTACAGATGGGCTTAGAGAAAAATGTACCTGCCTGTGCCTTTCAAAGGCAAAGGAGCTGAGATCAGTCCTCTTGAGCCTCAGGAACTAATTATTAGTCTGTCTTCTGTGTAACTCTTGCAAAAGAAATTCTATATTGCCATATCTAGGGAGTGAGCTCCTGTGTTTGTTAACTATAGAGCTATGTCTGCACTGAAAGAAAATTTATATTCACCCCTATTTAGAGGGACATGTTAGTGAGGAAAGACATAACAGCATTTGTGTCTATTCAACTCTTTGTATCTCTAATGTGGCTGCCAGAAGAGTGCTGGTTGATACAAGTGGATTTTATGATAGATCCTTTGACAACCAAAAAGCTGAAAAGCATAGCCAGCTTATTTCATATAGGATGCTTATTTTCTGTAAAAGACCTCAAAATGGCTTTCCTTTTCCTTTTCACTCAGTAGTTTTGGACAATCATACAGTTGAAAGACTTAAGTACATTTTGAAGGACCTACAGACTTACCATTCTCAAAGTACAAATTTGTTGGTGGGAAACTGGGCTTAACACTTGTAATATAAGTTCTTTAAATATCTGATTGCTTTAGAGATGTTCTGTTCGGGGAAGGCCAAACTGGAAAGATGGACTCTAGTCCACCTCCCAATTCAATTTTACAATTAGAAAGTTACTACTAGAATGCCTGTCTTTTTGATTCCTGGGTAGGTACCAAGCTTTTAAAACAAGATGAGATTTTTCATGCTTTTGTAGCTGAACAGCCGTTGATCTGCCAGAGGAATTGACTTCTGTGATCTAGACATGTGCTTGTTTAACCAGATAGTAGATAGCGTTGCAGCATCATGCTGAAATAAAAAAGAAAAAGCTTTTAATTATTTAAAACTTAAATTATAGTAAAACTTGGTATTAATTAGAACAAGCTATTTCATCTTTCCAGAAATGTCATCCACAAAAGTATGTCTCTCAGTGAATTCTAACGAGAACTCTCTGAGAAAGCCCTGGGGGTAGCTAAGCTACGAGAGTTGTAGACCATACCTGTATTTGTCCCATTTCTAGGTCTATAAACACTTCACCTGACTATCTGGTAGCCCTTATGCAAGTAGCTCCTGGGACCCATAAAGAAAATCCTCTTAGAAAAATGGTTACATTGGTTGTTAAATATTAAATGTCTACCTGTAGGATGGACTCCTAAGTGCCACAGGGCTTGGAGAGAATTAAAATTGGTTCTTTCTGAATGCTTGTGTTTCTTACTGGGATTTAGGCAGCCTTTCATCTACTCTGCTGATGCCTCAGTGGATGGCCTTAGGGTATGACAAATTCGGTTAGTGTTAAGATGCAATGAAATTCCACCTGTTATTTGTGAAAATCACACAGTAAGTTCTTTCAGTAGGTGGCATATTGTTTGGCATTTTGAGACTGTTAAGTAAACTATGACACAGTTAATCACAAGTACATACTACGTCTCTCTTTCATTACGAGAGCACATTTAATCTCACTTTCTATCACTTTCTACTATTTAGGATTCTTTGGACTACCTAGGGCAGATAACACTAAAATAATTAACAGTATATAGAACTGTTCCTGCTGAGTGAAATCACATTTCATGCTTCAGAAATAAAGCATTAAGAGAATAAAGTGCCTGTCACAACAACACAGACAGTTTCTCTACAAAGTAACTGTGTTTCAGTGACTCTTCCATAGGATTCTGGCTTGGAGAGCAGTGTTTCTCTCTCCTGAGTGACTTCTGGCCAAACTTAGCACAGCAACACAAAAAGTGTGGGCTGTGCAGCCCATGTGCAGATTCACTGCAAGTGAGAGAGTGCTGCTTTGCACGTCTACGTCTCCTTGCTCTCTGCTGTAATATAGGTAAAAGAAAAAAGTCGGGGGTTGTAAACGTCAGTATTCACCCGCAGAGAGAGATTCTTTGAAGTAAAGTGAGAAGCAGTAATGGTAGGAAGAAGGCAGAAAAAAAGAATCAGTGTACATGACCATTAAACCTGTATGTGACTTATGCATAGAAGATAATACTTCTCTTGCATATTTCTGTGGAAAAAAACATAGAGTTGCAAGTTTCTCTATAAAACAGCTATACTAACCCAAGTTCAGAATTACTATGGCAAAGTTAAGCTATTTCATAAGTAAACTATGAAAGTGGTGAGAGGTATGAAGAAATGTAATTAAAGGTGAAATTACAGACAGGCTAGCAGTAGAGGATAGCGAGTTGATAGCTGCATGCACACTTTAAGGTGCAGACTTGAGTGAGGATATTTTTAATGTAGCAAATGAGAAAATAGGTAGGAAAAGTGGAATGAAATTAGAAAGGAAATTTTTTGTTCACTAGAGGATCAGTTTATATAAAATGTTTTGGGAAATGGTCAGTTTGGCATTTGGTACATTTTAGCTAGATTGGTAAATAAAAAATGTGGAACAACAAGAAGTCTGGCACTGAAAGGAAGTGGTTTGCATAAGCTAGATTGCCTTTTTCATCTTTTGAGTATTTAGTTCTATTTCTCACTTGAACTGGCTAGTTTGGACAGGCTGTGATTATTTCTATTTTTGCTCATCTGATTTTAACTTTGACCATCTCTAAGCTGTGTCAGCGGAAGCAACACCGACAAAGAAATGCTTTCTTTTTTGAGTTGTATTTTTAGATCTTGAATGATCAAATTCCAACTGAGCTTTCCTACAGCTTGTCAGTATAGCAGCTGGGCCTGCTTTCGTGTTGGTTTTTAAACTGCTCACTGCAGAGAGAAGAGAGTGCAAGGTCTGAGTGTGGGGATTAGCCATGCAAAGCAAGCCACTATCTGATTGCTGGGGCGCTCATCCGTCACTAGTTAGATGCAGAACACTCCCGTGTGTCTTCTCAGCAAGCAGCCTTCTACTTACGGTCAGGAGGCATGACAAGTTTAAAGTGTATTTCCCAGCAAATATATGATGGATTGGAAGACTACTACACTCTGAGTACTGCCTAGAGACATGTATTTTGCTAGAAGTAAATATCTGTGTAGCAATTAGCTGCCATCACTATTTGCTACAGTTTTGTCAGCTCTCACACATTAAGCAGAGTCGAAATAAATAATAAAAATCATAGTATCAAGGTTTTTCCTCAAAATTTCCTGTGAAAAATAGTACCAATGCAGAATGAACATTTTTACATCATGACAATTTTGACTTGACTTGTGCTATCTGGAGCGGATATTCCTTGGATGAAACATTCAGGTCCTGTATGTATATAACTTTGGATACTTAGAACCCTGCAGGTATTTGGAGCAATACCACTTAGGAGAGAAGGTGGAATATTTTATATGTGACAGTTTCTTAAATGAGCACTGTATGCATGCTTGATACTGTCTGGTCACATAAAAGGAAACTTGGTTCTACTATAGAAGTCTTGGAGGACTTTTCACAAAGTACAGAGATGCTACTTCTAGCATATGACCGAACAACTCTAAATTCAGTGGAATTTTATTTGTATAAAATCTCTTGTCTTTGTAGCTATAATTGCATACAAAACTCTGATATTTGTGTGTGATATAGCTGGTTGTTCTTGTATTATGTTCCACTTATTGTTTATGTTGAGGAAGAATTTCTTTTTTAAATCCATATCCTCACAAGTACCAAACACTCACTTGTCTCCAAAGATGTATGCCTGAAGTGTTCTCAGCTTTTCCAAATGTGCTTGGACTCTGCTAGTCCCATAGGTGAGCAGGCAGAAAATCAGTCAGGTGGTTGTTTGCAGCCTTTCTGTGTTTCATAAGCAATTCATCAACAACAGTCTGCTTTTGCAAAGTGCTTCAGTTTGGCAGATGGGTGTTTTGTGACAAAAGCTCAGTTTCATCAGAAAAATCCTATTGAGTTCTATCCATTATATGGTGGGAGAGAGACGAAACAGATGCATTTAAGTCTACTAATCACAGAACATGACTGGTAGACTTTCCAACTTGTCTCTGTTCTCTTTCTCTTAATTACTATTACCAATACCAAGATGGGAGCTACAAAACCTGCAGACTGCATTGCAACTTTTGATATTGACAGCTGTTGGACATGTATTTTCAAAATTAGCACTGAGCACCTATGTACTTAACAATTCATACATGGAACACTGTCCTCTGAGCTAATGTTGCTGGTATCTGCTTTGCAGATAGCATTTGCAAATCACTTAAACTTCAGATGAATCCTCAGGAAACTTCTGTTGGTTGATAGCATCTAAAGTATAATAATAGCATTTGTAAAGGGAATTAAGATTCTGGTCAGGACAGTATTTAAATATGATTTTAACTTAGAAGTCAAAATGAATTTAGGTACAGGACTACAGATGGATTAATGTATATAAATCTTAAATTAATGACTGAACACCAAGTAGTTCACGAAAAGTACAGTCAGCAAGGAATACATCTAAATATTGCACTGAATCTAATAAAAAGGGCAGCCGTGACCAAATATGTAGCTTCCCATTTAGAATAACTGAATAGAACAAACATTGTAATTTCTTTAATATTGAATATTATTGGGAATACAACTTGTAGTAAAATCGTTGGTATTCCTAACAATGACAAGGCCTCAGAATTAACTATTCTGATGACTTTTTTTGTTATCTGTGTTACTGCTTTTGTTTTCTTTAACTAGGATGAGGTTTTGTGAGAAAAAACCTGTCATCAAAATGAAAACAGTTCAAGAAAACATACCAGAAATTTTATGAGACTGGGGATCCCATGCCTTTTTTTTTTCTTAAGGAGAGATCTCCTGCAGAATAGCCAGTAACTGTATGGTTAGGACACGCTTGAGGGACAAAAGAAACTGAAGTTTGATTTACTGCTTGCCCTGGAAATATCACCACTCTCTGCACACTATCTAGTCACCTTGAGGCACAGCAATGTTATGCTGTTTCTCAAGTATACAGTAAAATGTCCTTAATGTGTTTGTATTATCACTTTTAAAGCTTTCGCTACAAAGAAAGTGTATAAGAAAATACTGCCTTTTTTAGGATAGACAGTTGTCCAGCTGGTATAGGGACACTTCATATAGCCTGAGGGCAGCTTTGGACAATCACAGCTCTGAATAACTTTCAGCAAGCAGTGCAGGAGAAACAATAAATGAAGATTCCCTAGTGTTATTATAGTTAAAGAAACTGAGAGAAGTAGTATACAGAGGAATAGCTCTGTGAAACTTGATAAATTGCTATAAGTCAAGAGGTCTGACTAACACATATTTTCCTTCAATTTAAAGCCTGCTTTTTGGTTTTATGCACTAAGAAGCAATAAAATAAGCTTTTCCTCCCGGTCGCTGTTGCTGATTCGCTGGTGTTTCCAATAAAAAGCTGAATTTGTGAGGTCATTTTTTTCCTTAGCCTTGAATTACCAGTGGGTGAAATGTGAAGAAAAAGAAAAACAAAGTGAAAAGGGGAGGAAAAAAAAACAAGTATGGCTTTATTAAGGCTTATTTTCTTTCTTTGCTTAGATCTGGAACCTAAATGTACTTCTAGCTCTTGGTGGAAGCATAAAGAATGGAGAAACAGAAGAGGTTTTTAACTAAACAGTTAACTAAACCCTTTCTACTGAACTTTACAGTATGGGCTTCCATCTTTATTATCTATTTTACAGTAAAAGCAGACAAAGGTTGTGGTGGTAGGAAATAAAAGGTATTTTCATTTCCCCACTTTGGTTTTATTCCTGGGAGTTCACTTGTATTCCTTTCCCGCTTCTAATTTTGCAGCTAGAAAACTCAAAACAAAGTAAGTTACAGGACTTTGTTATACTAATGAAAGATATAATGCAAAGATGTGGGTTAGTTACCTAATATGCCTATATAAGCTACATTAGATGATAGATGAGAGTTCAAGTATATATAGTAAACACAGTGTTTAGCCATTTAAGTAACAGACTGTTTATTATTATTCTTGAGTTCCTCCTTGGAAATGTGTAAACTTTAATGTGTCGATGTTGCTTAGTAAGAGAAAGTTAAATGCTTAAAACATCTAGAAAGAAAAAAAGCAATGTGGTGAATTACAGACCTCACACATTTATGCTAAAACAGTGGTTCTCCTCCTGATCTGGAAATCCAAAAGGAGAAAGTAGTTTAGTTTATATCCATGAATGGGAAAGTTCGTTAAACTTCACGCTTCTTGGGAAACAGTTTAGTATTGATTGTGGTTAAGACCAGAGGGCTAAGAACTGGAAGGCTTGGCTTCCATATGAAATTCTCAAACAAATTTGCTCTGTGACCCTGGACAAATGACTTACTTGACATTCAACCACTCAAATCTAGTAATTTTTTTCAGTCAGTTGCTTAAATAAAAAAGAAAAAAAAAGAAGTTAAAATTTCTTGATCTGTTGCATAGAAGTACATCTGGCTACTGTGGATGAAAATTGGTACTGCTGGCTTGGCACTGTGAAAATAAATTTTGTTTATCAAGAGCCTAAATATGGCTACAGATATAAGTCTTTGAACCATGGAATTGTGCCATTGCTGGTTAGCTGCTTTTTATCCGAGACTGAATACTCTGCATGTTTTTAAATCTTGGCATTAAACAGTTTCCTAAGACAGAATGTTGATAAAGGTTTTCTGACCTTTTCAGAAGTGACTGCAGCTGGCTTAATGAAATTCTACTGAAGCTAGATGCAATCTTTCTAAAATTTTACAACCATTTTAGCTGTGGCAAAACCTTTCTTAAGCACGTTTTGTGTTGGTTTGGGTTTTGGGGGTTTTTTAGGGTTTGGGGTTTTTTTTGGCTCCTGGATACTGTAAAACTGTCCCATTCCCTTAGTGAAATAATTGCTATTTAATGATGAGTAAGTGTGTTCGTGGGGGATTCCTTTACATGACAGGTGATGTATTCATGCATGTTATGAATGTAGCTAGGACTACTATGAGCCCTGGTTTATAGCATTTTATGAGGTTCTGCAGTATATAGATAATAAAAGCTTTTGAGAAAGTTTTATTGCTCTTGTTTGTTTACTCTTTTCATGATTTCATCCAATTTCTAGGTAGATGTTTTCTCTTCAAATCGAACAGGGCCCTCACTGTGTTTTGTTTTAAAATCGCCTCTTACAGTGAGCATGTAAAATCTACTGGTATTGCAACTCTGAAAATTTGTTATATTGAAGTACTGCATTTTAAAATGTCAGAAAAAAGAATGAGAATCAGATCTTACAGTGATGGAAAGCTGAACATTTGTCTCACAATGACAGCCAACGTCTTCGCTGTTTATATTACACAGGAAATAAAAGGAACATGAGTTACACAGAAAATTTTGTCCCATTTTTCAAGAAATGTGTCAGCTGAAATACTCCAGCTAAAACCTGAAATAGATAATCCATGCAACATGAATTCAGGCATACTGGTGTGATTGCTGTATAGGACTTGCTTATCATCCACTAATTACCAGCACAGTTCTTCATATGTAAGTGTATATAGAGAGATTTTGCAATATGTAACAAGAAAATATCTTTTGGTTTTAAACAGCTGATAGATGAATCATAAAAACATCCGTACATAATATCCTTCATCCTTAGTCACAGTCTTATGGAAATCAAGCTGGTATTTATGGGATAAAGATTTCAGGGAGTGAGTAGTGTTGGAAGAGCAAAGCTGTGTATCCCTTTTTTTGGTGTGGTTTTAAGTATGGAAGCATGAAAACAGCTACCTCTGTTATTTACTGGTCAATACCAATGAATTAAGAAACATTTAAAACAACAGATGACCTAGTCCCACTGAAGCTATTACAAACTTTTCCGATGATTTTAACAGAGCTGAGAGTTCATCTGAAATGCTCAGCTTTCAGGTCTTAATATATTCTCAAGTTAACTCAGTCTTCAAAAGAAGACTTGGTCAGTGGTTCTTTTATTGCACCTGCCAGTCCCCAAGATGAACGCAAGCAAATATTCTCTATCCTTTGTACATCTGTGGCAAGTACTGTTAAACTATCAACATAAAAGCTCTCCTAGCATTCATAATTCATGTAACCCTGTGCGTTGTGGAGTGTATTTGGGAATTATATCATGCCAGCATGTACACGATATCCATAACAGTAGTTAGCACCCAAGTCAGCTCCCAAGACATAAGCTATCCGTAAGCTTTGAAGAAATTCCAATGTTTATCCAAATTTTACAGCTGAGCAATTTATTATGTGAATTTGGAGTAAAGCAATTGAGATTCAGCATATGGAGTTGAGTGGTGGTAAACTCAGGTTATTCTTGTGTTCATTCTTCAATAAAGCCTAGTTTGGCTTTAAGTAGTTATATGGAGTTGGAGTTTTGGTTAGCTTTTTTCCATTGCTACAGTTTCGCCTAACTGCTATTTTCAATGACAAAAATGCTGAGTGCTCCTTCAGGCTATGTTTTATTATTTTGCTGTTCTATGCATTTAAAACAAACGTTTAATTTGTTATAGAAATCTTAGTTGGTTTTTTTGTTTTAATTCTCCAGACTATATTTTCTGTGCAATCTTGTACGTAATGTTCAGTAACATTCATGAAGTGGCTGTTAAACCATCTTACATGTAACCTTCTGTAAAGTTTCTCTACATTTTGCTGCATATCTCATTTTAAGAGTTCATTGCATAGCTGCTCTGATTTGTTTTAACACTGACGCATTTGTTTTTTGTTGTGTTTGACTGCAGCTCAGTCATGATGAGTTAATTTCCCATCATCTTTAATTTAATTAGTATAATTTATTTATGCATTCATCATAACATATTCAGCTATAGCACTTTATTTCCTTTAATCTGGATTCACTAGCCTTGTTCTCTGCAGTCTCATTGACATGCCTTGGGTCTGCATCAATTTCAACAGCTCCGGATGGAAAGGAAATGGCTTGAGATTACAGGTTGCTTTCTTTCAACGCTCCCTTTCTATGCTTGTACATTGATTTCACATTATACTGTAGTCACAATATACAGTGTTAATGTAAGCCTCTATCTGTTTGTGGTTTTTTATGTACTTTGAAAATGACTATTCTTTGCTACGCCTATCACTGAGACTTCTTTTTCCAGATTTGTTTTATAGTCGTTTCAGTTTAATTCCCCTCTTGTAGGCTCGTGTCCCTTCACTTTAGATTTAATTACATTTATGATTGAAGCCGATCAAATTCATTTGCATTCAGCTGTATTTGAATCAGGTTAAATGTTCCATATTCATTTTCTATCCTAGGACATTTACTCAAGTTTTAGACCAATTAATATATGAATATTATTTTTAGTGTTTAAATCTAGTAGCATAATTTCATATGGTTTCGGAGCTGAGTAGCTGTTACTGTTCATTGGAACACTGGAATTTGCTTACAGCTTAGGTTTAACCTCTGCTTGCTCTGTGGACCAGATCCGGTCCTAATTATGGGTTTATAGTACACAGTCCAAAATAAATATATATTCCGCAGTATACTAGGACCTGGTATTGTTAAGATTCTTTGAAATTTTTTAAATAAAAAATCATTTAGGCTATTCTATCTAAATTCATGTTTTACAAAGTCAATGCCTCAGGGCTGAGATTAATTCTTGCTTGAAGTGCAAGTACTTGAATATTAATTTTATGACTGCAATGGGAGTTTTGGGGTTCTGCTGAAATGAAGCTTGCAGTAATAATATTTTGTGAAATTTCATAATTTTTTAAATTCGAAGCTATATTATTTTAATTTAATAGTTTTGTACTACCGAGTTCAACAGCGTAGCATCATTAGTTCAAATTAAGGTAATTATCACAAATGAAGCATGAAATATCCACCAGCCAGATTGCAGTTAACAGCTTAGCTTTCTGTATTTTGTTCCAAATATAATTCAGTCTGCTTGCTGTGTTTTACTCTTTTTACCTTAATTCTTTTTAATCAAAATGCAGCCAATTTTCTAGCGAAGACATTCATTCTGAGTTGAAGTTAATATCAAAATTCAGAGTTCAGATTGCAAGATAATAAATCTTCAAACATTTATATTGCACATGCCACTCAGAAAGAAAACCTTTTCCTTTGCATTCCCCACATTTGTGAAAAGATGTTTTAAACATTGCAGAAAAAAAACTAAATTTTGTAACTTGATTTTCATGTTATATATTTGATATTAATTAACTATAGCAATTCTGCTCAAGGCATTATATTTTACACATGCAGGTAAGAAAACATATGACAAAGAATCAAAGGATTGCACACCAGAGTAATTATGTCAGTTCTTAATTTATCATATGAGGTTATTTTATGCAAAATTTCGAATACTGTAAATAGAATGCATGCTTCAGTGTTTTAATGAAAGGTGTGTGGGGGGAAAACTGCATTTCAGAATAGTGAACATTAACAGAAGAGAACTCCTTTTAGTCAGATTGACTGAAGAACAGGGCTAGAGAGTACAGGTCGTGAAGTCAACTCATGGCCCATGCCCCAAATACAGCTCAGGTGGTCACTGATTAACATGGGAAAAAGTAGGACAAAGTCCAGAAGCTTCTTTTCTTGTACCCAGACTTCCAAACGTAATATGTCACAGAATCATAGAATCATTAAGGTTGGAAAAGACCTCTAAGATCATCAAGTCCAGCCATCAACCCATCACCACCATGCCTGCTAAACCATATCCCGAAGGCGATATGGACGTGGGTCTACACATTTTTTAAACACCTCCGGGGATGGTGACTCTACCACTTCCCTGGG
>Ga0181612_105646_pt1 | contig 14331 bp, 11 predicted proteins | sample HoacroProtozoa21_FD_119630 | JGI IMG/M metagenome (GOLD analysis project Ga0181612, IMG submission 119630) | Hoatzin crop microbial communities from Cojedes, Venezuel. Combined Assembly of Gp0051906, Gp0051904, Gp0051908 | reverse complement strand
TGGCGAGTTCGATATCGAGCTTAATATGAATGATATCCGCAAGGATACCTACTGCTCTTCAGGTCCTGGCGGTCAGGGCGTAAATACCACCTATTCCGCAGTACGTCTTACCCATATTCCTTCGGGTATCGTGGTTCAGTGCCAGGAGGAGCGTTCCCAGATTAAGAACTTCGAGCGCGCTCTTGAGGAGCTTCGTACGAGACTTTACAATATGGAGCATCAGAAATATCTTGATGGAATCGCCGCTAAACGTAAGACCATGGTTTCGACTGGCGATAGATCAGCCAAGATTCGCACCTACAACTATCCTCAGTCTCGTGTGACCGACCATCGTATCAACTGGTCCATGTACAACCTCCCGCTCTTCATGGACGGCGACATCCAGGAGTGCATCGACCAACTCCAAATCGCCGAAAACGCCGAGCGCCTAAAAGAGGCTGGGGAATAGAGCCAGTCGGCGACAAACGGATATATTAAAATAGGGAGACCGATTGGCCTCCCTATTTTTTCGGTTTTGGAAACTTATTCCGATTTGGGAACAAGTGCGAAAGTAAGGTCGCCCTTGCAGCAGAGTTTGCCACGGACCTCAAGCTTTGCTGAACAGAAGAAAATTTGATTATCACCGGCACCACGCCTGCTCACGAGAGTAGCAGTTATCTCGCAAACATCACCAGGCTTAACCATATTCTTAAATCTCACATTGTTAAGACCAGCATAAAGCGTATAATGCCCCGGAATCTCATCTTTCACCAATATGGCACAACTTTGAGCCATAATCTCGCACTGGATAACTCCGGGCACGATAGGATTACCGGGGAAGTGCCCACGAGTGAAGAACTCATCTTCCTTGATGGTGTACTTGCAATGAGCCACACCATTCTCATCCACCATAGCCTCATCAATCAGAAGCATAGGCTCCCTGTGCGGTAGGAATTGTTTGATTTCTTCTTTGTTCATTTCGGAAGGTTTTAGTATTATATTATTTGTTAGTCTTCGCACTTACGAATAGCGACACAAGCATTATGACCGCCGAATCCCAGATTATCCGAGATACCGAGAGTCAAATCAGCCTTCTTCGCCTCATTAGGAGTATAATCCAAATCACACTCAGGATCAGGACAATCAAGATTGATGGTAGGAGGAATAACCCCTTCCCTCAAAGCCAAAGTCGTAGCGATAGCCTCAACGGCACCAGTCGCACCCAACATATGACCTGTCATGGACTTGGTCGAAGAAATATGAGCCTTGTATGCGAAATCGCCAAGAGCGATCTTGAAAGCAGCCGTCTCAGCAGCATCATTCAAATGAGTACCGGTGCCATGAGCATTGATATAGAGATTATCCTTGCTCTCATCGAAACCAGCCTGATCAAGAGCCATCTTAATACAAGCAGCCTGAGTCGTACCATCCGGCCTTGGAGCCGTAGAATGATAAGCATCGCAAGTATTGCCATAGCCCACAACCTCGCCATAAATCTTCGCGCCACGCTTCTTGGCATGGTCCATATCCTCAAGAATCAAGATGCCGGCACCATCGCTCATCACGAAGCCCTGACGATTCTTATTGAAAGGAAGAGACGCATATTTAGGATCCTCGGCATGCGAAAGAGCCTTAGCATTGGAGAAACCAGCGATACCTAGCGGAATGGTCGCAGCCTCGCTACCACCGGTGATAATCGCATCAGCATAACCATGCTTAATGGCCCTGTACGCCTCTCCAAGGCAATGTGAGGAGGTTGCGCAAGCGGTCACGATATCCAAAACTGGACCTCTGGCCTGATGCTTAATGGCAATATGACCGGCAGCAATATTAGAAATCATGGTAGGAATGAATAGGGGAGAAATCCACTGACCTGAAGGGTCCTCAACGATTTTGGCGGTCTCCCTAACCTGAATTTCAAAGCCACCGATACCCGAACCGACATAAACTCCAAGTCTGGTCGGATCTATATTCTGTTCGTCACCCTCGGCATGAAGATTGGCGTCATTCATGGCCTGATAAGCCGCAGCCACCGCATACTGAGTGAATCTATCCTGCTTGCGGACGAAAGGCTTATCCATCCCATATTCCTCGGGATGAAAATCTTTTATCTTACCTCCAATCTTCACCGGAAGCGGATCAGTATCGAAATCCTGAATGAAATCAATGCCGCAAACTCCGTCTAGAAGGTTTTTCCAAAAAGTCTGAACATCATTTCCGATTGGGGTAATGACGCCTAGACCTGTTATGGCAACTCTATGTTCTGTCATATTAGTAATGTTTGTCCAGGTCGGCCCTGGTGTTTAATCATGCAAATATAATAAATTATGCTACCATTCCAAAACGGCGGCAGCAGAAAGCAAACCGGCTCCGAAAGCACTCAGGACAAGAATATCGCCTCTCTTGAACATGCCCTTGGAATTGCACTCGTCAATCATAATCAAGCAGGAAGCCGAAGACGAATTCCCATGGTCGGCAATATTAGTGGGAAACTTCTCATCCGGCTCCTGCAGATAATTCTTTATAGCATCAATTATTCTGAGGTTTGCCTGGTGAACGACATACCAATTTACATCATCTTTTGTCAAATTGACCTCCTTCAGAAGGCTCTCAACCTCGGTTGTGGAAGCTGTAACGGCGAATCTGAATACATCGCGACCCTTCATCTGAAGCGGAACATCCGGCTCAGGATTGGTGAAGTAAGGGGTAGGGCACAATGACCTCTTCTCCCAAATCTTATCGGGAGCGGGATTGCTGCGAAGCTTTATTCCCTTGACATTCTCGCCAGGACCAAGCACAGCAGCGCCGGCGCCATCACCGAAAAGTACACAGGTGGACCTATCTTTCCAGTCGCACATACGGGTAGGAGCCTCGGCGCAAACGATGAGCACATGCTTTACTTTACCCGCCAAATAATGCGTCTCAGCGATGTCCAAGGCATAAATGAAGCCAGGACATGCGCAGTTGATATCGACGCAAGGGCAGGTGAGTCCCAATTTGGACGCGATTATACAACTAAGGCTAGGAGTTATCCAAGTGGAAACTACATTTGAGCAAATGAAATAGTCAATATCCTCCACCTTGATTCCCGAACGATCTATAGCCTTACGGGCAGCCTCCGTGCCCATATCTTCAATTTCTTCAGTGGTGCTGACATGACGACTATGAATACCGGTACGCGGCACTATCCATTCGTCGCTAGTGTCCAAAAATTCTGAAAGATCAGCGTTAGTTACAACCTTCTCGGGAAGCACACTTCCCGTAGCCAAAATCTTCATAAACAGTAAAATTTACGTTTTCTTAGTTTTCCCTAGAATCGGGCTTTTCTCTAAAATCGGACACAAATATAAGTCAAGCGCGGAAAATTAAAAAATATTTGTGGCAAATTGCGTGAGAGGGTGATTTCCTCTATTTTTGTGTGGTGAGATTGGTTAATTTGTGGTGAAATTTTTGAAATTTTCCGCCTCATATTTCGCCAATTTCGTATATTTGCAACCATTATGAAGAGATATCTGATTCCGCGGTATCTCCGCGACAAATATTCGTTGATTGCGACCGTGACTTTCACGGCCCTGTTCGCGCTTGTCTTCATACTAATCACCATCCCTTATTCCAAAAATGTTTGGTTTGCGCTGGGTGGATCCAAAGCCTTCTCATTCACCGCTCTCTTCTTCATAGTGAGCCTTCTCATAGTGATAATCAGCAAGCGAGTGATGTATGCCACCAGAGCCATACCGATGGAATATTGGCAATATGTTCTGTGGAATATAGTCGAAATTTTACTGATTGATTTGCTTTACACCGCTTTCTCCATTCAAGGAGACATACGTGGCATAATCGATTTGCAAGACACCTCGGCGATTAATATTTTCTTGACTTCTTTCTTCTATTGCCTGATTGCGCTCGGCATTCCATACCTTATCGCGGGCATGTTCTTCGCCATTGTCGACAAGAACAAGACCATCCGTCTGATGAATCTCAATGATGTGGTTTCAGACGAGCCTAAGCGCAAAAGCAATAATCAGAAAATCACTCTCTACGACAATAGCGGCGTGATGAAACTCTCCGTCAGCCTCTCTAATCTATTCTATATCGAGTCTGACGATAACTACATCATCGTATGGTATTCCGACAGCAAGGGCGATCTCAAAAAGTACATGATTCGCTGCCGTCTGAAGACCGTTGAAGAGAGTTTCAAAGACAGCAGCCTAGTTCGCTGCCATAGGAAGTACATTGTCAATATGGACAAAGTCAAAGTCCTGCGTAAAGAAAAAGATGGTTATGAGCTTGATCTCGAAAATGACGAGATTCCACCTATAACCATCACTAAAACTTACGCTGACAACGTCCTCAGCCGCTTTAATTCTAAATAAATATCTATTTGAGAGACGACTGCCTCAGTCGACCTGTGCCACCCTCGGCAACATAAGAGGGGGGACCGTGAACGTAGTGAACGGTGGGGTCGAGCTTGCGAGACGGTCGACGAGGCAGTCGTCTCCGATTCAACTATTTAATTAGATTTCCAAGGATGCTACGAGTAATTTCGTTGCGGATAGTGCGCTTAGCGGCATTCGCAGCCGACTTCGTCGCCTTCTGAGCCGCCGTCTTGGTGCTGCTGGAAGACTTCTTCTTAGAAGTACTCTTGCCACCAGTAATCGAATCAGAAATCGTATTACTAACACTCTTGGCAAGACTAGCGGTCACCGCAGTCACCACAGCAGTCAGAACCTTGCTACCAAAACTCTTACCCTTCTTCTTAGACTTAGCCTTCTCTTTCTCCTCCTTCTCTTTCTCTTTGGCCTCCTCCTTCGCCTTCTTCTCCTCTTCCTCCTTCTTAGCCTCCTCCTCAGCACGCTTCAGAAGCACCTCAAATGCACTCTCATTATCAACCGCCTTATCATAGCGACCATAAAGACGCGACTGCTTTATGCACTGCTCCCTCTGACTATCCGAAATAGGCCCAATCTGGCTCAACGGGAACAAAATCTTCGCACGCTGAACAACACTAGGAGCGCCCTTCTCATCAAGGAATGACACCAGCGCCTCGCCGGTCTCAAGATTCATGATAGCCTCCTCGGTGCTGAACTCGGGATTAGCCCTGAAGGTCTCCGCAGCGGCCTTAACTGCCTTCTGATCCTTAGGAGTATATGCCCTGAGCGCATGGAGAACTCTGTTACCCAACTGACCTGAAACAACCTCAGGAATATCGCTAGGATTCTGAGTTACGAAATAAACACCCACACCCTTGCTTCGGATAAGACGAACCACCTGCTCAATCTTATCAACAAGAGCCTTGGAAGTATCATCAAACAACATATGAGCCTCATCAAAGAAGAATACAAGCTTAGGAAGGTCCAAATCGCCCACCTCCGGCAACTCGCTATAGAGGTCGGAAAGAAGCCATAGCAGGAAGGTAGAATAAAGTTTAGGATTCTCCATCAGTTTGTCGGCAGCGAGCACATTCATCACACCCTTGCCGCCCTCGCACTGCATTAGGTCGAAAACGTCGAACTCAGGCTCACCGAAGAATTTCTCTCCGCCCTGATTCTCCAAGGTCAAAAGCGACCTCTGGATGGCACCCACGCTGGCGGTGGAAATGTTACCGTATTTGGTTGTGAAGTCTGCAGCATTGCGTCCAACGAAGTCAATCATGGCTCTGAGGTCCTTCAAGTCGATGAGCAGAAGGCCCTGGTCGTCCGCAATCTTGAATACGATATTCATTACTCCGGTCTGGGTCTCGTTGAGGTCCAGAAGCCTTGATAGTAGGAGCGGGCCCATGCTGGAAATTGTAGCACGCATAGGATGGCCCTGCTCTCCGAATACGTCGAAGAATCGGGTAGGGCAGCCTGAGAACTCAGGATTCTCAATTTCGAATTCCGGCATTCTCTTTTCGATGAACTTGGAAGTCGTTCCCGCCTGGCTGATACCTGAAAGGTCGCCTTTCATATCGGCCATGAAGCAGGGGACTCCCGCCTGTGAGAATGTCTCCGCCAGCACCTGTAGGGTGACGGTTTTACCTGTACCGGTAGCTCCGGCGATAAGTCCATGGCGGTTCGCCATCTTGCCTACCATGCTGATAGGGCCGTTATCACAATGGGCTACATACAGCCCGCGTTCTTTGTCAAGCATATTCGTTTTGGTTTGAGTGTTATGTATCGTACAAATATATGAATTTTAATGCTATTACTCAATAGGCTAAAATTTATTTTAAAGAAAAATTCAAAAAAATATTGCAGGTTGCTGAAAATTGTCTATATTTGCATCCGCGTTTGACGAAAAGGCCCCTTGAGGGCAGTCAAATCGACCGCAATGGTGCGGTAGTTCAGTTTGGTTAGAATGCCGGCCTGTCACGCCGGAGGTCGAGGGTTCGAGCCCCTTCCGCACCGCGAAAACGCCCCTGCAGATACCTGTAGGGGCGTTTTTTGTATCATATCGCAACCGACTGGCGACAAATATCAAGAAGCAACAAACAGTAACCGCCAACCTACGCCACCACCACATCATGCAATGTAGTGACGTACTTAACAACGGCGCCGGCATTGTCTCCAAAGGTCCCGAACCAATCATACTCCGAGAACGGATCCTCATTCACAAGCGAATCGCGGCTAATATCCCCATTCTCGCAAACATAATTGATAATCGACTTAAGATACTCCTCCTGCTGAGAATTCAAATTATCATTAGCAATGAACTCGCCGAACTTCTGAAGAGCCACCTTCCTATCCACACCAATGCAAGAACGAATGAAAATCCCCACATTATCCCCGCACGACATCCTACTCACATACTTCTCATACTCATCTTTGCTCCCCAACTTATTCCATAGAATATCCTCCAACTCATCAATATCCTCCTTAGAAAGCTGCTGCACATGCTTAATCTTGGTAAGCACCGGCAGATTCTCATTCTCCTCAAGAAAATCGAAAACCTTCTGCTTATAAGTCATCGGTGAAAGCATCACATCCACCTCGCCGCCATCAATCACCACATCATCAATATCGGTCACAAAGGTCTTCCCACTATCGCCCTCCAAGAACATCACCAACTCCCTCAATTCAACCCTTATCTTCTCCAACTTGCTCAGAGACAGATCCTCCCAGAAATTAGGCGTCAGCACCTCATGAATCATATCCATCTTGGCGAGAACCTGCGGAATCGAAGCCATATCCTCCAACTTACGAGCAATGCCGACCACCTTGCCTTTGCTCTTCTTAGTGGTTCCGGTGGAAACGGAGGAACCGCTCTCGTCCAGCAGCGAAAGTTCCAGCAACAGAATCAGCACATCGAATCGCAGCGCAGCGATATTCTTAGACGCATCAACGAGAAGCGGCGCGATTCGACTCTTCAGCACAGACACATCCAGCGGCGAAATATACTGCCATGCCTCCTCCTTGCGGAACTTATCGATCTGTTCCATATTCATCCTCACGGATATGCGGCTATCATTCAGATTGGCGACGGCATCATGCAATTCGGCCTTCAGCGCATCATGCAAACTCTTGGCAAACGCATCCTTCTGATGCTCGCTCTTTTGAAGCAGAAAAGCTATGTCGCACTTCAAAGAGAAAATCCTTTCGGAGAGGCTCATGCTCACACGCCCTTCTTCGCCCTCGGTATGAAGGTCGAAATATTCAAAATTCCCGCACCAATCGAAAATCTTGAAATACTCCTTGTCCTTGCCTTCGCCAAAAATGTTGGGAGACAAACGAGTGCCCCTTCCAATCATCTGATTGAACTTAATCTTCGACTTCACAACCTTGTAGAACACCAGATTGAGTATATCTTCCACATCAATACCCGTATCCAACATATCCACCGATACGGCGATTTGCGGCAGCGAATTTCTATTCTCGAACCTATTAATCAAATCCTTGGCATAGTTGACATAGTTGTCGATGAGGAGACAGAATTCCGATCCATATTCGGGATACAGCGCACCGAAACGCTTGACTATCATCTCAGCCTGAGTATGCGACGATGCGAAAATAATGGTCTTGCCCAGAATCTGCCCATCTTGGACTTTGAGGCCATTGTCCATCAAATCGATTAGCATCTTGTCAATGGTGTCCTCATTGAAGATATAACTGAACATCTCCGTGTTGCGGATGTCTCTGCCTTCAATCTCCTCATACGCCCAGACATCTTCCAACTGATGCTTTTCTTCGTCTGTCCTGTCAGCATACTTCATTCCCTCCTTCAGGAATAGAGTCTCTTTCTTATAAGCCTTATAAGGCACCAGATAGCCTTCCTCCACAGCCTCATCCAACTCATATGCGAAATTCGGACAACCATCTTCGAGCCCGAAAAGAGTATAGGTGCTTCGATCCACCTCATCTCTCGGAGTGGCCGTCAGACCCAGAAGAAGCGAATCGAAATATGCGAATATGCTACCATATTTGCCGAAAACGGACCTATGCGCCTCATCGATTATCACCAAATCGAAACGCCCTATGCCGAAGTCCTTTTTGTCGGCATCGATATAATTTATCATGGTCTGGTATGTGCTCAGCACCACTCTCGCATCAAAGTCTTTTTCGTTATTGCCATGGTCAGACAACTCGCAATATGTCATGGAAGGCAGGAACTTGGCGAAGCCTTTTCGTAGTGCCTGCGACACCAGAGACGTTCTGTCGGCGAGGAATAGAATATTTTTCAGCCATCCATTGCGAATCAGCACATCGACCAGCGACACGGCAGTGCGAGTTTTGCCCGTACCCGTGGCCATCACCAGCAGAGCCCTACGCTTATTCTTGTTATAGTGCTCGCACACGGCCTTAATCGCCCTTCGCTGATATTCTCTATCGGTTATATTGGGATCGACATGGAAGTCGTTTATTTCATGGCGATTTCTCTTTTTGATCAGCAAATCCAGTTCCTCGGCGGTGTGGAAGCCATAAACTTCCCTCTCGGGATAGATGCCGTCAATGATTTTGGTGTGGTAGCCGTTGGAGAGATATATTATGGGGCGCACATGGTATTTCTTCTCAAGCCCATCGGCATAGAGGGTAGCTTGATGGCGTCCCTTGTCGGTGTTCACGCTGGTTCTTTTGGCTTCGACTACTGCCAGCGGCTTGCCATTGGCGCCGAAAAGCACATAATCGGCGAAGCCCACATTATGCTGGTTGGGCATGCCTTCGATGGCGATTTCAATGCATGCTTTCGACGGCACTATGGCGCCCTTTTTCTCCACGATATCCCATTTGGCTTCTTCCAGAAGTTGGTCTATGAAAAGTTTTCGGGTTTCCGCTTCGCTTATGTCCGCGGGCGCCGGAATCGGTTCCGTGAGTTGAGGAGTGGGGGTGAGGCCGCTGACAACTTCCTCGGTGGGAACAGCATCCGATACAATGGAGAGTAGGGGAGTTTCGGGAGTCGTGGGGATTAGGTTTTTGTCGAAGGGAGGTATTTCACCCTTGATTAAGCCCAACTTTTTGAGTACTGCCGATATGAATGCATGGAGGTTTACCAAAGAGAAAAAGGCTTCACGTCTGGAGATTTTGCCTATATGAGCGGCATTGTTGCCGGCTTTGCGGATATAGTGGAGTCGCTTCAGAAGATCGTAGGAGTCGAAACCAAGGAATTTTTTGAACTGCTCATCGTCTACAAGTTCGAAGAGGCTGGCTTTCTCGCTAGTCTCGTACTTATTGAGGATATAGATGCAACGAACGAGGTATTCTAGGGCCTTACGGGAGTTTAGGGCACTCTTTTCGGGGTCTGAATACTGGAACTCCTCCGCAGCGCTGCAATAGCTGTAGAGCGTGTGGAAGGCGTGTTCGTTTTTCAAAAAATCAAAGTTTCGCATGGGCGTGAGGGTTTAACCGAAGTACTTGTCCATTGTCGCATCCAGAAGGGTTTGGGTGGAGGTGATGGATTGATTTATGAGGGATTTCTGGGACTCTATATCATTTATCATTCCTTCAAAATTCATTTGTAAGGAAAGAGGAGGCACTGGGATTGACAACTCTTTCAAAAGTTTAAAATGTCTTGAATATCCCAAACTTGGAATATTAAATGATTTTAAACAATATAAGAAATATCTCGCATTGATATTATCTGCAGGTGATAGAATTTTAACGCCATCGGCACCAAGAACAAAATCAAAATCAATGTATTTTAGAATCCTTGTATGGTCACCGAAGATTACAATAGGTTTGGAGACAGTAAAGACATCTGATTTATCATCCCAATATCCACAGATAAAATCACTATCTTGGGAAACAACAGGATATTTGCCTTCTTTGAGACATTCCCCACTTGGAACCTTATTAGTATAAGAAACTTTTTCTATACAACTCATAAAAGGGAATTGTTCCCACCCTTTATCATTCGTTATCGGGTCACCGAACATGTCGTAGAAGGTGGCTTGGGCGAGGGCATCGAGTTCCTTCAGCTGCGCCTTCTTCTTGTCAATAATCCCGCTTAGCAAATCCAACTCCTCCACAATCCTCTCCTGATCCTCCAGCCTCGGCACGGGGATAACCGCTTTGCCATAATCTTTGAAGTAGATGTGAGGAATCGCAGCACCTGTAGCATACGTTTTCAAGTTGAGACTCTTTAATGCATATGATATAAATTTTAAGTCGTAACCTGCCTTCGGAATAATGTATTGCATCGTCCCAATGAGCGAAGATTTTTGAGGGTACACATTTACTCTACCAACTCCGGAACCATCTTTTACTACTCCGATATATGGATTTGACTGCTGATAAAAATCTACATATTTAATTAACCCACTTGCTCCATAAATGGGGTATTCACCATTATTGTTGCTAAGTGTATTTTGCGTAATTCCGGATGTAGCTTTATCGCATATATCACATATCCGCATTATTTCCCACCCCTCTCTCATTACTTCAGAAATTTAGCTTTATACTCACTAATCGCCGCGGAAATCTCCTCCTGCAATGCTTCGATTCTCCCGAAAATCTTCTCCGGTGCCTCGTACTCCACCTTTTCCCTCTCGACCTCCTTGTACTTATTGATCGACAAATCATAGTCATTTTCCCTTATCTCATCTACGCTCACTAGGAATGACTTATCCTTGCGAGTCCGCCCCTCCTCACCCTCAAGATTATGGAACCTCGCTATGACATCCGGAATGTCATTTTCCTTGACCTCCGTGCGCTTCTGGTCAAGCGAATAGCCATCCGCCTTCATGTCGTAGAACCACACCTTGTCCGTGCCGCCGGCATTGGTCTTGGTGAAAATGAGAATCGCCGTGGATACTCCCGAATATGGCTGGAAAACGCCCGATGGCATGGATATGACGGCCTGCAGACGTTGATGGTCCACGATTTCCCGTCTCACCGATTTATGGCCGTTGCTATTGCCGAACAAGACTCCGTCCGGCACAATGCTGGCGCATCTTCCTCCCATTTTCAACATTCTTATGAAAAGAGAAACGAATAGCAACTCCGTTTTCTTGGTCGGGGCCACCGTTAGTAGATTTTTGTTGACTATATCATTGTCCAGACTGCCGGCAAACGGGGGATTGGCCATGATGAGGGAATATCTGTCCGTGTCGGTATTGTCCGTGGAGAGCGAGTCTCTGTAGGCTATGTTCGGGGCGTCCACTCCATGCAACATTAAGTTCATGGCTCCGATTCTGAGCATGGTCTGGTCGGTGTCGTAGCCGCTGAACATGGTGCTCTTGTAGTGGGTGCTATTCTCTTTTTTCAGCAGGTCGCTGGAGTAGTGGTCCTTGATGTATTTCGCCGCCTCGACTATGAAGCCGGCAGTTCCCATGGCGGGGTCGCAAATCTCGTCTTTGAGAGTGGGCTCCATGATGTCGACTATCATTCTGATTATGTGGCGAGGCGTTCTGAATTGGCCGTTGTTGCCGGATGCCGCCATCTTGCCAAGGACATATTCGTAGACATCTCCCATCGTGTCGCGGTTGTTCATGTCGAGCTTGTCTATGCCGTCCACGATCTTGACCAGCACATGGCTGTTGGGGATTTTGAAGGTGGCGTTGGTCATGTAGCGACTGTAGGCCGATTTCTTGTCGTTGAGGTTCTTGATGAATACGAATACGTTATCCCTGATGTTTTTGAACATCGTTTCGGGGTCGTAATCCTTGAATATGCTCCATCGCAGATTCTCGTAGGGCACGTCTTTGTCGCTTTCCGGATTGTGCCAGTTGCCCGTGCCGAAGATGGCGTCGTTTAGGTTTCCTCCGAATAGCGATGCGTTGGCCTCCCTCTTAATCTGGGCGTCGTCTATCATCTTCATGAAAAACAGATAGGTCATCTGCTCCAGCACATCCATCGGATTGGTTATGCCTCCCGTCCAAAACGAATCCCATATCTGATCTATCCTGTTCTTTATCTCGCCGGTTATCATTGTCTCTGTGGTTTTGCTATGTATGTTTCCCTTGTGGGGGTTCTCTGTGTTGCTTTTTTATGTGTTTTTCTTATTGTGCTTTTGCTGTGTTCTTTTTTTAGGGGGAGTTGCCCCTAAATCCCTCAAATTTAAGGAAATTGTTTCATTTTTCCCTCACTTTTCTGAAAATTCTGACTCCTGATCCTATTTCAACCTTTCGAGCCGAGAAGTGAGTAGCGATTGGAAAGCTTCCTTGAGGTTGGGGTCTAGGAATGAAATATCTATCAACTCCAACATACTTTCTTCAAGATTCCGATATTTCCGGATAAGATGATCTATAATATTGCCCTCTATGCCCATGGTCTCTCCAGCTATGAAGAAGTCATCCTTTTTTATGCTACTCTTTTTGCCGTTAAGGGTTAAAGCTAATTCCTCCTTGTCCGAAGGATTAACTATGGCTACATTCAATAGGTCATATGCCGGAGATAATCGCACTTCGCCATCAGATGGCTCGTATAAGGAAAAGTTCTTTAAATGCATGTCATTGTTTCCCATGATCCATGAAAAAAGTACCAGATCAAAGAAATTCGTTACATCCATCTTGGGCACGGAAGAAAATGTGCTTATGTTCTTTGCAACCTTCTCATAACTACTCTTGTACTTATATTCCGTTTGCCTTTCCGAAAGTTGGCACATATCCTCCATGGCTATTTTATCCCCATTTTTTGTTCTATCAATGCGTCTAGAAAGATAACATAATGAGCCATCTTTCATACGCATCAAAGAATGAGGCACTATCTCTATGCGAGCCAATTCTGCAAGATGCATGGTTAAATCCTCAACCTCCGGCAGCATGGGATAGAGACTCGTCTTAGGCTTGCAAATATATCGTCCCCATAGACCGACAATCGTCAATCTGGCACTTCCTGCATGCGATTGAAGATGAAGGGATAATTTGGGTTGTACTCCGGTAAGAGAGGTTTGTTCGGCTATTACCTGTGATGCGAGTTCATCAATCTGGTTTATGGAATAGTCGAATATGGGGACCTTTGAAGTGCCGAAAAAGCGTTTTGCACATGCCGGATGGAAATCTACCTCCCCATCATTTAATGGCTTATAGCAATATAAACACCTATTCATACTCCGCCTCCTTTTCGTCAGATTCAACTATACTGACCGCTCCTATGCAATCTTTGCAGCATAGCAGGAGCAGTCCCATTCTATCTAGAATACTGATATCTGAATTGCGCACAGCTATATCCAGCAACCATCCTTCAGGTATTAAACCATCAAAGAAGGGGAAAAGTACTTTACTTTTGTATGTTTCCTCTCTGAGAGGCAATGTAAGGCTGATGGGTTTCGGATCTTTGGACGTCAAATACGACTTGAGATAACGGAACTCGTAGCCGTCATCCGTCTCTGTCAATAGCCCCGATAGGGTATCCTTATAGAAGACTTTCGCGGTTCTCATAATTCAGACTTTTTGGGAGATGGGACCATCTCATAGTTAAAGAAGTCCAATAGCTTATTTACTTTATCTAGTCTGAGAGTGGGTTTCCCTTGCTCCAGTTCACGGACAAAGCGAAGACCTACACCGGCCTTCAAGGAAAGGTCCTCCTGCGTCATGCCATATTTCTTGCGCAAGGCTTTTACAGTCTTCGATAAATTAGTCGAATCCATATTTATACCTTTTAAGGTGCAATTATGCTAAAATACTTCGAGAATTGCAACCGAAAAGGTATAATTTTAACCTCCGATAGGTTTGTTATACCCTTTCGGGTAGAATTTTCCTTGTCATGCGAAACCGTGCTTATCCTGTCCAAACTCCTGCAGGATATCCACACTTTTCCCACGAAACCGTGCCTATCCTGTCCAAATTCCTGCAGGATATCCACACTTTTCCCGCGAAACCGTGCTTATCCTGTCGCAATTCCTGCAGGATATCCTCACTTTTCCCGCGAAACCGTGCCTATCCTGTCGCAACTACTGCAGGATATCCACACTTTTCCCGCGAAACCGTGCCTATCCTGTCTA
>Ga0181612_137730_pt1 | contig 14332 bp, 11 predicted proteins | sample HoacroProtozoa21_FD_119630 | JGI IMG/M metagenome (GOLD analysis project Ga0181612, IMG submission 119630) | Hoatzin crop microbial communities from Cojedes, Venezuel. Combined Assembly of Gp0051906, Gp0051904, Gp0051908 | reverse complement strand
TGAGCACCCTTTCGCTCGGCGTGTGCGGCGACTGCAGGGTGGGGCCACACGAAATCATGTCGAGTTTCGGATAGATGGCACCGATGATGCCACATTCCAGTCCGGCATGGATAACCTTGACGCGGGCATCCTCGCCAAACTGTTTCTTGTAACTCTTCTTCATGGCCTTGAGGATGGGAGAGTTGACATTGGGTTCCCAGCCCGAGTAGGCACCACTCTGCGTGGTCTTCATGCCAGCCATGTTGAAGCAGGCCGTCAGGCAGTCGGCCAGGTAGTCCTTCATGTTGTCGGAGGCGCTGCGGGCCAAGATCTTGAAGTCAGCCTTGCCGTCCCCAATCTCCACGATGGCCAGGTTGGACGAGGTTTCCACGGTGTCGGGAATGGTGGGAATGACCCTGAGCACCCCGTTGTGGCATGCCATGAGCGCATCTATCAAGTTGTCTTGTATCTCTACCGGCAGCATGGCCTGCGGCATCTTGACATCCTTGATGGCGAGTGACAAATGTTTTTCTATGGGGTGGAATTCCTCCTGCAGCATCTTTTGATAGTCATCTATGTACTTCTCTAGATCGCTTATTTCTTCGGGGTTGAAGAGCAGGACGGCTTGTGCGTGCCGCGGAATGGCGTTGCGCATGTTGCCGCCGGCCAGTTTCACCAGCCTGCAGTCGAACTCGTTAATCAGGTCGTGTACCACGCGGGTAATGATCTTGATGGCATTGCCGCGGCCGATGCCTATCTCCATGCCCGAGTGTCCGCCGAGCAGGCCCTTCAGCACGATTTCCTTGGGCACCCAGCCTTCGATGGCCGGTTCTTCCTTGTATTCCAGCGAGGATTCGATGTCCACACCGCCGGCGCACCCGATGTAGAGCTCGCCTTCGGTCTCAGAGTCGAGGTTGAGCAGTATTTTGCCCTTCAGCGTGTCGGGCTGCAGTTGGAAGGCTCCGTACATGCCCGTCTCCTCATCGCGTGTAATAAGCGCCTCGAGGGGACCATGCTTGATGTGCTTGTCTTCCAAGATGGACATGATGGCGGCCACGCCCATGCCGTTGTCGGCTCCCAGCGTGGTGCCATTGGCTTTCAGCCAGTCGCCGTCGATAAGAATTTCAATAGGGTCTGTCACAAAGTCGTGTTCCTTGTCTACTTCCTTTTGCGGCACCATGTCCATGTGTGCCTGCAGGATCACGCCTTGCCGGTTTTCCATGCCGGGTGTGGCAGGCTTGCGGATGACCACGTTGCCGGCCTTGTCGATAAACGACTCAAGTCCCAGGTCTTTGCCAAACTTGACTAAAAACTTTTGAACTTTTTCTGTATGTCCCGAGGGACGCGGAATTTGTGTAAGCAGGTAAAAATTGTGCCAAATGGGCTTTGAGGTTAATTCTGTAAATGCTGTCATGTTGTGTTGTATTTTAGTGATACGCAAATATACTTATTTCTCATCAGTTTGCCAAACCGTCGGCGTTTTTTTTAGTTGCAGGTGTATCCATCCCCATACGCCCAGCACTACTACTAGGAGTGTCTGTATGGTGTGGACGATGAGGGCGAAGATGCCCGCGTCGGTGGCCGAGATGCCGTAAAGCACCATCATGGTGATGATGGCAAAGTGCCAGGGTCCCGCCCCGTTGGGCGTGGGGACGATGACCGCCACAGTGCCGGCCACGAACAATACCACGCCCGCCATCCAGTCCAACTGCGAGGTGAACGGGAAGCAGAAGAAGGTGAGGTAGAAATGCAGGAAATAGCATCCCCAGATGGCCGCGGTGTAACAGAAAAAGAGTGGCACGTTTCGTACTTCCTTTACCGACAGCATCCCCTCCAGTAGGTCGATGAAAAGCTTCTTTACTTTTTGGAAAAACGACAGGTATCGGATAAAGTAGTAGAGCAGCATCGCTACGGCCAGCACCGAAAAAAAGGATACGTAAAACCAGGGCGAGGTGACAAGGTGTACAAACGAGGGAATCTTGGTGCCGGTCTCCTTAAAGAACCGCAGAAATACAGGCATCTGCAGGAAGAAGGCCGCCAGGGTGATGAGCGCCATGCAGAGCACGTCGAAAGTCCGTTCTGTGACAATGGTGCCCAGCGACTTGGAGAATGGGATGCGTTCCCATCTCTGTAGCGTGGCGCAGCGCGATACCTCGCCCACCCGGGGCAGTATGAGGTTGGCTGCATAGGCAATGAAGATGCTGTCTATACACACGCTCTTGGAGGGTTGGCGCCCCAGGGGGTCGAGCATCTGTTTCCAACGCAGTCCCCTAAACACGTGGCTCAGCACGCCGAAAAAAAGCGACAGAAGCATCCACCACCAGTTGGTGTCGTGGTCGAATACCTGCAAGGCCATGGAGAAGTCGAAGTCCCTGTAAATCCAAAAGAGAATAAAGGCTCCCAAAAGACCGGACAAGACAACGTTCAGCAGCCGTTTGAAAAGATTATTCGTCGCTTTTCTTTTCATTATTAAAGAAAAAATCTATCTTTGTACGTTACAAAAATAATGATTTAATTTTTATGCGGCGAGTAAAGGCGAAAAAGTTTTTGGGGCAGCACTTCCTGGAAGACCTCGGAGTGGCCCGAAAAATTGCAGACACCGTGGATGCGTGCCCGGGAATCCCCATTCTAGAAGTGGGGCCTGGCATGGGCGTGCTGACGCAGTTTCTGCTGCCCAAGGGCAGGCCTTTCAAAGCCATAGAGATAGACAGGGAGTCGGTGCCTTATTTGGCGGCCAAGTTCCCCGAATTGGGCAGCAACTTGGTGGAAGCAGATTTTCTGCGGGCAGACCTTCGCCAACTGTTTGACGGGCAGCCGTTTGTGCTGACAGGCAACTATCCGTACAACATCTCGAGCCAAATCTTTTTCAAGATGCTCGACAATAAGGATCTGATACCTTGCTGTACGGGAATGATACAGCGCGAAGTGGCTGAGCGCATTGTGTCGCCTCCCGGGAAAAAGGCCTACGGCATCCTGAGCGTGCTTATACAGGCCTGGTACGCACCCGAGTACCTGTTTACGGTCGAACCGCACGTGTTTTCACCCCCTCCCAAGGTGCAGAGTGCAGTCGTCAGGCTGACGCGCAACGGGGTGAAGGAACTGGGATGCGACGAAGAATTGTTTAAAAAGGTGGTCAAGACTACGTTCAACCAACGTCGCAAGACCATCCGAAATTCTATAAGGCCCTTGTTGGGCGATGGTGTGCAGCTTCCTGAAGAGGCGGTGTTCAACCAGCGCCCTGAGCAACTTTCGGTGGCACAGTTTGTGGACCTAACCAATACAATAGGTGGAATGCTTAACGAATAGGAGAAGAAAGTATGGAGATAAACGAAGAATACATGGCCCATATCCGGGAACTGGTGCAGCAACGTGACGAGCAGGCACTGAAGGACATTCTTTCCGAGCTTCACCCTGCTGACATTGCCGAGCTGTGCAACGACTTTGAAAAGGAAGACGCCCTCTTCGTGTACCATCTTTTGGACAATGAGAAGGCTGCCGACGTGTTGTCGGTAATGGACGAGGATGTGCGTGACGAATTTTTGGAAGAACTGCCTTCCGAGACTATTGCCAAGCGTTTTGTGGAGAACATGGACACGGACGATGCCGTGGACTTGATAAAGAACCTGGACGAGGACAAGCAGGGCGAGGTCTTGTCGCACATCGGCGACATGGAGCAGGCTGGCGACATTGTAGATCTGTTGCAGTACAAGGAAGGTACGGCCGGTAGCTTGATGGGTACCGAGATGGTGACCGTCAACGAAAACTGGAGCATGCCCGAGTGCTTGAAGGAGATGCGCCAGCAGGCTGAAAAATTAGACGAGATCAACTATGTGTACGTGATAGACGACGAGGAACGGTTGCAGGGTGTGTTCCCGCTGATGAAGATCATTACCTCGCCCTCGGTATCGAAGGTCAAGCACGTGATGCAGAAAGAACCCATTTCGGTGAATGTGGACGCTCCGGTGGACGAAGTGGCACAGGTCATTGAGAAATACGACTTGGTGGCTATCCCCGTCATCGATACCATTGGGCGACTGGTGGGACAGATTACGGTGGACGACGTGATGGATGAAATAAGGGAACACCAGGAACGCGACTTCCAGTTGGCTTCGGGTATTACACAAGACGTGGAGACCAACGACAGCGTGTTCCGTCAGACATCGGCCCGTCTGCCCTGGCTGCTCATCGGCATGCTGGGCGGTATAGGAAGCTCTATGATACTGGGCAACTTCGACACCATCTTTGCTTCGCATCCCGAGACGGCCTTGTTCATACCCCTGATAGGCGGCACGGGTGGAAACGTGGGTACGCAGTCGTCTGCCATCGTGGTGCAGGGACTGGCCAACAACTCGCTCAATACCAAGGATGTGGCCAAGCAGATACTGAAGGAAACGGTGGTGTCGGCCATCAATGCCGTCATTATCTCGCTGCTGGTGTTTATCTACAATTTTATAGTGCACGGCCCCACCTCTACCATCACCTATTCGGTGTCGATAAGCTTGTTTGCAGTCATAATGTTTGCCTCGACGTTTGGTGCGTTTGTGCCTATCGTGTTCAAGAAAATCAACATCGATCCGGCCATTGCCACGGGCCCGTTCGTGACGGTGATAAACGATATTGTCGGCATCATCATCTACATGGTGGTGACGGTCTTGCTGGCCGGTTGAGAGGCTGGGTAGTGAATTTTGATAGCAGGCTTGGATTGATAAAAAAACATAAAAAAATTATCGGATATCAAAAAAAATATTTATATTTGTAAAATTAACGAAAAACCATCGGTTGGAATAATAAATATTGAGCCATGACGGATATGCAAGAGAAAAACGCATCGCTGAATCCCGAAGAGATTCAGGATGCAGTTCAAAGTACTGAGAATCAGGAAATCGTGCCTGAAAATACAAAGACGGAAGTAGAGGAAACAATCGCAGCGTCTCCCGAACCTGCCGCACCTTCGGACGAAGTAGTGGATGCAACACCCGCTCCGGAAGGAGTGGCAGAGACAGTCGTGGAAGAAGCACCTGTAGCCGAGGCAGTGCCCGAGGAAACTCCCGAAGCAAAGGAGGAGACTCCTGCGGAAGTCGAAGCGCCCGTAACCGACGGGGGTGCGACCGAAACAAAGGAGGAAGATAAGTCGTTGCCCCTGACCAAGGAGAACGTGCTGGCCAAGCTGCAGGAAGTAGCCGACAACGTCGCCACTACCAGCCGTGCCACCATAGACGCCCTCAAACAGCAATTCTACAAACTCCGCAATGTGGAGGTTGAGGAAGAGAAGAAGGCATTTGTGGCCGAGGGCAATGCGGAAGAAGATTTTCAGCCCAAGAAAGATTCCCTGGAAACCCAGTTGAAGCAGCTGCTGGCCGTCATCAAGGAAAAGCGCAGCATCCTAAATGCACAACAAGAGAGTAAGCGGGAAGAAAACTATGAAGTCAAGTGCGGCATTGTGGCTAAGCTGAACGAGTTGAGCGAGTCGCAAGAAGACCCACAAAAAAACTACCAGGAGTTTAAACGCCTGCAGCAGCAGTGGAAGGAAACAGGTTCGGTACCCGCCCGCAAAGAAAAGGACTTGGAAAGAGATTATCAGAAGAGCATAGAGCGTTTCTACGACCTGCTGAAACTGAACAACGAGTTTAGGGAATACGATTTTAAGAAAAACTTGGAGATAAAGACTCGCCTGTGCGAGGCTGCCGAGCAGCTGGCCGACGAACCCAGCCCCGTATCGGCATTCTACCAGCTTCAGAAACTGCACCAGCAGTTTAGGGAGACGGGTCCTGTAGCAAAGGAGTTGCGCGATTCCATTTGGGAACGTTTCAAGGCTGCATCTTCCGTAGTCAACCGCCGCCACCAACAATATTTTGAAGAGCAGAAGGCCCAGGAACGCGAGAACCTGGAGAAGAAGACGGCCATTTGCGAAATTGTGGAGGCCATCAATTACGATGAGCTGAAGACCTATGCCGACTGGAACAAGAAGGCGCAGGAAATCATTGCCCTCCAAAAGAAGTGGAAGGGCATTGGCTTTGCTCCGCAAAAGCAGAACGTCCACATATTTGAGCGTTTCCGGAAAGCTTGCGACGAGTTCTTCCAAAAGAAATCCGAATACATGAAGTCCATCCGTTCGGAAATGGCCGGCAACTTGGAAAAGAAACGTAGCTTGGCAGAACGTGCCGAGGCCCTCAAGGATAGTACGGACTGGAAGAATGTGACCGACGAGATGGTGAAGCTGCAGAAGGAATGGAAGCAAGTGGGACCCGTAGCAAGGAAGCATGCCGACGCGCTTTGGAAACGTTTCATTTCCGCATGCGACAGCTTCTTTGAGGCCAAGAATGCTGCCACTAATTCGCAGCACTCGGCCGAGCAGCAAAACCTGAAGACCAAGAAGGAAATCATTAGGAAGTTGAAGGCCCTGGCCGAAGATGCCAAGGAAGGAGTGGAAGATGCTGCCGAGTCGGTACGCGACCTGATGCAGGAATGGAACGAAACGGGACACGTGCCGTTTCGCGACAAGGACAAGATTTACAAGCAATACCACGAGATAGTGGACACGCTGAATGAGAAACTGCCCATTTCATCCATTAGGCGGAGGGTAGGCAAGGCCGGCCAGAACGTGCAGCAAACCTTGTACAAGGAGCGCGAGAAACTGGTTCGCAACTACGAGAACCTGAAGAGCGAGTTGCAGACTTACCAAAACAACCTGGGTTTCCTGACTGCGGCATCGAAGCATGGCAATACCTTGCTGAACCAGCTGAACAAGAAAATGGACAAGCTGAAGGAGGACATTGAAGCTGCCCGCCAGAAGATACTGGACTTCGACGCCCGCAAGGAGGAGGAAAAGCCCGAAGCACCCGAATCTCAGGCACCTGCGGCAGAGGAACCCGTTGCCGAGGCTCCCGCAGCCGAACCCGCAGCCGACGAACAGCCTGCCGAACCGCAGGAGGCATCTCCCGAGGCGGAATAAAAAAAGATAGAGTTATCAGTTATAAAAAGAGAAGAGGATGTGCATCGCACATCCTCTTCTTGTTGGTTGGAGTACCAGGATTCGAACCTGGAATGACAGGACCAGAATCTGTAGTGTTACCATTACACCATACTCCAATCGTGTGTTGCACCCCGACCATTCGGGATTGCGCTGCAAAGTTATAAAAAGTTTTTGGTTTGCAAATATTTTTTTCATTTTTTCTTTCTAAAAATCTAAAAGATGTCGGAAAATCGCTTTATATTTGTAAGGTTGAACGATATGACAATATGGATAATACAACAAAATTAATAGAAAACATCATTGAGGGCATACAGCAAAAGAAAGGCAAAAATATTGTAACAGCCGACCTGTCGCACATAGGCAGCGACACCATTTGCCGCTATTTTGTGATTTGCCAGGGCAATTCGCCCTTGCAGGTTGGAGCCATCGTAGATTCGATCAAGGAAACGGTACAGGAAGAGATGCACATCAAGCCTGCCAGCATAGACGGGCAGCAGAATGCACAATGGGTGGCCATGGACTACTCCGACGTGTTGGTGCACGTGTTCCTGCCCGAGTACCGCAGCTTTTACGACCTCGAACACTTGTGGGCCGATGCCAAACTTACAGAAATTACGGACATAGACTGACAACGATAAAGTTATGAAAGACAATACCAACCCGAAAGGCGAACAGAAAAAAGGGCAGCCGCAAGACAAGAAAAACCAGCGCAAGCCTTTCTTTACGCTCAACCTGCTTTACATCCTGATAGCCGTTATGCTGATGGTCCTCTATTTTGCTAACATAGGGGGCAGCGTCAGCCGCGAGGTGTCGTACGACGAGTTTCAGAAATACGTGCAAAACGGATACATCAAGAAGGTGGTGGGTTACGAAGATTCCTCGGTCGAGGCATTTGTCAAACCCCAATATGTGGCAGCCGTCTTTGGCGCCGACTCTGTGCGGGTGCGCCAGAACCCCGTCATTACTACGGAGGTGGCCTCGCGCACAAGCCTGGACGAGTTTTTGCAGAAGGAAAAGGAAGAGGGACACTTCGACGGGACCGTCGCCTACGAAAAGAAGACCAATTATTGGTCGTTTATCTTGTGGCAGATCCTGCCTCTCCTGTTGCTTGTAGCATTCTGGATATTCATCTCTCGCCGCATGACCGGCGGCAGTTCGGGCGGTGGCGGCATCTTCAGCGTGGGCAAGTCGAAGGCCCAGCTCTTTGAAAAGAACAACTCTGAGCGGGTGACCTTCAAGGACGTGGCCGGACTGGCCGAGGCCAAGCAGGAGGTGGAAGAAATAGTGGAATTCCTGAAGGAACCCCAAAAATATACGGAACTGGGTGGCAAAATACCCAAGGGTGCCTTGCTGGTAGGCCCTCCCGGAACGGGCAAGACCTTGCTGGCCAAGGCAGTAGCCGGCGAAGCCAACGTGCCTTTCTTCTCGCTGGCAGGTTCCGACTTTGTAGAAATGTTTGTGGGCGTAGGCGCCTCGCGCGTACGCGACCTCTTCCGCCAGGCTAAGGAAAAGGCTCCCTGCATTGTGTTTATAGACGAGATCGACGCGGTGGGGCGTGCACGCTCCAAGGCTACCGCCATGGGAGGCAACGATGAGCGCGAAAACACCCTCAACCAGTTGCTTACCGAAATGGATGGTTTCGGCACTAATAGCGGTGTCATCATACTGGCTGCCACCAATCGTGTAGATGTGCTGGACAAGGCATTGCTGCGTGCGGGCCGCTTCGACAGGCAGATACATGTGGACCTGCCCGACGTGAACGAGCGCAAGGAGATATTCATGGTGCATTTGCGCCCCGTCAAGATAGACAGTTCGGTGGACGTGGACCTGCTGGCCCGCCAGACTCCCGGCTTCTCGGGTGCCGACATTGCTAACGTGTGCAACGAGGCCGCCCTGATAGCCGCCCGTCGCCGCAAGAAGTTTGTCGAAAAGCAAGACTTCCTGGATGCGGTAGATCGGATTGTGGGCGGATTGGAAAAGAAAAACAAAATCACCACCGAGGAGGAACGCCGTTCCATAGCCATCCACGAGGCCGGCCATGCCACCATTTCGTGGCTGCTGGAATATGCCAATCCGCTGATTAAGGTGACCATTGTCCCGCGCGGCCGTGCGCTTGGCGCTGCCTGGTACCTGCCCGAGGAACGGCAGATAACTACCAAGGAGCAGATGCTGGACGAGATGTGTGCCACCTTGGGCGGCAGGGCTGCCGAAGACTTGTTCATCGGCAAGATTTCGTCGGGTGCCATGAACGACCTTCAGCGGGTGACCCAGCAGGCCTACGGCATGATAGCCTATATGGGCATGAGCGACAAGCTGGCCAACCTCTGTTATTACAACAGCAACGAAGAATATGCGTTTAGCAAGCCTTACAGCGACAAGACTGCGGAACTGATAGACGAGGAGGTGAAGAAGATGATAGGCGAGCAGTACGAACGGGCCAAGAAGATTCTTGCAGAACATAAGGACGGACATAACCGTTTGGCACAGAAGCTGATTGAAAAGGAAGTAATCTTTGCCGAGGATGTGGAAGAAATCTTTGGGAAGCGTCCGTGGGCTTCGCGTTCGGAGGAAATTATGAACGCCAACAATATTTCGGACGAATACAAGAAGGCCAGCGAACAGGCCGAAAAGCCTGCAGAGCCTGCCGAACCGCAATCGGGTGACGCCTCATTGGATGCATCCGCAGCAGGAGAGTCCGCTCAAGAATCCAGTCATGAAAAGTAACCTCATTCTCCGTACCGTTACCGGCATTTGCTTTATATGCGTGGTGGTGGGCTGCATCATGTGGCACCCCATGGCGTTCGGCATCTTGTTTGCACTTGTCAGCGCGTGCAGCACGTACGAGTTCGCACAGATCATAAACAGGAGCGGAAAGGCCAGCCTGTCTGCCTTCAACCTGGCATGCTGTTCGTTTGTCTTGTTTGGCGCGGTGATAGTTTACCGGCTGGTCGGCAGTCCCCAGCTCTTCTGCGTGTACGGACTGCTCTTGTTGTTCCTAGTGATAGAGCAACTATACTTAAAGAAAAGCGACCCGTTGGCCAACTGGGCCTTCAGCTTGATGTCGCAGCTCTACATTGCCCTGCCGTTCGCCTTGCTGAACATGCTGGCATTTGCGACCGGTACCGATGGGAAACCGACATACGAGTGGCACATTCCCTTGTTCATCTTCGTCTTTATTTGGCTGAACGACACCATGGCCTACTGCTTCGGATCGTTGCTGGGTAGGCACAAATTGTTTGAGCGCATCTCGCCAAAAAAATCGTGGGAAGGCAGCATAGGCGGTGGCCTGATGACGTTGGTAGGCGGCTGGGTGGTGTCGCTGTTCTATGGCCAGCCCCTGATGTGGATAGGCTTGGCCTTGGTAGTGGTGGTGTTTGGTACGTGGGGCGACTTGTGCGAGTCGTTGCTGAAGCGCCAGGTAAACATCAAGGACTCGGGGCACATCCTGCCCGGACATGGCGGTTGGCTCGACCGTTTCGACAGCAGCCTGTTTGCTATTCCCGCTGCCGTTATTTACCTGTGCCTGTGGTCAGCTTTCCAATAATTATTTCTGCTGCTTTTTGAGGGGCGCCGGGCGTGCCTAGTCGGCGTGCCACCTCCTCGTAACCGTCCAGCATGGCTTGCCGGTAATCCTTGTCGCATAAAATCTTTTGCAGTTCGGCCCGTGTCGCCTCGGCTGTCATCTGGTGGGCTACCAGTTCCTTGACGACTTCTTTATCGGCTACCAGGTTGACCAGCGAGATGTATTTTACATGCAGCAGGCACTTGCGTAGGAAGGCTACGGTCCTGGGAAACAAGGTACGGTAGCATACCACCTGCGGCACACGGAAAAGGGCTGTCTCCAAAGTGGCTGTCCCCGAGGTGACCAGGGCGGCCACAGCATGTTGCAGCAGTTGGTAAGTCTGGCCGGTCACCACCTTTGCCTGATTCCCTTTCATGACCTCGTCGTAAAACGAATTTTCGATGCCGGGAGCACCGGCCACGACCATCTCGTAATCGGGAAAGGCCGATGCGGCCTGTATCATGCGGCCCAGGTTGTTTTTAATCTCTTGCTTCCTGCTTCCTGCCAGCAGGGCAATGACTGGTTTGCCCGACAATCCGTTTTGGGTCGCGAAAGTGTCGGAACCGCCGGCCTGTTCCTTTTCAAACTTGTCCACCTCGTCGAGGGTGGGGTTGCCCACATAGCAGACGGGGTAGTCGTGCCGCTTGTAAAAGTCCACTTCGAAGGGGAGGATGCACAGCATCTCGTCCACGTCGCGTTTGATGTTCTTGATGCGGTATTCCTTCCATGCCCATATTTTGGGCGATATGTAGTAATATACGGGGCAGATGCCTCGGGAGTGTATGTACTTGGCAATGTCTAGGTTGAAACCTGGGTAGTCGATGAGCACCAGCACGTCGGGTTTCCATGCCGCCACGTCCTTCTTGCAAAGCGACATGTTTTTCAGGATGGTGCGGAGGTGCAGGAGCACCGGGATGAGGCCCATGTAGGCCATGTCTTTGTAGTGCCGCACCAGCGTGCCGCCCTGTGCCTGCATGAGGTCGCCTCCGATGAACCGGAATTGGGCGTCGGCATCTTTCTCTTTCAACGCGGCCATCAGTCGCGAGGCGTGCAGGTCGCCCGAGGCTTCGCCGGCTATCAGGTAGTATTTCATGGTTGCAGGTGTTTAGAACCAGGTCTTTAACTCTTCCATAAACGAGTAGGCCGTGACATCCACCGTGGTGGGGGTGATCGCCACATACCCGTTGCGTAATGCCCAGTGGTCGCTTTGCGGGTTGTCTGGCTCGGTGTCCACAAACTCGCCCACCAGCCAGTAGTAGTTGGGGTCATCCCTGTGCGGGATGGGCTGTGCCTCCTTGTCCCAGTAACCGCCTGCCTGCCGGCAGATGCGGATGCCCTTGTAGTCGGGTGTATTGGGAAAGTTCACGTTGAGGCAAACCTGGTGGGGCAGTCCCTTGGCCAGCACCAGCTGCGTGACCTGCACCACATAGGGGCGCATGGGGCTGAAGTCGGCATCGGCCGCATGGTTGCACAGCGAGAAGGCTACCGACGGGATGCCCCTGAGGCAGCCCTCGATAACCACGCCCATCGTTCCCGAGTAGTGCACGTTGACCGAGGAGTTGTCGCCATGGTTGATGCCCCCCACAATCAGGTCGGGTTGCCGTTTCCCGCACAAGGTGTTTAGGGCAATCTTGATGCAGTCGGTGGGCGTGCCGCTGCATTTGTAGACGTCGAGGCCCACCGAGCGGCTAACCAGCTCATAGTGGATGGGGGTGTGCACGTTGATGGCGCATCCCGAACCCGAGCGGGGCGTGTCGGGTGCCACCACCAATAGGTCGGCTATTGGCAGTAGAAAGTCGATTAGTTCGTGAATACCTTTCGAGGTATAGCCGTCGTCGTTCGAAATCAGTATAAGGGGGCGTTTTTCTTCCATAGTCGTGTAGTTCTTTTGTGGCCATGTTTCAACCATTGTGGGGCAAAGGTACGAATTTTAACCGAACAACTAAAACGCCCGTATTTGTTTCCTGCTTGTTTTGCATTTCTTAAAGGATTTTTTAATTTTTTGTACGGAAAAAGGCGGCCAAAAATGTGCCGCATTTTAAGTAAATTCTATATCTTTGTAAATTAATAGGAATGTTGGCTTTTTGAAAGGGCCGGCATGTAGCAAAGCTGACAAAGGAATGGGAAGGATTATTGCCTTGGCTAATCAGAAGGGCGGCGTAGGGAAGACCACTACGGCCATCAACCTGGCCGCATCGCTTGCCACCATGGAGAAGCGCGTGCTGCTGGTCGATGCCGACCCGCAGGCCAATGCTTCTTCGGGACTGGGCATCGATGTCAAGGAACTGGAGACTACGCTTTACGAATGCCTGATAGGCGGCGCAGATGTGCAAGATGCCATACACGATACCGAGATAAAGACGCTGAAGGTGCTGCCCTCGCATATCGACTTGGTAGGTGCGGAGATAGAGATGCTGCAGGTAAAGGACCGCGAGCACACCTTGAAGAAGGTGCTGGCACCCGTGGCCGACGACTACGATTACATCCTGCTGGACTGCTCGCCTTCGCTGGGGCTCATCACCATCAACTGCCTGGTGGCCGCCCACTCGGTCATTATTCCCGTGCAGGCCGAATATTTTGCCTTGGAAGGCATCAGCAAGCTGCTGAACACCATAAAAATTATCAAGGGAAGGCTGAACAAGGGACTGGAGATAGAAGGGTTCCTGCTGACCATGTTCGATTCGCGTTTGCGGCAGTCCAACCAGATTTATAGCGATGTGAAACGCCATTTCCAAGAACTGGTGTTCGACACGGTTATCTTGCGCAACGTACGCCTGAGCGAGGCACCCAGCTACGGTCTGCCTGCCATTTTGTACGATGCAGAGTCGAACGGGGCCAAAAACTACATGGCGCTGGCCAAGGAGCTGATACAAAAAAAACAGTAAAAAGAAAGATTGATATGCCAAAAAAGATAATAGAGCGGAGGAGGGGGCTGGACGCCCTGTTGAGCCATGACGAGGTGGACTCGCTGCTGGAACAGGGAAACGAATCGGCACAGGCCTCTTCGGTGATTAGTGAGGTGGAGATTAAGAAGATCAAGGCCAATCCGTCGCAACCGCGCATGGACTTCGACAAGCAGGCATTGGACGAGCTGGCCGAGTCCATCAAGCAGATAGGCTTGATACAGCCCATTGTGCTGCGAAAGATGGAAAACGACGAGTACCAGATAGTGGCGGGCGAGCGGCGACTGAAGGCTGCCAAGCAGGCCGGCCTCAAGGCCATACCGGCCTATGTCCGCACGATAGACGATGACAATATGGCGGAGATGGCGCTGGTGGAAAACATACAGCGCGAGGACCTGAACGCTATAGAAATAGCGCTTGCCTTCCAAGACCTGATGGAACGTTACGGCTTTACCCAGGAAAAACTGAGTGCCCGGGTGGGTAAGAAGCGTGCCACGGTGGCCAATTACCTGCGGCTGCTGAAACTGCCTGCCGCCATACAGATGGGACTCAAGAACAAGCAGATAGAGATGGGGCATGCCCGCGCATTGCTGGCCCTGGACGATCCCAAGGAGCAGATGCGCGTGTACCAGGATACGGTCAAGAATGGCTATTCGGTGCGCAAGCTGGAAGAGGTCATCGCCCGCCTGAAGCAGGGCAAGGAATCGGTTTCCGCTAAGAATAGTCCCGGCCTGCCCAAGGAATATGCGGTGCTGAAGAAGCAGCTGTCGCAGTTCTTCGACTGCAAGGTCAGCTTTTATCGTTCGGACGAGGGCAAGGGCAAGATAAGCATCCCGTTCGACAACGACGAGGACCTGGTCCGAATCATGTCGCTTTTCGACGAAATAAGGAAGAAATGAAGAAACGGTGTCTTTT
>Ga0181612_120273_pt1 | contig 14332 bp, 12 predicted proteins | sample HoacroProtozoa21_FD_119630 | JGI IMG/M metagenome (GOLD analysis project Ga0181612, IMG submission 119630) | Hoatzin crop microbial communities from Cojedes, Venezuel. Combined Assembly of Gp0051906, Gp0051904, Gp0051908 | reverse complement strand
GTGGTGGGTGGCCGCTCGTTGCACAAGCCTGGTGTTGTCCCAGCCGTAGGCCTCGATGCACTCAGCTGGTCCTTGCCGAGCTCCTGCTCAATGCGTGTCTCGTGCACCCGGGCCTGGTGACATCACTGGCTGCTGGTGGTGCTGGGTGTCCTGGGCTGGGGCGGTGGCGAGGCACCCTTGCCCAGGCTGTGCGCTCTGGCAGGAACCCTGGCTCAGAGAGCCGTTGGGGAGGACACGTATCCAGCCACGTTGGCGGTCCTGCCTCACCTGTAAGTGCAGAAGCATACCTAGGACATGAGCTTATGTGTGTGTGGATTTGCCTGTGGTCTTGCCATACTGGAGATCCACCCCTGGCTCATCAGCCTTGTGCAGTGGTATTTGGTTTGGCCAAGAGGTGTCTTGGCGCCCGCGTGTGAGCTCTGTGATGTCTGAAAACATACCGTGTCTCCCCTAGTTGTGAGAATACATGTTACTAGACCCTGCCAGGGTCAGTTTGAGGGGCTGTTAAAAGTCGATGTTCATCTGTGCAAGTGGAGCAGGACTGCACACATAGATGGCTGCTGCCTTGCCGTAAAGATGGGAGGCAGGTAACTGAAAAACAAAGTTGCAGAAGAAAAAACAGCTGGTGAAACAGGTTAGGATTGTTCAAGGGAATGGTGAAAATAAGTGACTATTAACTACAGCAAAGTTGGAGTCCGCAAGGATGCCTGAAGGAGAGAGAAACTAAAGTTTTAGAAAGAATAGACAAAAAAACCCAGAGACTTTATGATTGGAAAGAGAAGCCATACACAGGAGGAAGTGGGGTTCTTAGACAGGGTTTGAAAGGGCTTCTGTTTAAACCCTGCAAAACATGCAGAAATGGTGAGAAAATCAAGGCATAAAATCATATGTAGATATTTGTTTCTTTTAGTTCTAAATATGTATTAAGCTAGTTTGGTGGGGGGTTTTCTTTCATTTTTTCTTAGGATCCTTGCAAAGCCTGTGTTTCTGTTTGCTTAAATATTGGATGTTCCTGAAGACCTGAGTTGTGAAATCAGGTTGTCTACAAGGTAAGAGCTCGAGGCAAAAAGTGTAGTTGGAGTGTTAGCAGTGGTCCTAGGCTATCTGTTGTACTCCTCGATGAAAATGTGATGTGGTAAAAGGGAGAACGCATGCCTAAGAGATGTTCCTGTGAAACAGTAAAGCTGGTTGTTGCTGCAGCCTGGTGGGACCAAGGGAAACTCGGAAGAAAAAGTCTGAGAGAAATTTTGGAGGATAAACTTTTTCATTTTTTTCTACTAAAGGAGATCTTGGGGGCAACTGAAGTGAAAAACAATGTGTGACACTTTCTAAGTGATGTACTTCTTTTTGCCATTTCAAGATTACACTTAACTATGATAGATTAGAAAAAAGAAATCCCCTCCCCTTGAAACCAAACGTACTTAAATTTGTGCTCTATGAAGAGCTGTGGAGTCATTTCAGGTTTGGGCTTTTAGTCTGTCAAGAAAGATCAAGCACTTTCCTTCTGGGTGGAAGGAAGGGATGTTTATGGGTGCCCCCAAACGCAGGAGTGGTTACGGGGTGCCGGCTCTGGACTCGGGTCTGCGGGGAGGCACACTCAGGACAGTGGCAAATGTCCTGGTGGGGGAGCTCTGGCAGAGCTGTGCTGCTGATGGGCATTTATTCCAAGTTGTGCTTTCATCAAGAGTTTTGTTTAGAAAATATCTTAATAGCTTTGTATTTATTGAGTAATGGCGACACAGATATCTGTTCCAGGAAAAGCTCACTGGGATTAGCTAAATAATTGGAAAGGCAGAAAATGTCTTTTCTTTCTGGTTTGGTGTGAGAGGACAGTGACATTGCTAAGAGTTGGCTTCTGCATTTCTTCCTTCTGATTCTAATGCAAGCTGTGCTCTTTTGTTTTTCGTACAGCAAAGGAAAACTGAGCAGAGAGCGGCATTAATGGAAAGTGTGCAGACATCAGTGGTTCATGGATTTCGGTTCAGTCATGATATTAAACTGATCCACAGCAATTTGCAGAAAATTTCAGTATTGGTGTCTGAGGAAGGGAGGAAAGGAGGGCAGCTGTCTCTGAAATAATGTCGTGACTTGGATTGCTGTGAATCTCCGTCTTGCACTGCTGTTGTATATCCGTGTATATCACTATGTAAACTAGAAAAATTACAGTGATGGAAGAGAAAGAAAAAAAAGCGCCTCTGTTGTAGTAATTCAGAGAAAATAAGTGACATGGCAAGAAAACCTTATTGTGACTTAAAAATGACATTTTCCTGTTATAAAGTTCCAATATTAACTGTGTAGCAGGAATGAGAAGGGAAAAAAAGGGTGATAGAAAATCAGAAAAGAGCCTGAAAATCAGGGTCACTTTAGAGGCTTTCGCGATTTCCTGTAATGTGACATAAACTGTCTATTGTGTTTTTGCTGGGAAATTTGTAGCTGAGGTCAATGTAGCAGAAAATAAAAGTTGAGAAAACATACACAGGGCTGCTGTGCTGGAATGGGAGTTGTGTTGCTTATTGAACTGGTCACAGATGATGGTGCCTATTCAAATTTACATAAAACAAATACTAAAGTGTCTGTCAGTCTGTATTCCAACATGTGTGTTGCTTCCTGTCAGTTTAATTCTGTGTTATCAGGAAGCATTTGTTTAGATATAAGCAGCTTTTGTTACTCAGACTCGTTAACACGGGTCTCTGGCGACGGTTTTCCTCCCACTCCCGGCTGCAAACTGTCGGCACTGAGCAGTGGTGCTCGCTGCGGCTCTGGCACCCTCGTCCCGGCGTGGTCCTGGCTCTGCCATGCTCGGTGCAGAGGGGGCCGGTGGTGGGGGTCTGGCTGGCGCCGGCACCTCCCGTCTGGAGGACGGTCAGCCTGCTCTGCCAAGCTCCGTGCTCAGGTGCGTGGCCCTGCTGAGAGCTGGTCTGCGGTCTGACCTGGGTTTTTGCCTGAGAAAAGCAAAAAACCGCAGAGATCAGTCCTCCCTCCCATGTCCCCTCTTAAGGGTGTTGGCCCGTTGGTGGCGGCGAAGCGTGTAGAGAGCTGAGCATCTCGCAGGGTAGTGCGTGTGGTTTGTGGAGAGAACACACAGCAAGGGCCAGGGAAGTGATGTGGTTTCACAGGGAGCTGAGTCGGGGAATGAACCTCAGTCCTAGGCCAGTGGTTTAACCTCAAGATCGATTCCTAGTTCATTATGTTGTATTTAATAGTAAACCTGAAATAAGTACTTGAGATTGTCTCACAGATGTTTTTGCAGCTTTCCAGTCAGAATTAATTAGGTGCTGTGAGTAGAGCACCTGAACCATAAGAAATGATTTACTGCTTTCCTTCCTAAGGATGTAAATTAACACATGTTCTGTTTTGTTGACACAGTGAATTCTGCGTTAGGAAACTCATGAAGCATGGCTAGTGTGAGTAGAGACAAATGCATGATGCTAACTTTCCATCTGAAAACAGCAGCTTCAGATAGCTCTTACTTTGTATTTCTTCCCTCCCCGTAACAGTCCTGAGTAACAAGCAACACGTGCTTCTGAGAAGATGAACCGCACAAACCCCATTCAAAAGCATTTAGCCTCATTTTTCCCTCTTCCCCAGCATGACTGAAGGTAGCAATTACAGAGTCACGATCATGTGAACATTAGCAATAAAAACCTTGTCCTCTTCAACCTCCTGGATGGTACGGAGATAACAATGTTAATGGTCAGTCTACACCAGCCCACCTACATTTTCTGTAAGTAGCAGAAAATTCAAGAGAGCTGGTAATGCAGGCAGGGGAGATGGTGGAGACGTGGTGGACTCAAGGCAATACAAGGTCTAAGTCCTGAGAACCTGCTTCACTGTTCTCCTGCCTCCCCCAAAATACTGCTCAGGGGCTTAAAAAACAAGCCCCTGGGCATGTGTTCAGAAGAAATATAGCAAAATGTGCTTTGAAAACCCTGTATACGTGCTGCGTTCTGGTAGACTGTGCCTCTCTGTGTCTGGCTTTGTGCTGATGTAAGCTGTGTATGGCCCATGAGTAAGCGCCTGGACCTGAGGCTCCTGGGTGTGGAGGACTGCAGATGTGTGGGCTTGAAACAATGTGGATGGTGGGCAAGCTCAGCCTTGGGAACAAGCTTGGCCCAATGCGTAACTTGTACTACAGGCACATTCAGAAACCTCTCCGTGCTGACAGAGATAAATGGAAGCTGTAGGAAGGTGATAGAAAGCAGACTTCAGACTACTCACTGTGGGCGATATTCCTCTTAATGTTTTATTTCCAGTTATTTTAAAATTAAGCCATAAATTGAAGGCAGAATTCACATTACAAATTCATCTCCTCTTCTGCAGGCCCCTGGGGGACAGCCGGTCTACTTTGTCAGGATGCAGAGTGGAGGGTTTCTGACCATGGTTGAGCTCTTGTGTGTATGTTACTGCTTGAACAGGCAGCTGTGTTCTTTTATGTTGTCCTGGGATATATCATGCTTCTTCCCCATACCGTTAGTTGTTAACATCCATACCGGTATTCCTCAGGTCTTGGTTTGACAAGAGGTATAATAGTGCCTGGTCCCTAGAGAGCTAGATCTTACGCTGAGGATACATTTTTGCCCATATTGGAACATAGGGCTGAACAAAAGACTTTTTTTGATTTAAAGAACATCATTATGAAGCAGGTAAGGTGAGGAGAAGAGGGAAGAGAAATTAAAAAAGGCACTGTGAACACAGGAATATTTTTATTGCCAAACCCATAGCTATAAATGACATGTGGTTTGTCTAGAATGACTTTCTAGCCACTGAATCTTTAATTAAGCCTGAATGAAACTTTTCCTGCTATTGAGGCATTTAGAATGGTCTTAATCTATGTGGATTCTCTATTATCTGGTAGTTGGGTCAAACTCATACTGAAGACTTTTCCCTAGTGGGACACTGGTCTAGGTCTCTCTCCTCTGCCTGGCTGCGTATTTTGACAAAAGTCTGGGAAATGAATGTCTCTCAGATGTCTGCTGGTCCATCAGTAGCTAAGGGTGGCCAACACGTAAAAATATCTCGGGAGACGATGAACGCAAAGCCAGTGGAATTACCTGTAGGCAATGCTTAGGAAAGCAGGCTGGTAGAAAAGCACACATCCAGCAGCAGTGAATCACAGAATCACAGAATGATAGAGGTTGAAAGGGACCTCTGTGGGTCATCTAGTCCAACCCTCCTGTCGAAGCAGGGTCACCTACAGCAGGCTTCATCGGCACTTGCTGGTGATCTGCATACTTACGCAGGGTTACCAGGAGGACTCATCCTACACCTTACTCTGCTGTTCCCTGCTATGCTAAGCCAGCAGGAATGTTCCTCTGGGAAGGATGAAGGCGCGTATAACTGGATATTTATACATATCCAAGGATCAAACTCAAGGTAGTGTAGGAAAACCCTTCCTACTACTATCTTACCTCAGCCCTGTAAAGAAAGCAGAAAGGTCTGACAGCAACAGGAATGCCCTCTGGGCACCAGAGTTGCAGTGTCGTTCACTTTACCACATGAATTGCCAGATGGCTATACCCCTCATGACAAAGACAAAACTACGACCCCCACTTTTTGGGTCATAGCAAGTTGTCTCAGGCACAGATCAATACTTGCTCCCCACCAGTGGTCCAGAGCAGCGATGAGCCTGTGAGGTGACTGCCCATCACGAGAACTGTGACAGACCTTGGCCTGCAACTGCTGAGGCTGTTCAAGGATAAGCTGGTAAAGACTAAAATTACCCAGGATCATTCACCATTTTTAAATTTCTGAATTCTAAGGATAATTTCTTAGTATATAAACAGTATATAAATTTCCCAGTTAATTTAATGCTAAAAGCTCTTGATTAACATTTTGTTTTGAACTCTCTTTTGCTTTAATGCTTGTTTCATGTTTTAAATTTGTTATATACCTCCATGATAACTCATGATAGCACTTATATGATTGTATTAGGTTGTTCTTTGGCTTTTGTTCTGTTGTAAAAATTGTTTTCCTCTGTTGTTTATATCTTCTTGTTAATCTTGAATTACCTTTCTATGAAAAAATATTCAGAGAATTTTTTGTAGTAGTAGGCAATGCTTATTTGAAAGTATTGCTGTCAAAGATTTTTATGTAACCAGACACGAAAGGAACTTCAAACACAAAAATAAAATAAATGCTGAACTGTTTCGTGCTAGTAACAGTAGCAGCTTTCATTCCACAGAGCACCAGTCAGACAACAGAAGAGCATTCAAACTTTGCCTAATACATTTTACAATGTAATAAAATATGACATAAAGTTAAAATAAGTTGTTATATCACAATGACATAATACAAAACAAACCCCAGTAGTGCAAAAGATGACCCATGACATTATTTTAGGCATTTTTCCTGATCTCATGTCATAACAAAGAAAGAAAAGACAGAACACACATCGCTAAATGAAAATTATGTCCTCAAAAAAATCTTAAAATTTGTTAAAGGAAAACTTTGCTAAATGCTTTGGCTTTTACGAAACTGTGAAAAACTCTGCTTTTAGCAACTCTTGGGCCAGTAGTTGCAATTGTTGTAATGACTGTGCCCAGGAAAGGGCTCTGAATTCCTGGTTAACACCTATTTGCTATTTCAGTAAAACTCCTTAAAACACCTTGCAGAGTAACCTCTAGATTCAAAGTCACTGTTTCGGTTGGTTCCCATGACTGAGGGACGCAGCACAACTCCTCTCTTTCATCTGAAGGGAGATGTAACAGAAAGTCGTGGGCTTTCATTCCCAAGCAGGGGCAATTTCCCACTCCAAGCAGAGGCAGAAGTGACTGGGAGAGGCTTCTTCTGTGAGGGTTTGGAGGTGTCTTTGGGAGTGCAGAAAGCAAAATTGCAACAGGGTCAAAGCTTCTGGAATTCAGTTCTGGACAAAAAAGGCTTGAAACTGAGCATAGACCATGCCTTTCCTTGTGTTTCCCTGGGCTTAATAAGTGCTTTTCGGGGAAAGTGCACCGAATCAGAGAAACTCCTGACTCCACTACCACTTTTCCTCCTAACATGAGGTAGCCCCTCATTTTTTGCTGACTTTTCAGATTAAAAAGTGTCAATGCCTTTTATAGTTCAAATAAAAGATGGTTTCCCTATAGGACTTCTCCTAATTGAGCACCTGTATGCAAACAAATGTGACCTGGATTTTGTTTTAGCCTTGTAAATAAGAAGCCTTGGATGTGATCCTGATATTCAATGAGGGAGCCAAACAATAGACAGTCTGGTCACAGCTGGCAGCCATGCCAGCAGGGTTCCAAAATACGAAGGGAGGAGGGAGAGCAGATATAAAATCTATCTTTTTTAGAGGATAGGTTCTCACTAGAATAACATAACTAGTTGTTCAGCTGTAAATCTCAGAACTCTGTAGCTAAAAGAAATAACTCTCTGTATAGTGCTAATTCCTACCTAATCCTGTCCTTCCAGTAGAGCCATCTGAAAGTAAACCTTAGTTTACTTTACATAAAGGTTGCTTATTTTTACCTTCGCCCAGAGGTCTGAAGATGGCAGAATCTGATCCTTACGCGCTTGAATTTTGGCTTGCTAGTTTGCTCAAATACTTTATCAATACACTCTCAAGTCTGCACAGAAGTTTAAAATTTAGAAAACCACTGAAAAAGTTAAAATGATAACACCCTAAGAAGTGCATAGGACCTTTTAAAACAGTGAACTGTGCTTCTCCAAGGGGTGTTCTGGTGAGCCTCATCTTTCTCTCCTCCCATTATCTTGAATTTGTACATATCCTCGAGATAGCCACTGTGTTGTCTGGCTAGTCAGAACACTTCCTGAGTTGCATTAATAATATTTGTTTTGGCACTGAATAACCTTGAGAAGGTTACAATAGGAGTACAAAAGCATTCAGAAACTTTTATCAGGTGTAGTTGCAGTTATTATTTTAAAGTAAAAGCTTAATATAGTTTCAGTTTCAAAGAGTCTTATTGGGTGCTGGTTTTATTCAGCACATAATAGTAAAGACTTACAATGTCTAAAACTCTTTCAGATGTTCATAAATGGTCTTACAGAACATTTGGGGGCTTTTTAAACAAATGTATCCATTCAAAAGATAAATATACAAGTTCTGCTGATATTGAATGGAATATTTCAGTCTGGCTTTGTTTTGTACACATAAAAGTTGGTGTGTCTGGCCTTTTTCCCAAGTTATTTTTACTCCATCTGCTTAGGCCTAGTTTATAATGTCCCCCACACGAATACACACCAAAAGACTTTACAGAGGTACGCATCTACAAGTTCCACTATTAGAAGAGCAGCTAGTCTGTTGAAAATTTGGTCCAGGGATAGTAAGTAAGCAACAAGCACCATTTCAGGTGCAGTATCTTCTTTTGGATTTTTCCCGCCTATTTTTACAGTGACATGAACACATTTTGCTTTTTTTAAATTGCCCCTTGTTTTTGAAGCAGAGTCTCACCACACTTTGGATGTATGCAAAATAATAAGGCAAATCCACAAGATGGGATTTTGGGATTGAAATGAGGAGAGGAAAAAAGTTATTCAGGTTTCTTGCTGGGCTTGGGAAGAGTTGTTAACAGTACACAGAGCTCTGTCACATTCAAAAGCTAATGCAGAAAAAAAGAGGACTGTGCTTTCTTTCTAATCTTTCTTTCTAGTGTAATGATATATTAGCTATATAATAACGCCACAGGTTTTGATAATTAAATATCTCATCCCTTTTCACATTGAACTTTAGGAAGAAGCCTGAAAGTGAACAGAAGTTGTTGGATTTCAGCTTAAATGAAACCCTAAAATAAAGATTCATCCACAATGAAAAAAAAAGAAGTTTAGTCTTTGCAAATGTTGCAGAGACTAGTTATAGTACCAAAAGCATAAAGAAGAAAAATAGTGGGTGATGCAAAGGCCAGAATCGGGCTGTCAAATTATAAATTTTAACATATGGACTGCTCACTCCCTGCTCTGGTTGCTAGTCATTCCCAGATGGTGTCTTTAATGAGTGATGGTGAGGGGAAAGGAGCAGGTGGCAGTGGCAATTTTTTTTATTTTTTTACATATATCAAATTAAAATTCTGTGTTCTATATAAAAAAAGGATGAGAGAAAAGAATGCAGAAAGTCTGCGAAAAGGTAATGCTTAACTTGGAATTTGAGGCTGAAATTAAGGAAATCCTATTGTTATGGTCTGATGAATCAGGATCAGAATTTGGATCCAGAACTGAGGATCCCTCATAAGTGGTGGATAACATCTTTCATGTAGGCCCTTGTTCAGCCTTAGTACGGCATGCCCCAGAAACTGCAGAAAGAAGATGCTCACCAGAATTGAGCTAGTTTCTCCTTTGGTGCAGAGTGCATCATTGTTCTCAAACACATGCTTAAAGATAGCTTTGCATACAAGTTTAAATGTGTTTGTTTAGATGAAAACCTTATGCCAAAGAGATGGGTCTTGTGGTTTTAGTACTGAACATAGGAGTTTATGATGTCAGGGATGATACTGATCTCTTTAAGCCTAAGGATATTTTTTGCAATAGGATTCTCCTGGTAAGAAACATTCTTTCACTTCTCTTTGTTAACGCTTTGTTGGTGACTAATGCTGGAGTGTGCTATGTCCTACTTTAGAGAGTGATTACACCTCCAGGTGCTGACTCCAGCCTTTTACTAACAGTGAGCCCAATTGTTCCTTCACATCTGGCAGTAAGAGCCCTACTCCAGAGTACGTCTCCATCGTTCCTCATATTTGTGTCCAGGTGTGTCACTAGGTTACAGGGGATTTCCAGAATATGTGACATTTATTCATGTGATATAATGGATCTAAAATTTGTTTTTATTTCCTTATCATTTTCAGAAATGACCTAGCTGTTCTTCTCAGTCTTTTTAACCTATCTGGTTGAGAATCCGATCTTATAATTTAAAAAAAAAAAGGGAGCAAATTACCTGTGTGTCTGTGTTACAGACATAGCTTCTTGGTATGTAAACCCTAGTAAATGTATGAAACTGATCAGTATTCTTTTGTTATTGTCAGAAATCCTGGATGTCATGTTTGCCTTCAATCTTCGACATTTGTGAGTAAAATCTCTCATGTAAATCAGAGCCAAGGAGAAGAGTAAGGTGTTAAGAAGCAGCTGGTAAGGGAAAGAGTTAAATTTCTATTACACAATCATAGCACTTAAAATGTTCTTTTTTTTACTAGTCTGGACAAGATTCAATGGTACAATTAAAAAACATTGAAATGGACCTCAGAGCTTTGTAAAAAACAGCATTGCATAATATATTTAATGATCATTCTAAATCACTGCCATGCAGTAGGTAAAAGATCTATCTTTTTGAATCCAAGGCAACTTAAAGGGAGTATTGATTTTCCCTTTACTGAGAAATGAGAATCACATATTAGGAAGGAAAGCTGCAGACACAGTATAATGACCTTTCTCCTTGCCTTCTCTTTTCTAACACAAACAGAATCATTTTCATTGCTAGAGTGGATATTAAACAGTAAATCTTGCAGCAGTGTATTTGCAAGTGTCTGTGCTTGTTTTATCCAATTAGCATACTTATCACAAGAGCAAAAAAATGAGTAGATACGGCTTTTAATTTCTGGAGATATCAGTTCCATCCACAAAAACATTCAAAAGTCTCCAGCTGGAGGTCTATTCCATCTGTCTCAGTACTGGAGGGAGGAGGGGTGCTTTCTCCCTGAAATTTTAATGCTGATGCATGATTTAGAGTAATCGGGTAATTTCACTGAGGACAAAGGACCTTGGCTGACCTCTATATTATTCTATGCATGTTTTTGTAGCACAGCCCCACATATATTTATCTGATAAACAGTGTTTCAGGTCACAGGCATGTCAGTATTCTATTTACTGCTTTAATTATATAGAACTTATAACAAACTTATCAATATCTGACACATTACCTTAGGGGGAAATATTCTAACCATGAAACAGCATGAGAGCTATACTAAACCTACCTCAAACAAAAGCTTAGGTTTCCAACCAAGCCATTAAGGGCAGATTTTGTTTTTACACCTGCTGTGTTTCCATCTAATCACCTTTTGTGAGAGTGTCTGAAACAATGGGTTGAAGTTGCACGTGCTTCCAACTTCTTGATGTTTAGTTCCTTTCCCTCTGATTTAAACTAACGGCAATTTCCCCCGTGGTTATCACTTCTCTTCAGTTAAGGCGGCTCTTGAGTCAGCAATGTGTGCGTGCGTGTGTGAGTGAGTGTGTGTGAAATGGCATCCCTGACCTGCTTTCTCTGCTGCTGGGGAAAAATTTGGTGCAATTCTGATGGTGGAATATTTGAAATGCAACTCATTGCAGCCATCCACTTACTCTAGCTGCAAGTAAGTTGTGGCACATCACAAAGAGAAGAATAAACAGATGCCTGAAACCTGGAAGTATGTGACTCGTGCCCCTTACTTCTGTGTTGTTTATACATTTGTAAGCAAGCTCATGTTTTTGAAAGCCCAGGAATTGCTTGGAAATGCACACTGGTGGCAAAAAACACAGTGGCTGGCAATTTGAATTAATTTGAACAAGATAATTTTCAATTGATTTTTGGCATCTTCAGTGCTTCAGACAGCATCCTTCTTTTGTAAGTGGGATAAATACACAGGGACAGCCAGTGTCTGGTAACTTTAAACAAGGAATGTCATTACAATAGAAAAAAAGGAATTCATTGTAACCAATTTTCTTAATCTTTATTACTCTTCACTGTGCTGAAGAGCTTTTGACTATGATCTTGGCTTTCTACTACAAATCTGGTCACTGGCCGTAACAGAGGAGCAGTCAGTTCTGAGCAACTTGTTCTTCTGGATTATCTTGACCATGGAGGTTCCTGCTCAGGTGAAGGAGAGTTTTCGTTCCTTTGAAGACGCTGATCCTTTAGCAGGTATCCCTTGAGTGGTTTAGCAATCCAAGTGAGCTGAGGACCGCCTGGGAAGCGTCTTAGCATCAACCAGGTCTTGACGCATGCATTGATATTTTCTGTTGTTAGCAGTTCTTTTTCTTGGTCAGTTTTATTAGTTCTGTGCATCACACTTTCAGCTGAAGTAATTTATAAGAAGGCAGAGATCAGAAAACTGAAGACTTCTTGGACAGTCAGGAGTTTATTTAAGGCACATATACGTCCCAGTTGCAGGTGATATTGCTTTGGTATACCTATCATTAGAGAAGATGGATCACTAATGACTTACATGTAATGTTGACACACCATGTGAGCTCCAGTTCATCATCTTTTGGGGTATGCAGATTCCTATTAACTTACGTTACTTTTCTAGCTTATTCCGTGATATATGTCATAAGTTTGATGCCACAACATGCCCAAAGTATAATATTTCTAAAGATCTTAATATGCCCAAAATGTCACCCCTAATCTGTCTAAAGCATTATATCAGGAAAGATGCTTTCATTTCTTCATGACTGAGTGTCTGGATCTAGTAAAAATAAACATATAGAAATCTAAAGAATATGCACTATAACCAATAAAATATTACTAAACAGTTATGTTTCATTTCTGTGTACATTTTCTTCAAGGGCCTAGCTTATAATACACTGGAAGGTTCACGATTCCTAATTGGCTTTCCAGTGATGTTATTTGCTTTCATATATTGAAACAGCTGCATGTTTGGAAAAAACACAGTAAATTTGAAATGGGAATGTGGTCACTAAACTTTTTAGACTATTTCATCTGTGTTGTGTGACTGGACTTGCTAACTCTTGCTCCAAAATTGCCTTACTCTGTCTTCCTTTCCCAAACAAGTGCATTGTTGTGTCTTCACTACCCAATCCATAGATACGTGATTTTTTTTTAGAAGGAATGCTGAGAAAAAGTATCCAGTAGTCTGACAGCCACTCAGCAGGTGGAGTCTAAGGTAGCAATAAAACCAGACTGCAGAGCCTAAGGCTGAGAAAATCATGGAAAGAACAACCAGAGCATACTTAAAGGGATCCAGAGAAAATTATGATTATTCTCTCAACTAGGAAAAGAGTTAGGAATGTTACCTTTATCCACAAAAGCATGTGGGAGAAGCTTTAGGAAAAGCTCCCCATGAATGGGGCCTAAAACAAAAAGGAAAAGAATGGTGGGGAAAGCAAACATAGGCTCAGATAACAAAGACTTATGAAAAAAAACTCTCATGGGACAGAAGTAGCATGTTGAATTAGGGAGGTTGAGAACTTGTGAAACCATCTCTAGCTAAGGGGCTGGCAAATGAGCCAAGCTGCAAAGCATTTGCCGATTGGAGCCAGTAAAGCAAATGAAAGAGCCTTGGGGCCAGATCAACAGGGAAGGAATGGAGCAGCTGCTGCTTGATTACCTGGGCCTATGGCACAGACTCTCAAGAGGGAATTCCCCTTTGGCTTCCACGGGCATATAGTGTTACCTTGTGATCCGGGAGTGACTGGCATGCCCTTTGTGTTGGAGAGGCCAATCCACCTACTTGCAGTGGAAGCTAAGACAGTGAACATGCTGCTGAAGTTGGATATATTCAGATTCCTTTTAACTGCAAGTTCAGCCGTGGGTTCCAGGGAGTTTTGTGGGGGTGTTTTTGTCTGCCACCATCTGATGGTTAGCAATTCTGAGCCTTAAGAATCAAATGAGTTACAAATGTAACTTGTCTTTTAACAACCTATATGTATATTTCAGTGCCTTTTAATCCTGTTACGAGTAGATTGTATCGGTTAATACAGAATGGTAAATATAAATGAGGATGAAAACTACTGTTACAGTAATCAAGATGAAAATTACAAAAAGCGCCAGCATATTTCACAGCACGACTGGAATGGCTGAGGTCAGGAGAAACTTGCCCTCTGTCTCTATATAATCCACAATTAGAAAGTGGATTAGTGGATTAGTGGATTTGGGGTTTCTATCTTCACCCTAAATGTCTTGTGTATACCATTGGTAGAAGAGTAAAACTTGGTATTCTTCAATCTTCCTCGACATGGTAGTCCCTGTGCTCCTTCAGTGCCTGATTATTTGAACAGCTGATATTAGAAGAAGTCATTTTGTATAGCTATTTTGAAGGACAAAAGCCTGGGTTGTTCCATTAGGACATCCATCACTTTTTAGACCTCCCAGGAGCAAGCTCAACACTGCATCCATCAGTTACATTTCCTGTTTTAGCATTTTCTGTCAATACAACACAATAATATCAAGGTATAATATAGGCAGTTTTACATTGCAGAGCTAACTAATATAATTCACGATAATGAGCTTCCATTAGCTGTTTGGAAAGTCAAGACAGCCTCAAGTGCAGGGAGTATTAGAACATCTAAGACATACAGCTTTTGCCTGACAAGAGGCAGATAGGAGTAAGGCATACATTTTTTTAGAAAGTGCAGAGCCCTTGGAATGATATAAAAGTAGTTTTCTGCTATTTTT
>Ga0181612_177105_pt1 | contig 14333 bp, 7 predicted proteins | sample HoacroProtozoa21_FD_119630 | JGI IMG/M metagenome (GOLD analysis project Ga0181612, IMG submission 119630) | Hoatzin crop microbial communities from Cojedes, Venezuel. Combined Assembly of Gp0051906, Gp0051904, Gp0051908 | reverse complement strand
CTGTCTGGTGCTTAGTTGCCAGCTGCTGGGTTAAACCACAACAATAGTAAAAAATCAATGATTTAAAACTATATTTTCTTAATGACTGATCTGTATTTTTTTCATCTTCTAAGATTGTTTATTGGCCTGACTTGATTTTTGTTTGCTGAGGTTTGAAAATGTCCTCCTTATATTGGCTCTGGTAAGAATTTTCTGTGTGGTGAAATCTAAAATTTCCCCCATTAAATATAGTGCTGAAACTCGTAGGTATTTCAGTAATCAGGGCTTTGGGGTAACAGTCAATGTGGTGACAATAGTCTCAAGTGCCTGGTGCTAATGTGCATCTGTGTCCGTAGATTCAGGCCCTGGAGGAACACAAATGGCTATACCATAGAGTTATCAAAACAAGAACAACATGCATTATTTATCTACTAGAGTGGAACTGGAAGGAGTTACAGTAAGGCTGGATATGCCTGAAAAACGTGCTTAGTACCTAAGCTTAATCTAAATTGTACTTGCATCTGTCCCATCTGAGGAGCCAGATTTGAACCACAATTCAACAGCAGAAACATGTTCCTAAATAAGCGTGTTTTTCTTTCCTGTAGACTGCATATCAAGGACTCTTGCCGTAGTGATTTTACAAACATACTGGCTTAACACAAACATTGTGGGGATGTCCCGTATCTTTGCTGTGACTCCTTCCATGCAAAAAATCTTGGTCAAAATTTTGGGCCTTATTTTTAAAATGTCCCTCAGAAGTTTGGACTTGAGCTGATTGGAAAGATGGTGTGAACAAGAAAGATGAAATGTGGTTGGGAACACAGGTCCTTTAGCATATTGGTATCTGTGGAGCGGGCAGCTCCTTTGCTGGGTTTTTCCATGTCTTAATGTAAGGTCCATTATGTGCCTTGAGTGCACAGCTAATTGTTGTCTTAGGCACACAGTTTTGTCTTCTGCCTGGAGTGAGGTTGAACAAACACCAACTGGTGTGTTGCTTAATGCAGTAGCAGAAGGGACTTTGACATTCTGGGAATGAGAAATCTGCAAGGATTTCTGTGGAAGAGAATGAGTGGCTGAGCACTGCTCCCAAATCCCTCCGAGCTTTGTGCATCCAGCTGCTGAGGTTATGATGATGAGGCTGGTCCATTAAGAAAGGTTTTCAGAAATGTCAGTCAGCTTTGTTTAACAAACAGAGCCTACTGGCAAGTCTCGTGGCATAATAGAATGGGAGGAGGCTGAATATGACCCACGTGAAAGGCTTTTGGTCTGAAATCTGGGATAAACAACAGCAAGACAGAGAGCATTTGTGTGATTGGGAACTCGCTCCACTCCAAACCATACAACCAACTTACTTGGCACTACTCTCTCGACAGCAAATGGCCAGGCTAGCAGTGACAGCCCAGCTGGTGCTTGGAGTTCAGATGCCCCTTAAGACTGATCCCAGAAGCAACAGCCAAGAGGTCTGACCTAGCTGAAAGCGCTAGCAAGCACTTGGGCTTGGCTGGCTTCACCCAGAGTTTGTTTCAGCTGGAGACAGGCAGGACTTATGATTTTACTCTGCAGATTTTATGCACTAATGTTGCCATTTAGTGTCCTGGGATTTTGGATGCAGACCCACAGCTGAACTGAGCTTTTTCTGCAACTTTTCAAGCAATAGCTGTTTCACATTTGTGACTCTTCTTTCACCAAAAAGGGAGTGAGATCTGCCATCTGTTACTTTAGCACCAGCAGCACAGAGACCTGTTCTCATCGCTTGTCACTCTGTGTTGCAAGCTCTCTGGTGAGAGCTGCCTGACTGGTGTTTGTCTAGCTGACTAGAGATGTGATAAAAGATTAGTCTTCACCCCTGCTGAAGGGTAAATACAGGACCCTGGTGGAAATCAGAAAGAGAAAGCAAGCCCCTCTTTGTTCTCCTTTCTGCTTGGATGCAATAAGGAGAAAAAGTGATAGGTAAAAGCACATATCATGGAGATGAGGAGCAGCTTGTGTCATTACTGACCTTCTGCTCTGGTGCAGTGCAAGTTTCCTTCCTGTTACTCAGTGCTAGGGTGGAGAAATAAAATGCCAATTTATAATGGCTAGGGAGAGGTCAGGCCAAAACTCGTAACCTCATTGCGAGGTCTGGGCTGAGACTGCATGGGGGTCCCCAAGCCTGCTCAGTTAGTGCTTATACACACTTCATACATCACTTTATAGACAGTAGTACAGAGGAGGGTTGAGTGTTACCGGTGTTTTTTAAGACCCTCTCTGGGAGGTGGCAGAGCTGTACCCCAGTATTTGCTATGAACTAGGCGGAGCAGATGGTGGAAGCTCTATTTCCCACAACTGGAATGCTTTTGCTATCCGGCTGCTGATGTTGACAGGGAGGCAAACGCCCACTGCTGTTTGAGTGGTCCCCATGTATGCTGCTGCAGCCATCTGCAGCCTGGTGTGGACTTAGCCTGCATAGCTTGTCCTAAGGGACCTAAATACTTAAAGCAGGTATGTGGTGGCAGGGCATGTGTCACTGTGGTCACCTTCTTCTGGGGAGAGTGAACCGACTACTCCAGAGCTCCGCATTGTTGAAACCAGGCTGGTTCAAGCCTGAGGCTCTCTCTGTAGTCTCTGCACTACCTGGCAGCTTGCATGAAAGTGCTCCTTTTTAGTTTACTGTGATTACTTCAGAGAAATTAATTCCTAATTAGATAACTGACTAGTTCCCAAACTTGGCTTATGCCCACACACAGGTGCATACCTTTGGGGTTGGATTTTCTTTTTATAAACACTGCTAAAAACACGCTGAAATACTTTTCCCTCTTATTCATGCTAGCAATATGGTATTGCTATTTTCTCTTTTATTCCCTGGCCGTCCATTACCGCTCTGTTGTTTGACACTCCCAATATACACAGTAAGCAAAAACAGTGGGACCAGTTTAAGCACAGGCAGAGAGGCAGCTGTCTGTGTTAACAGGCTGTAAGTGGTGCTAAAACAGTGGTGGTAAAACCATGGTGGCAAAGGAATGCCAGCATCCTGCTGCTGACTTTGCCAGAGCTGGAGCCTGGGAGAACCTGGCTTGCTCTTGAACGAGACAGGAGGGCTATGGAGGCAAAGGCATCTGCTAGGAAAAAGGAGTCTATACCCTAGACAAGACTTTTCAGTTGGTGAGAGGAGAGACATCCCTGCCCTCTAACCATCTTACTTACCCCAAAATGCACTAAGCCCTGTCACAAAATCATAGATTGGGTTGTCCTCCAGCCTGGCCCTGCTCTGCCGCTCTGTTGTTCTGTCCCAATTAATTTTGTCCTGAGAAGCCAAGGGCCAGCTTTGAGAAATAACAAGATCATCTAACTATATTCCTTGTTATGTTCTTTGATCTTCAATAAAAATACCTCAACATTAAAAGCTCAGTCCTGTTCTTCCTGAGTCTGTGGTGAGAGGAGCCTGGCACTGCTCTCAGGACGTGGTCTGCATCTCAGATGACTGAGAGCATATCTATTAAGAGCAGGAGAAAGAAAATACAACTCATCACTGCACTGTACTAACAAGCTATTAAAGACTGTATTTTCCTTGATTTTCATCGGTAACATTAATGTGATGCAAGTATGAGCTAACGGAAAGAAGATCAAAAGTATGGATTCTCAAAGTCATTGTGGATGCTGGCTTTGCTAGTGAAGAGTTACTTCTGTCTCTGGCTTCATAGTAATTTTTCTGGCTCCTGCAGTACAGGATGCTTTTTAAATATCTACCACAAATCCATACAGAAAAATATTTATAGCGCTTGTGGTAGGTAATAATTTCAGATATTTATTAAAAAACAAAAGCCCGTGCAATTCTTCTTCTTCTAAAAAAATAAATTTCAGCCCTATATTTTTAAAGACTAAGCAGTATCACAGGGAATTTTGGTGTTTAATATTCTGTGTTCATAGTACTCTAAAATCATCTAACATTTAAAAAAGTGGCACTGCACAATGAGGCACCAATGCACATTTTTAAGGCTTGTCAGGTTTTTGAGGAAATACATCAGTCTGATTTTGAGAGCTTTTTATAGTGATAGGGCAGTTTTCACAGAGTTTACAGAGTTTGTTCCACCTTGGAGTTTAGCTGGAACTTAATCTCGAAACATAATTTTACAAATTTTTTCCTGGGTCTGGAGGTTTTCAGAAAGTTTTTAAAGAAGAATGGGGACATCCACAAGTTTATCTGAGAAAAACACAGCCAATTTGAAAATCAGAAGAAATATGTACAGTTGTACTCTCTGGATAGTTTTAAGAGATCTGAAACATTATATTTTCTGTGGGTTATTTTTGCACCTCTGATTACCAACATGGGAACATTTCCTGAAGTTTACCCATCGTGGCACAAGCTTATGTGGAATGACAGAACGTAAAGACATTGTTGAATTAGCGTTATAATTGCTATACAGATTTTTATAGGCTTGGTACATCTGTAGTCTGAAGGAAATGGATTTAAAAGACAATTTTTGTTGCTTAATGCATAACTCCACTTTGAAAGAATGTAGATAACAAGTTCTGGTTCAGATTAATTTTACCTAGTCCAAAACTGGAGTTAGAAGACCTAAAACTACGTAAAATGGCTGGCCTGGCCTATAGTAGAGTGTGTGTGCCCCAGTCCCTGTGCAGAAGATCGGTACTTGCCTGGAGATGCTATGAATAAGCAGTGTTTTCCTTTGTGGCAGCAGAATTGCCATTTTTTAATCCTGCTGTTCTCTCTGAGAGGACCAAGTGTGAGTGCTGGACTGATCACGGACCTGCTGCGCCTTGCATTGTCATTAACATTGCCACCCTCAGGTGGTGCCAGTTTGGTGTTACAACCTCCAGACCTTGCTCTCACAGTTGGTCCATCACTACAGGGTTATCACAGCAGAAATGTAATCCCTAAAATTTTTTGGGACTGTATAGCTCACTGCATTTGGACCTTAGCATGTAACTGAGATGCCATTGCTAATTACTTATTTTGATCTTGATGGGAAAAATGTTGCCACATGGTCAATCAAACTCTGACTCTTAAGGGGAAAAAAGCAAAACTTTGGCTTCTACAGGTAACTGGGCTTTCATTTCAAGAAAGAGAGCATTTATAAATTCTCATTTCATTACCGATTTCTTCCCTTTGCAAATACCTGCTAACAGATTAAAAAAAAAAATCTACCAAAAGCCACTGGCAGAAAGTACACATAAGAAATTCTGACCTTTGTTATGACTGTGGCAACTCCATCTGGGTAGTTGAATTAATGAGAAAATACACCCTTCTCAAACCCCCACACTTACCTGTCTTGCCACTGAGCATTTTTGAGTTCATATGCTTAACCTTGGATGATGGTGACTCCTTGAGCAGAAGATGGTGCAGGAATGCCTCAGGGTACTGAAGTGGCTAGGGAAGGACACGGGACGTGGGTGGAAGAGCCCAAACACCTGCTCAGCCGTACCTACATTTTTTCTGATAAAAAAGTATCACAAAGGGGTTTGCTGAGATATGAAATGTTTTGGGGAAGCAGAGGCAGTGTGAGATCCTTCACATCTGGAAATCGTCGCATAAACAGTATCTTCTACATAGGTATTTCACTCTTAACAAACAAGTAATATTCATGTAGATGAATAATAAAAACTACCTTTCTAGTTCTTTAATATTTCCTTTCTGCTTTGCGATTTTTCATCAAAGCAAGTGAATCTGTGAAGATGCTGCTGGTGTTGTGGGGTGACTAGGTTGACAACAACAGCTACCAACGTACTTTATTTTTCTCTGAGACCTTCTGAGGCTCAGCTGGGCAACAAGAATGGGATTTGGTACAAGCTGTACCTGCTTATGTTATTTTGTCAGTTTTTATAGTTATTTTTGAAAGTGTGTCCTGCAAAAGAATATGATGCGCCAAGGCAACTCTGGAACATACATAGATCTGAGTATCTCCCTCTCCATATGCCTGTCTGGACCCACATTGTACCTCTGACTTAGTTTTAATGAAAAGGGAGTTTAAGTTCTACAGAATTTAAATTATTTTTGTAATTAAATTTAATTTCTTCTATACAAATTTGATTTGTATACAAATGTGTGGTCTGTGATACTGAGACTTGTGGCCAAATAAGTAATGCTGAAGAATGAATCCATTTTCTGTGCCTGCACAAAGCAGGGATGTGCACAAAGCAGCAGAAGAGAAGGAAGGCGATGAGGTGTGGACAGTGGCCATAAGGTCTATGAGAGCCGTCACAACCCCTCCTCAGACCCTCAGAAGTTTTGTTGAGATGAGCTCCAAGAGCACGGAAACAGAGTTTGCATGATACACAGGACACCCTTTCTTTCAAAAGCTGCTGCAAAACCAAGCCCTGATACTTCAGCATATTTTGAATGTCAGATATGATTTATGAAATGAGACTTCAAGCCTTATTTCCTTTTATTACCGAATAAAAGTTTTTGAAATGCTTATTAAGATAACCTGAGAATCAAGGAGGAAAACAATGAATCACTCGCAAAGAAGAAATGAATTTTCAAGAGAATACTAAAAAAGAAGCATTTATCATTCATGCTTCTTCATTTATCTCCCCAGGCTGAGTTACAGTCCCATCTGTGTGACTGATGCTGCCTCTGGACAACCTTCTTCCCCACCTCCTGCCTTGCCTTTCCCAGGTTAGTCGCGCCACCTGCCCAGAGAAGTCGAGGAGCTGGAGCTCCTTTGAGGTGATGTGACAGAATTTCTCTCTCTTCCCCCTTTGCCATCATATTGCAGCCCGTTCAAAGAGTGAACGCAAATCAGTACGCTCATCTGCTGAAATCAAGCAAATCTTACAGGCTGTTCTGCACTGTCGTTCATGATGAAGTCATTTTCTGACTGTGGATTCTTAGACTGCCGTTACAACATGAAAAAGAGCAATTTCTCCAAGTGAGGAGCTGGAAGACTAAAGCCAGAGATGTTCAGTGTGATCCTGGTCTTCACCCAGAAACACTTGACTGTAGCAGCTGCAAGCTAAAAAATATTCAGCCCTTCTTAGGCAGTGTTGTTTGCATGCTAGGCCAGGGGACATGTAGGGTACCTATTCCCGTCACCCAGGTACCGCCTGGTCAATGATCATCATCTGCTCAATCTGTTTAATCTCCTCTCTAGTTTAGAACTATTTTGTTCCTGTGAATCTTCTGTCTGTCATTACAAAAGCACTATAGAAAAATAAATTGCTTGCTGTGCTCATCTGTATGTTAGCTCAGAGATTGATTTTTCCAGCTCACAGCATCAGTAACAAACTGAAAAGTTTGGAAGTGGTTCTGCAATGCACTAACAGATAAGCTTCTGCTCTTCATCCCACTCAGTGCAGGACTGGACTAGCTGGTAATTAATATAGGGCTGTGTTCGAAAAAGTCAAAAAGAGAAGTGAGGCTCTAAAAAGTTGGCTCCTCACCTTCAAAAGTGTTACCTTCAGTTTCTGTAAGTAATAGCGGCTCCAGCACTGGACTCCCTCCATTCAGTAAGGCACTTGGAAAAGAGCTATCAAAGGCAACTGGAGCTCCTCCTCTGCACTAAAAGTCCAAGGCATTTGTGAGACTCCATGTTTATTCCCAGTCTTCATTAATAATGGAAACCTGCAGAAAAGAGGAAGGACACCTATAACCTGTCACAGGTGTGACGCAGGCTGGCTGTTTATTTACTGCTGATGTTGGACACAGGGATGTGTACGGTCAGGGAGGCATTGGGACCCTGGGGTTGCTGTGAATGCTCTTTGGAGAGGAGAGGCCTCCCAAGTATTCTGCTCAGTTTGGAAAATATAATCAGCAATTAAATTGCATTAAATCTGAAAATAAGGATTAAACTCCAAGTTCAGGAGGTCTTAGTTCGGGGAAGAGCAGTTCAGCACTTGTCTGAGTGTCCGTGTAAGAGTTAGAGCTTAGATGTCTAAACATGGCCTGGTGGAGTTTTTGGGATTAATCATCTACCAGACTGCACTGGTTACTCTTTTTTCTTCAAGAGCTTTGATATCGCACATTGGCATCTACTTCCTGTACAGTGCACGTGCACAAACACACACAGAGGCACATCTCTTTTGTCTCCATAATATAATGAAGATGTCTCCCTGTTTTTGACAAAGGTTGCTCTGAACTTCTTGTTCGACCTGTTGAGCCGTCTATCTTGAATACCTCCCGTATCGTGGCCTGGCTTCTGCTGTCAATATGTGATTACCCATTGAAAAGTGTTTCTTTTTAGAGTTGTCAGAGAGAACAACAGGGCCAACATCCACATCTTTGCCCAAGACCGTAGGTGAAATACTGATGAGAAGCAAAATTTACCATGAGAATTCATGAAAACTGAAGAAATATTCCTTTGAAAAAGCCCAACAACTGACTTTATTGCTGAGATCAAAACTAATTCTTTACTATCTATACTCCTTATTTAAACCTCAGTCTTGAAGTAAGCGTATGCCAAACTTACCACTGAAACTAGTGGTGACTTAGACATGTAAAACTGCAACGCTGTAGCAGCTAGCAAGACTCCAGTGCAGCAGCATACATTCTTCCTCTTGTGATTTTAGATATTATTGACAGTGCTGCTGTGAATTAAAATCTCCTGAGGCTGGTTCCGGGCTATGGACCTATTCTATGGCCCATTTCACAATGACTTTAGAGATCCCACGTACAGAGACAGAGGGACAGAAACTCCTGTGAAGTATGCAAATTATCTAGAGATATGTTCTATTGTCATTAAGTTAGCAATAACACTACTGGTGATTTACTGGTACAGGAGTGAGACCTTAGGAATTCCTGGTTTTAAGGTTATATACAAATAAGAGATATTTTTATTATATCACTATAAATTCGGTTGAAAAGGCAGACTAAATGGCATGTGACCACAATTATTAATAAAAGACCCCGAACAGTAAGTAAATAGCCAAATAGTAAATAATATTTAAAAGCATATCGATTATATTGATTGGACAGAAATGGAGAGGACGGCAGAAACTCCATGTCTTCAAATAGAAGAAAACCAAATTATGACAGTTTTCACTGCATACTCTGCAAAGGACCAGCTGTACTTCAATTTAATTAGTTTTTGCCATATTTTTATCGTACTGAGACACGTATAAAGACCTGGGGAGATGATCTAAGTTCAGATTATGTCCATATAGATTTTATACCTATACTGTTGCCATCATACAGTACAATATGATACAATACAACACAATACAATGATAGTACAATATTGTTCCCCAGACTATCACAGATTAGATCCTCTTCCTTATAGCACCATTTTTCCCCCTAAAATGAAAGGACAGAAAAAAGCAGTTGATTTCTTCGAATCAATGAAGCTGTCTCATCTACTTGCCGAGCACTACCATGTGCATTTGTATCTATGTGCGTTTATGTGACGTATTACTGGAAAGGGACTGTCAGAAGGCAATGTTTGCAGGGGCGAAGAAGAGAGGTTTTAGGGGTATGAAATCACAGCAGACATTCCAGTTATCCCATTAAAACTAGTTGTGACCTTTAAATAGAAGAGTGATACTTTGGAGGTTGACGTTTGATTTCCCAGTGTGCTCCCAGCGTGTTTTAATTTGCTACAAAACGATGAGTAGCATTCGTCTGAGGCTAAAAGTTTCTTCTGGAAGAGCACAATATGCTGTGAAAACTGCAATTGCATTTTATGACTTGCCAGGAAGTCTTTCAACGTGCTAGTCAAATTATCAGAAAAGGAATGGGAATGGGTTTATAAATATTGCATGAGAGGAGCTGTATAAACAAACAAAAAAAACCCCTATGGTCACGGACATATTACTCCTTTTATTAAAACAGTATTTATTCATACATTAAAAAATCAGATTGAAATATTAAAGAGTTTGGTCTAAGCTCAGAAAACTGAAACAATAGCTGTTTCGGTCTCTGTTTTCAGTGTCCTTTCCCTCATCATCATACAGTTCATACACTGCTGTGAGCATAACTCTCCCTCTGGACATGGCTTTTCGTGTTGTGGGAAATCTTTATAAACACTCTGCCTTGCCTCAGCTCAGGCAAGGAGCTGTTACTTGCAGGATACGTCAATTCCTACAAATGATGGATGCTCAAAGCTCAAGAGAAAGGTGGGAAAAGCCCCAGGGCCAAGAGCTTGGTTGCTCTTGGAGGTGAGCAAACGTGAGGTTTTTGCCTTGCAGAGCCGTTTCCCACTCAGCGGACTTTGTTCTTACGCTTCCACTGCCTCTTCTGTTGTGCTTTTGGGGAAGAAAATGGAATTTCCCTGCAGCGATGCTGCTGTGGTTGGATGCGTGCATCGCCATTGCATTTTGGTTTTTTCACCTGATTTCAGCGAGGCTCTGTGGGCAGATGACCACCATATTCTACCTGCAGCCTCACCAGGGAGCAGCCCATCCCCAGCAAGTCCCGCAGTGCCAGCACCCTACGAGCATGGCAGCCCTCTCCCTGGGTTCACAGCCTCCAGGGTCACACCTTCACAAGCTTCTCCTTCACCATTCTGAGACAATGGTGCTGCTATGAGGTATTCTTGATTCCACCACCAGTAGCTCGTTTTCAGAAATTTGAAACAGAGGATTGAAGGTTTTACCCCATTTACTATTTGTTTTTTTTATGGAGCAAGCTCTGGAAGAGTCAGGTCGTCTGACCTGTGAGAAACAGAACAGGCTGTGTTTTAACCCCACGTTCCTGTGATTGTCACTGCGGACTGCAAGGCGATGCTCCTCTGCTTGGAGTTTGTTTCCTGAGCTTCTCTCCCAAAATTAGCCATTTGCACTAGCTCTCCTCCCCAGAAGGTGCAGCTGATGTTCTGCCCAGTAATTCCTTTACCTGGTATCTGAGTTACTAGGAACTGGCAAAATGCTCAGTGATGAACAGAAGGTGTTTGGTAGAGGCTATCTCATTTGGGGTTCAGCACTGTTTGTGCCCCCCCAGAGCAGCTGCAGAGCCCGCAGGCTCTGGGGTGTCCCCTGGCCTTGAACAGGAGCTAGGGGAACAAAAGTAACAGCATATGGCTGCTGAGGGCAGGTAAATGGAAAGAGAGCAGGATGGAGGTGCTCTGTGCACACTCCATGCTGGAAGTGCTGCAGGTGGACCCAGGGAGAAATGTAGGTTACTGGGACCACAGCTAAATCCACACTGGGGCTGTAAAGGAGCTGGTGACTATTTGTGTTGGTGACAGCTGTAGGGACCACAGGAAAATAGAAAGGGTTTCACTGAATTCTACACCGAGTTTCGGTTTTTGTATCTTTTCCTTTTTTTGGGCTTGTTTCAGGAACTTTTGGGGAAGTCAGAAAACTGTCAGATTTCAGCTATGACATGTAAGTGTTCATCACTAGTGTTTTACATCTTTGTCTTGCAGGGTGCTAAACGGGCGGTGAAAGTGTCAGCTCCAGAACAGTGGGTTTGTTGTTTGCAGTTGCTGGCTTGGGCAGGTTTTTCCAGCTTTATCCACTGAGACCTTGAAAATATAGCAGGTCTACGGATATGAAGTGAACTAGCATGTCGTACCTTCTCAGGCCATTAGTACCTCTGGGCTTTCGACAGCCAGGATTGTTGTGTAATTGTTTTCCTTCTCTATGTGGTTGTTAAATGCTGTTATTCAATACAAAATGTTTCTGGACTGTTTCATTAGTAATAATAGATTATTTTCCCAAACAAGCAAAGCAGAAGTGAGCTTCAGTGTCTCTGAAATTATTACAAAGGTAATTATATTAGTTCCACTACTGCCAAATAGCATTTATAGTTATTTTTTTGTGTTCAATCCAGTTATTCATTTTCTTTAATAATTTACAATTTGACTGTCGCCATGGCACCGCTTTGCTTTGTACCTAGCAATAATGGTACTGTAGGCAGGAAGCCAGCCAGGGAGTGAACAATAACACCTAATATCTGAAGTCATGACTGAGAAGAGAATTTTGAATGAAGAAAAACAAACTTTGCCAGGCCAGACTGCCAGGAGGTTGAGACCAAATGCTGGAGGCAGGGCTTCCCTTCACTGCACTGTTTTGCTGGCTCCAAAACCACTGTATTTAGGGGATGCAAAAATGACTAGATCATCTAAGCCTTAAACATGCTAAGTAGAAAAAAGTAGTGTTGTCCTTTGTAATATTGTTTAGTCTTTAACAACACATTTTAGATAGAAGATTGACAACTCATAGTGAATCTCCTCTATTCTGTTTGTACTACTGAGACTAGGAAAGAAGTTGAAGTTACTTTCAAACCCCTACCCTCACATGTTTTTTAAGTGAATTGTTCAGTTATCTTCTCAGTAGACAGTGTTGAATGATCTGTTATTAACTACTTGCTCTTCTCTTCATTATTATTATATCCTGTCTTAAATCTTTGGCGTCAGTATATTTTTTTTCTTTGGTTTTAATAATTAAAAGGAGAATGATTACAGACTCAATCTGTTAAAGTGTCTTCTCTGTAGAAGTGAAACACTGTGCATTATTTGCACTACAATGAAAAAAAGGATCAGAGAAAAAGAAAAAAGGAAAAGGAATAGAAAAAGAAAGTTTTGAATTTTCAATCTAGACAAACTTACATGGTGCCCAAACCATTTCCTGATTATGATTTTACTGATGGGAAGGGAAAACTCTTTAAGCTTTCTTTAAATTGTTTATCAATGCCGACTGCACATCTTATACAATGTCAGTAGAGAATGAGTAAGCTACCCGTGGGAAAGACGTGATGCAGGACACAGATTTTTTTTCCAGTAGAGGGCACTGAAGAAATATAACCAGATCACTGCTTATTACCATGGTGCTCTGAATTGGAAGCACGAAGGGCTGGTTATTTCAGAGCAATGCCTATTCTCTGAGGCTTTATAATCTGAATGCATATCAAAGAAGTCTGTACGGGCTGTTAATAAACATCTGAACGTTGTTATCTAGATGCTTTGTTAAATTTCTCTTTTGAAAGGGTTTAACTAAACTCTGTAGGCTTGCTACTGTTGAGCACCCTTTCTGTATTCTGAGTGCTAAACTACCTCTTTCTTATTGTTTCTCAGTCCCAGCTTTAATGAATACGCTTATTATGGAGGGATGCTGCACAGGAAGGCACTAGTTCTGATGTGCCTGGTTCACAGGGGACTTTAGCTTGTCTCTGTTAAAAGGGCCAATTTACATTGCTTTTCTGTACATACAATGGCAATAAAATTTTATATGAAATTATTAGGGGGAAATGTTGTGTTACCTAAAATAATCTAAATATTAATTTTACTTTGGGACTGATTAAAACATATGCATTACACAAAGTTTAGCAGTTTTCTTTGAAACAAAAGAACAGTCAGAGAGAAAGGGAGATAGAAAAGTGCAGTGAAAATTATCCAGCCTATCACTTATAAGAAGCCCGAATTTTATTTACTAGGTGTGTGACTGTCTTGCTTACCTTCTGCCTTTTGGCAGCTGTATCGAGGATAGTTTTTGACACCAAATTTCAAGTTCTGGTCAGATTTGAATGATATTTCAGTTTAATCCCCAATCATTTATTTTCTGGTGGCATATGTGTATTAATTTGTTATTAGACAGCACCAAAACCAAGGGTTTTTTTTAATTTTGAATGCTTCTTTTCTTAATTGTTGGTGATGTGTCCCTTACATTGTTAACTTTGAACGCAACTTTTGGTGAACTCCTTCCTATTTGTGAGACATGTTTTGCAAGTTGATTTTAGGCTAGACCTTCATTCCCCATCCCCTACTCCATGGAGGGTTGAGTCTAACCTTGTACCTGGAGTCTAATGTGAGATGTTGCTTAGCCCACATGGCTACAGGGCAAGAGAATAACAGCTACTGAGATGTATGTTTGAACTCATTTTACAAACTGAATATTGATCTGGTTAAGCACAAACAAGTCCCTCTTGCTGAGCTAACACAGAAGGTGATCATTCAAGGTAAGCACTATTTCTCCTCTATCCATTTCCTTTTGCAGGAGATAGGTAACAAACATAATTAATTAGGCATTTCTTTCCTTGCTTTGCAAAAGCAGCCAATGCTGCAGGCACAAACAAACAGCTTCTCTTTCGAAAGAGCTGACTAGTTTGGAAACATTATCTATAGTTAGTGTGAAGAATGTCACACGGACCAGTAATGTGGGTTGCTTTTAATGGAGACCAGTGTTTATATTTAACGGATTAATTCATAACTTAATAAAAGAGGGGTTTGGGTTTCAAATGAAAATGGATCTAAAGGAATACCGTAATGCATCTTCCTCCTACCTTCCCTCCGCCTGTGGAAATACCCTCAGTTCTCCATGTTCCCTCTCAGGGTACTCTTTGCCCCTCAGTGTTTTTTGACCTCCATACTCTTGTTCCTTCCATGTAGCCTATTGCCACCACTATAATTTCAGCGCTGCCATGTCCTAAGCAGCCTTCACCATCATGCCTCTAGATCTGTCAGTGAGGGTCCTTCTCATAGTTG
>Ga0181612_127413_pt1 | contig 14333 bp, 12 predicted proteins | sample HoacroProtozoa21_FD_119630 | JGI IMG/M metagenome (GOLD analysis project Ga0181612, IMG submission 119630) | Hoatzin crop microbial communities from Cojedes, Venezuel. Combined Assembly of Gp0051906, Gp0051904, Gp0051908 | reverse complement strand
GGCGGGGGCTGCTGCGGGGTGTGGGCGGGGCGGGGGCCGACAGCGGCGGAGGCCGCGCCCTGCCGCAGCCCATTTCTGGGGCACGTGGAGGACGCAGGGCCGTCTGGTCCCTCTGCAAACGTGCCAGCCGTACGCTCCGTGTGTTCCTAGGTGTGGGTATGGCAAAGCACATAGCATGAAAATTAATGAATACTCCTGCAATATTAACCATAATAAAAACTATTGCAAAACTGACATACTGAATAACACTAAAGTCTATTTTCCTGGGGAGAGGTGGGTGTTGGTGGAGCCACTGGGGCTTCTCTCCTGCATTGCTCCCCTTTCAAAGACAGCATGTTTTGATTTATCTTCTTTCCCCAGAATCTCCTTTCAGCCTTAAAAAAAGCAATGCTTGTCATCACTGTTGTCGGGAGCCTGTGCAGCAGTTTGAGTTACTGCCTTTCCATTTCTAGTGCCATGTAAGGAAGCATAAATCCGTGTATTATACCAAGTTACATTTGGTGGGATTTGTCCTGACACGTCCAAAGCTTCTGACTCTTGATTTGTTGTATGAGCAACTTCTTTAATATGGAGCCCTGGGGACAAGACCCAATTTAAAATAAAGTTGTGCAGGTAAAAACAGAAAGGCATGGACTGTACGCCTGTGCTCTGCAACTAAACTAACCGAGGAGTTTAAATTCTGCTCTCCGTTTCGTCTTGAGGGCTGTGCTCCCAAAGGCAAAGCGAGCTTCTGGCCTGAGCAGTGCCTTAGCCAGGACAGAAGCAGTCTGGTGCGGGCTGAGCGCGGCACCCAGGATTTCACAGTGGGAAGAGGCCGATAGCAGCAGTTCCTCGGCTGCTTGCAGGACGACATTGTCTTGTTTTCTCATGTGTACTACCTTTATTTAGGCCAACCTGTCCTCTTGAATTCAAAGATGCGTATACATTATCACCCTAAGTTTTTGTTCATGTGGATTTGGGTTGTATTATTATTATTTTATTTTATTTTTACAGTGCCTAGCATGCATTTCTTCATTCAGGAACAGGGTGGTTTTAAGTAAAGTGTAAACTGTAAAACTTCCATTAACTCTATCAAGTGATAGCAACGCACCCCTGCTAACTCTGTGGAACACCTTGGCTTGAAAATTTACTACGTCGGCTTTACGAGAGTCAAAGATTTTTGGACCACATGAAAGGAAGGCTTTGCTGTAAAATCCTGTCCCTTACTAATCTGGCTTCTCTACACATATTCTGAAGTTAGATGCAGACTGTTATAGAACTTGCTGTGTGCTTTGTAAACCTGTAAAGGAGAAGCTGAGCGTACATGTGGATAACTGTGTTAAGTAAATGAAGCAAGACAACGTGCTGTAGTTGCTTGATAGAGGCTTCTGTCATTTGGGACTGATTTTTCAAAGAACTTCATTTCTAATTCTAGATAATGAGATTTTTCAGTATGTACTTAGGCTGTTGAAATCAGTGGCTCTAAAGGGCCAGATTTTAAGTGATACCTAAAATATACAGGTTTCTTATGCTGGGTGTTTTATACGTGCACCTAGCAGAAATTCACCATTGTGGGGTCAGGAATGGATCCCTGTACAGCTAGAAACTTCCAGGGAGGAAACTTAGTGTATTGCCAGTTTTGGGCTAACACTTTATTTTTCTTAGATACGTTTGCATTTCTTTTTATGGGTACTGAATCACTTCTGTGACACACCACGTTGCAGACAAGGGCACGAGTTTAGCAGTCTGCAGCGCAGAAGGGCTGATTCCACTGCCAGCTGCTGATGCTGGCTGTGCAGCCCTTGTACCAGCCAATTAAACCCACACTCATTACAGCCTTTGTGGTTTGGAAGTGAAGTGTTCCTGCCTTTAACTCGTAGTTTTACAGGATGTTGGTTTAGGCTGGAGGTTTGCAAAGCTTGAAATCTTATATTTTCCTCTGGTGTGTGCTCAAAGAGTAGGGGAGGTGAACAAGGAGAGCTACACAGGGAGCTGCGTACCATGAAATGGGAAGGTGTGCGTTGCTCTCCGACAGCATCGTGAACCTGCAGTCACCTCCTAAAATTTTCATGAAATACTGTAGCATCTGATGTACCAAGTTGCTGCAAATAGCAGTGATCTCTGCTGCGGTCTCGTGTTTGAAAAAATGACTAGTGCTGTAGGACATGCTGAGCAGCCCTTGATGAGCATATCCCTTCAGCTCCTCCGGCACAGATTTCTGCCTGCCTCCCTCGCGGGGAACTGCTGCCGTGTTTGCAGACGGCTTTGGGAAAGCTGCTGGGCAAAGAGAAGGTCGCAGAGGGGGAGGAGGCAGAGATGGCAGAAGAATGTGACCCGCTGAGCCGTTACTGGTAACTGCGCTATTTTAAAGTCAAACTTAATTTTGAGCTCTTCATAAACAAATCTTTGTGCCAGCTTTTTCATATAGCTCTGAAGTCAGTTGTGACTGCTGCTCCATGGCTGTATTCTCCCTGGGTGCCACAGGGAGAAAAGCCGACCTCTCCTTCCCAAAATGCCTCTTGGCACTCAGGAGGACCTTTGGAGAAGTGGTCTGCAGAGGCACAAACCTTCCAGCTCTTCTGAACACTGCGTGACGGCTTCTTTACCCAGGGGTAAATACATTTAATGGGTGAAGTAAGATGCTGGACTCATGGCAGGTCACTACAGGAGCTGGTGTCCTTCATCCCGTGACCCAAGGGACCATCTTTGCCCCCAGTACCCTCATGGTTGACCTGGAAATGCGATGTTTGCCCTGGAAATGCTGTATTGCAGCATGGGCAGGGAAGCAGCAAGGATCCCATCCCTCAAGAGAGGCTTAGTGATGTTTAGTTTTGTTACGCCATTATAGCCCTGTTGATTTTAACTTGGAAACTTCAGTGAAAGCCACACACGCTGCTGTGAAAATTCATACTTAGTAACAAGTAAACAAGTGATCGAGCAGTCTGACTGACTCAGGAAATTCCCTCCAGGCCTCGCGGGGAGGAGGAGCTTTGCATTTTTCTTGTCCCGTGTTTATTTTTAGTCTCGCCTCTAACATTGCTGGTAGTGCCATTACAGCCCTGCAGATTGAAGTCCCGGCATGGGGTAGAGTTGAAAGAATGATGCTGCAAAGCCGTCAAAACCTCTAGGATTTTGCAGCCATGTCATGCTATGGGCAATTAATTTAGTCCATTTTTTGCCTGCCTGGGTACAGCTCGGTGCCACAGCTCTGTGGAAGTCTTTTGATTTCCTTGTGCATCTCTTCTTGTCAGAGTTGATGTCTTCAGTGATGGCTCTGTCCTTGTGACTTGAAAGTGCCGTGCTTGTGATGCTAATACTCTGGGTGTAATAAATGTCTTTTGAGGCCCCTTCATCCTCTAAATATATTTTGCATTTGCTCAGAGGGTATTTTGTGTTTGAGAATGAGAATACAAGAGTTGAAGTCCTGTACAACCCTTGTATGAAGCTGTCAGTAACACTTGCGGAGTTTTGGGTGATGTTGGTGAGCACAGTCTTGATGGCAGCATCCGTCTGCAAGACCAGATGATTAACCCAAGAGCTCTTGGCCTTTCAAGGAGGCCCATTTTTTTCCAGGGTGAGCTGTGCTAGTCTGAGTCAACAGAAGGGTATTTGATCTTAAAGTCAAAGAACGGTGGTTGGGTTTTCTGAGTCTTTTGCTGACAGTTAGTCAAAGTCCCCAGAGATGGCAGAGGACATTGTTCAGGCCTGTCTGGTGCTTGAAGACTCTAAGAAAGAGCAGTTTCTGTTAACAGCCGGTATGCAGTCTGGATTGTAGATGATTTCAGAGGAAGCAGTTTTGTCAGAAATAGCTGAATCTAAAGACATTTGTCTTCTGCAGTAATAGAATCTGTACCTGGTCTGCAATGAGGGACACATCGGAGTAATCTTTAATTACTGAGGAGCCTAATTCTGTATTTTAACCGCCCTAAGACTGGTTTTCCTTAGCTGTGAGCGGGGCAGCTGTTGCAACCTTGGAGAAAGTCACTGTGTCCCAGAGAATACATCCAGGAGACAGCCCGTGCTTGGTTGGTGGACGTGGTCTGGTCAAAATAAGGTGATGCAGAGGGCAAAAACCTTGTGGACGCTCAGCAGTACGATGCTAACTTATGTCTTGGTAATTGTTAATGATCCTGGTGAGTCTTCTCATCCTCTGAGTTGATTTGGCTTCTGCTGATGTGCCTGTAGGGTGAGTGGGAAGGGTTTGCAGGAGGTTCCCAACCAGCATGTATTGTTTGGTGTTCTCATTAGTGGAAGGGTCCGGTTAACTGAGGTGGGAGATGGTGGGGAATGCGGGGCCTGGCTGTGCTCAGATGTAGTTCTGCTGCTACCCTGTGTACCCAAAATGTCACAGTGCCGTTGGGCTGTGGAGGAGGCAGCTGGTCTAACACTGGGAACTTGAAGAACACGTTTGAAGACTAGACCAACTGCTTTGCTGTTTGGTGGTTTGTGGGTTGTTTTTTTTTTTTTATGTAGACTTCTGCCAAATTTGGGTGCTTAGAGAGCAATTCTTCTTGGCAAGCATCTGCAGGCTCTGATCAGCCTCCTTATAATTGAATGCTCTTCAACAAAACCAGCTTTTCTCCAGATGAACTGGCTGTTGGGTTTGCTTTATTTTTAAACAAAGCAAGATCTCTGGGGGCTGGTGCCTGTTGGAGTCTCTCTGTGATAACGTAGAAAGGTTCTTAGTTAAAATGCAGCTGAAGAATAATTTAAAAATACAACAGTGTGAGCAGGGGTGGTTACAGAAACTGCAGAGATCTGTTTCTCTGCTTGGGAATCTTGGGTTAAAGTATGTTGTTACAAGAAAATCCAAATGACAAGTTTTATTCAGTCTCTATTATTCATGCAGTGAATACCTCTTAAAGCTCTGCAGAAATACGTCCTTTTCTAGACTTACAATGAGTAGACAAACACTATGTGTTTATACCAAATGCTGGAGGATTTACGGGTAAGTACTATGTGGTTTGAAGTAACAATATACACAATGTATTGTAAATTATTCCCTTTTAATATTTGGCCTACGTTCAGTATAAGATTAAATGCAAGAATTTATAGGCTTAAAAAAAATATCTTTCCAATGCTGAAAGCAAAAAGAATGATCTATAATGAAGCTTTACAGTATATGGTATTTTTAAGGGCAATTAAAAAATTTCCTTACTGTATTTTCCATGTAAAAGTATTTGTTTTGCACTTCAAATAGGATACTGTTGGTTGCACTTACCAGCAAACAGCTGGGGGATTCTAGTGCCTCAACCACACAGCAGCTGCTAATTAAATATATATAATTCTACCCTGATTAGCTTATAATTATTATAATCCCCTTAAATTTGATTATTACCGCAGCCTGGTAACCTCAGCCACCCCCTGTTTCATTGTGGGGTCTGTGAGTAGCAAAACTAGTCATTAAGAGCTGATAGCTGGTTCCCGAAGGATCGCTTCCCAAAGAGAAGAGCGCGGGGGAGTAAAGATGCCCCGTTCCCACATGTCTTTGGAGGTGCTTGGTTTGAGTTGGTTTTCTCTTTTCTGCTCGGCTGGCGTCGGTTCAGCAGGGTCAGGTTCCGTGGCTGCGCAGGGAAGGGGGAAATCTGGGGAGCTGCAGGCGCAAGTATTGCGACTCCTGGTCAGAAATCCAGAGCCACTGCCCACGTCCGGATGCAGCAGGCAAGCGGCGTGGTTTAGGCTTGATGGTAGTGAATGTTCTCCAATGCTGCTTTGGTTGTTTGGTTGTGAGAAGTTTATTCTTGTGTTCTGATTCTTTTTTTTTTTTTTTTTTTGAAAACCGCCCCTGGTCAGCTTTGCAAAACATAAGTCATGCTTTTCAGCCCTGGGATTGCTTTGCTTTCATCTTGTGCCCATCTGCTTATCCTTCACCAGGTTTTTCTCAAGTTATTTTGTAGCCCTTGATAGCAGGGAATGGCTTCTTTCTTCTGCGGCACCTGGGTGCTCAGGAAGTGATGTTGTAGGACAGAGTAATAATAAATAACTGCTGCTGGAGAGCAGTTTGGAAAAGCTGGCTTCAGGACTGCAGCAAAAGGGGAAAAAATGGCCCAGAGACATGAAAAGAGGCCATGTCAAATGCCTTGTCAGAGAGATGCCCTGATCTGAAAGTATGGCTGCTTAGTGTCACTCGGAGTTCATCTCTGACTTGGGGATCTGCTATTAACGGAAGAGCTGAAAGGCCAGTCTTAATATACACAGGAGATAATAGAACCTGTCGTTAAAAAAAAAAAATATCCCTCAGAGCATGAAGAAGTGACTGCATCAGTGTGTTCATTAGTTAATGCTTGCATAGAGGATGGCTGGTGCCTGTCCCGGAGCGGCGCGCAGAGTGGCTGCGGGGGCTGGAGAAGGGCGATGGAGCAGCCCTGCCGGGGCAGGGGTCCAGCTGCTGCGCGGCTCCGGCGGCAGCTCCAACAGCATTCCCGCCCGGGTCCGACGGGTCTGAAAGCTGCTGCAGCCGGAGATGCTGGCTGCCCTTGGCCCGGAGATGCTGGCTGCCCTGCAGCCCTCAGGTAAGCTCTCGGCAGCCTGGCTGCCTGTCTGACCAGATCCCAAACTGGTTTGAACAGCAGAGGCGTGCTGGCCAGTGCAAACCAATAATTTGTCCCAAGATCTAGGTATTGGTGGGGCAGCCAGCCGGTTCTTCTTTTTACTTATTTTAAGCTATTAATGATGAGCTGTTCTGCATCTCAGGTAACAGAGCCTAGATGCCTTGCTGTAGAGCTGTTGTGTTTCAGAGGTCAGGGTGAGGCTGGGGTGCCTCCTATGAGATAGAGGAGGAAAGAGGGTTTTTTTTTTCCTTAACATTATTCTTATTATTCCCCTTAGCTGGTGTGTGTGTGTTTGTTTGTTTTTAAATTTATTTGGATTGGCACCAGATTTTTAGTGCATTTTTAAAAAAAAGTATGTAATTTATGTAAGGTTTTGATGCGCGCATGTTCCCTTCCAGTTTCATTCCACCACATACAGACGTTTGCATACAAATAAAAGGAAACGTTTTCTGTGCGTTTAGACAGTTGATAGCTATTCATTAGGTAAAGTCAGCTAATATAATGCTTGTTAATTTTAAAGCTCTCCTGCGGTTGGCAAGGAAGCAGACCTATCGATCAGGGTCCGAGAGGTGCAGTTCCTTGCAGCTCTGAAGGATGGTCTCTGGTCTGAGAGCTACAAGTCCACAGTCGACTTGTTCTCAGGTAAAAGAGGAAATTTACTGACTTCTAGCTTTCCCTTCAGACTCTGCCTGGGCTGCGAGATGGCTGCGGAAAAAGGACAGGAGGGATAGAGATTTATGATTCTTCAGCGAAGAGACAACTTGCATTGCCATGACATCTTGTATCTCAGAAGAAGTTAATCACGGCTTTTTCTGTGTTGCTGGGTTACATTGCTTTGAGAAAAAACAGAAACTGCTATGAGCAATATGAATAGCTGAAACCACAAGTCCCGCTGAGATTACAGCTAACTCCTCCTAAAGGAAACGGATTCAACCACCAACATAGTTTTTCATTAGATGATTTTTTTTCTGAGTGAACAAAATACCCCTATTGTGGCATAATTGTTTAGCTTTTGGAGATGTAGGCAGAGTTGCAACTACATGACTGTTTAAAAAAATAATTCAACTCGATGAGGAGGGGAGGGCAAAGAGACGTTTGGCTTTTTATTACATTTTGTAGCATGTTGCAGAATAATGCAGCAGGTTTTAATTTTCTCAGTTTCTGTGCTTTTTGGCTGTGCGAGGAGGAGAAGGAGGAAAGTCTGTCTTGCATTTCAGGGCAAATTTAAATCTGATGGACAAAAGTTTTGGCTATCTGATTAAAACCTTTTGTTGCTGAGACTGAATGACTCTACCAGGCTGGCAGGGCTGGAGTGATTTGTATCTCAGATTCATTGTTTTTAACTGTTAAAATGTATTTACTTGTGGTTAATGTGGAAGTTAATCTTTTCATTATAGCAATATGATAATGGACAAAAATCAAGCTGAGGTGCAAGCAGGGAAAAAGCAGTATGGAAAAGCCATGGAAGTGGAGTTTGTACCCATGGATTTAATTTAACCTAAGCTTTTTTTTTTTTTTTCATTTCTAGTACCTTGACCCTTCAGTACCCCAGAAATGTACCCAGTGCTTCAAGAAGTGCGAAACGATGGTGGTTTTCATAAACTTAATTAAACAGGAGATGGCTAAGTTTAGCATATTAATGCTTGTCAGCTGGAATTACTTCTGCATTTTAGCTGAAGGCCCAGAAATTGGTTTGGTTCATTCTTTCCCTGCCCTTGTGTTGACAAAGTACATGGCTGGTCAACAAAAGATGTTACTGTTTCATGCAGATGGACTCGTTAAAGGCAACGTCTGCTTAGGGGTTTAGGAAGTGCAGACAGTTAGGAATTTAAAAAGTGATTGAAGAATTGGGGGTCTTGGATCTGCAGTTGTTGGTGGGAAGAAAAGACACAAGTTTCCAAAAAGTGTTTGAATGTCTACCCGCTGGAAGCACGATGTCTGAAGATGCATCAAACTGGGCTAGCACAATCGCCTTTAATCCTACAAAGCATTGGTTGTGCTCATGTAGTGTCTAGGCTAAATGTAGCAACCATACGTTAGGAAATTTTTAAATATAGCGTTAGCCAGTCGGTATTTCTTTGTAGACTTTTCTCATGGGAATTGCCTGGCTGGTTACACCATGACCACAAACTGTCAGACAATGCAAGGATCTTCCCCCCCCGCCTTTATTTCCATCTCTCCTCACAAAGGCAGTTCCTTGGAGTGGTGGCTGTGGTTTGCTCCTTTTTTTTCCTCGGAAGTTTGTGAGCAGACTCTTGGACTTGGCTGGTAAAGTTCTTACAAATGTCAGATCTTTGCCGGAAAGCTTTCTGGATAAAGTTGCGCATGTTTCAGAATGCCTTTGGAAATTAATAACAAATGAGGGACTGCAATGAATGTCTTCATCTTTGTCAAAGATGGGTGTTTCCACGGGCGTTGCTCGGTGGATCTTTCAATGGCTGCAAGCTGCTGGGCTTGAAAACTGCACCATGAGCCTGCCCAGCACCGGGGCTGCCCGCGGCTCCTCGCCGGCCTGTATTTAAGGCCTCTTTTTAGGCAGGCTCTCGTCAGAGGTTTGGAAAGCACACAGCGTGTAGTAAGCAGTCTTGAAAGTAAAGAACGTCTTCACATCACTCTGGATTTAAATACTCTCATTTATTTGGTCTTTAATGTTCTCTTAACCATCTAAACCAGTTTAGATTGCAGCTGAAGTTTCAGCAGCAAAACCAGATAAACCAGTGCGTTTTGCTAGATGGAACATTTGTTGGTCGGAGGGTATTCCTGCTGCTCTGGTGTGCTCCTGCAGAGAGCTGGATTGGTGAGGAGTGCAGCACGGAGCCCTGGCAAGGCCATGCAAAAGGTGAAACTCCAAAAGAGATGGAAACCATCCAGAGAAGACATATACTTCAAAGGGAGTAGAATCTAATTAAAATAATCCATCATGAGGAAATGAGTATGTTTGAGCCTTATTCAGCAAGAGGGAGTATAGCTGGAGGAAACCGATACGAGTAAACTTTGTCTAAATTGCAGAGGAAATTAATATAGACAGTTGATTAAAAATATGAGAAGGCTTTAAATTCAAAACTTCATAAAAAGCACAAATAAAATGCCATTCCCATAAACAAAGACAGACCAATGAAAGCCAAATCAAAATGAAAAACAGATAGCAAGTTATTTGTTTAGAAACAAATAAACAAAAAACCCAAACCCGTTTAAAAACGATGAAAAAAAAGCAAATTGCTCTTAGAAGATAGGAGACAGCTTGCGACTGTTGGTGCAGTGGCCCGTGTTCACATGAGATTTTGCAAATTAAGCTGCTGCTGCTTCTGGTCGCCGTCAGCTCTGAGCTCCGGAGGGCGGGGACGTGCGTGGCTGTTTGAGATTATTTGATTTTTCTGAGGTTATGTGGTATTTGAGAGCAGCCTTCATCCCTAGGTCCCTGGCTCCCATGTAGGATGATTTGCTAGGGGATGGTTGGGATGGAAATTCAGGACCACACCATGCACAAGAGAAGTACTGTTTGACTGAAAAGTACTGGCACTCAGGTGAGGATGCTCAGCTGATGTCATGGCATCCTCTCCAGCACCGGCCTGTCCCACCCGCTGGCTCTGGTCCCTCGCTGGACCTTCAGTAGGGTCCCGCCGGGCGCAGGGGTGCCCGAAGTGCGGAGCAGCCCTTCTGGAGCACAGCCCGGCTGTGTTGCAAGGAGGGACAGCTCGATTTCTGCCTTTTCCCTCCGGTGTCAGCAATTCAGAAGCGTGCACTGAGGAAAAATCTGAGCGAAGCTGTACAGTGCTGCTTCCAGGAGCCTCTGGTGCAGATCAGCCATCCCTGGTCTTGCCTGGAGCCGGAGAGCTGTGCCACGGAGCGGGCGAGCTGCCTCTCGAGGGCAGATGCCAGCGATAACTGATCCGTGCGCTGGCAGCAGAAACAATGAGCGCGTTTGTATAAATAGAGCTCCCTGCAACTGCGCGAATATGATAACGCTGCTTGGGGTCCGCGGACTTCTGGGCTTTGTTACAGCTTGGAGAAGCGACTCCGATTTATTTAACGACTATAATTTTGTGAGCGTGCGTGGTGTTGGGGGGGTGGCTATTAACCGTTGCAAAACAAGCAAAGTTGTTTTAATCATCTCATGTAGCTTTTAAATAGGGGGGATTGCGTAACGTCTATTTATTTTTATGGTTTTTGAGACAGAAGGTTTGAACCTGCTGTGCTTTGAGGTGCAAATGGATCCCCCTGTATCTGCAAGAAGATCACTCTGCTCTGAAATGGGCCTGATGGGCACATCAGCAGCGGATTGCGGAGGAGCATTTGTCAATGGCCCCTGCATGCCAGAGCCAGCTCAAATCCAAAGGCAGGGGCTCAAGAATTAACATGGAAAACGCCTGGGATTTGCAGGAATGTAGTGTATGTGTATACCTGTGTGACAAGGAGGTCTGGGTGTGAGACTCCATCGCACAGCCACGTCTCACAGTGTTCCTGTCATCACGTAGCCTCAGGAAGCATCAGGGCAAGGCTATTTGCACTGATAAGGAAATGTCAGCATGTACCCTATGCAAATGTGTGTGTATTATTTATTTTTATACCCCCCACCCCCTGTATGTATAAAATCTCTATCTTCCTTGAGAGCCAACTTTTTCACGTGCTGTGTGAGACAGTATTTGTCAAACTGAAGGTAACAGTGATGCAAGTCCCCAAAGCAATAAAAGGAGGTTCAAACGTGCACGGCTGCTCTGAGCGTAATAAACTGTGTCTCAGGGCTGCAGCTGTTTCAGGGGGAAAGTGAGAGGATGAGTATCTGGGGTTAGTTTTGGGGTTTTTTTTAATCCAGTTTTTTCATTGCACTCAATAAAACTGATGCATGTGCTTGTCAATCTGCGGTGTGTTTTGTAAGTACGTGCTGTAGAAGGAAGATGGAGGTGTCTCCTATGGAAGCTAGGTTTGTCCTTTCATATTGCAGAGGTGATTTAAATAGTCTGGAGAGCTGCCCCAAGGAAGACACCCATCATCTGGGGAAAACTAGGTCAGTAGATGTGAGGTGGGCCCCTCATGAGCTGCATTCATGGTAAATCTGGGGGAGAAGCGGGGTTATCTAATTGTAAATGGCAGCATGCTTTGGTCTGGAGAAGGCTAATTACTGCTTGGGAGATAGGATGGGATGTGTATAACTTTACCCACTGAAACCTCTGTAGTCTTCCTAGGGTAATTTTTCTTGTGGGTGTGCAACTACAGCTGAATGTTATACAAATGGCTTGTTGAGCTGAGGGCAGTCGGTATCGCACCTCTTGGGTGATCAGAGAAGGTGCAAGATCCTATCTGGATGGAGATACTGAGGAATTTTACCCCAGAAATATGTAGTGCAGATTTTCTGAAGTCGGAACATCATGACACCATCAATGCTTTAGCAGAGCTGTTGTAGTGCCTTTACCAAAACTCACTAACAAGAAAAGCAGTCAGCCAACCTACTCCTGAATACTGAAGTGACAGCCTTCCAGGAGGGTCTCCAAAGGTTATATGGACAGGTCTCTGTCAGCACACATGGTCCTGTCTCAGGGCAAGGGTTGAGCTCATCAGTCCCTCCCCAGCTTGGACATGGGGACTCCCACAGTATCATGGTTGTTGTAATTACTCAACTGCAGGTAAATTAGAAAGTTTACTGTGGAACTTGTTCACTGGGGCAGTGTTTTTTTCTTCGCCACCCCATCTTCACCCGCTGCGTTTTCCTTGTTGCCGAACTGTTTTCTTACAGAGTGATATTCATCCATCTCGCCCCTGAGGAGAGTATTGGGTTACGTGTTGGAGTGATGGAGATAGCTGGGTTAGTCCCAAGCAATCCATTGCAATTTGCATACTGGTGAAGGTGGAGCACTGTCTCTCATTTAATGTCATGAAGTGAAATAATTGTTTTCCAACTGAGTGACCTGACATGACTTTGTAATTAATTTTGTAATTGATGGAACACATACATTCTAATGACATCGGTCAGTTGTTGGCCAGGACACAGTGCTGTGTTTACTACCAGATTGCTGCCTTTGACTAAAATCAACAGTTCCACACTGTGAGCACCGGATGATCCATGGCACCGTGTCGCCCACGCCGCAGAGTGCTGTTGAATTGACTTACGGGGTTTGCTCTGAAGTTGTCGCTTAGCCTTGTAAACACTGCTTCTCTGCAAAATCATTCATAGCAGCTGGCAAGCTCAGTATAATTTTTGTGTGAAATACTTTATTTTTTTTTAATGTTTGCAGGTGTGGCTTTGCCTCCTCCTCAGGGGAGAATCATGTTCTTGTAGTGTTGCAAAGCAGTGTTGTATCTGCTGCGGGGCACGGTTGTGTGCAGGAAGGGCTGCTGATGTTGTAAAGTGTGTGTCTGTGTGTATGCGTGTGTCATTCTGTCTATGTGTCGCGTCTCCAACTCTGCCAAGCTGAGAGGCATCTTGTACCAAGAGCTGCTGAGGGGTCACCAGTAGCTCCGCGGGGTGATGCTCAGCTCAACTCTAGGCACAAAGCAGCTGAGCAGAGTGTGGCCATCCTTGTGATGGATGAGAAAATAAAACAGGCAGGAGAAATTAGTATTGATTTGTTGGATAAAGATTGTTTATAGAGGGGAAAAGTTGATTTTTCTCAGATGATTTCCAGGTTTTCTGCTTTGTGGAGAGCTTGTAATCAAACCTGTTCTTAGCTGTAGTATTCCTTAACTTTCCCAACAGGGAAACCGCTTTGTGTTTGGCATTAGGGTGAGGCAGAAGCACCTTTGATGAAAATGTTGGTTCCAAGCCATTTTCTTACACATCAGTGCAAGTCCCAGCAGTGCTTAGCGATTTTCCTTGCAACGCTCAGCATACGACCTAGATGACGTGCAGGAACCACTGGGAATGAAGCTACAAAAGTGCTCAGATAAGAAACTGTTACCACATAGATGAGGACTTGTGTGGTGGAAGGTAAATGAAGGTCATCAAGCTGTAAGGTCTCCTGGTGCAGAGAGTGTTACACGATGTGGAAGGCCATCTTTTGCGGACTGGACCCACGTGCACTCAGAGACAGGTCTTTGGTGGCTGCAGATGTCCCCTCCTGGGCACCCGGGTCCATGGGAAGCTGGAGGGAGGGTATCCTGGTGCCCTGGATGGCAGTTGGCATCGATGGGTCAGGCCAGTCTGCGGAGAGGGTATGGTGGCAGGTGAGTTTGGGGGATGTTTTGTCCTACTACAGTCTCAGCGAGCTGATGGGGTTTATATCATTTTCAGTCCCATAGGAAGCTGTTTTGGTCTGGTTTTGTGCCCAATGTAGCTTTAACCAGCACTGTATCAAGTGTGAGGGGGTATCAGAGCGTGGATCTCGGCGGAGACATGGTTCCTGACCTGGCTGTGATGGAGGAAGGCTTCAATCAAAGGGCTTAGCTTGTTTTTTGCATTTCCCAGATTGTGTGGCTGAAATCTCCTTCCTGCTCCGTCCACACTAACATTTCTCTCCCGTGGTCGTAACCGAGAGAAGCCTTGGAAAAGGCCCATACGGGCATGACCATGTTTATGCGGGAGATGTAATTAATGGCCCTCTCAGCGTGTTACCTCACTGGAGCACTGCTCTGAGTACCCACGGGGACCCAGACCCTGAGCCGCTGCCTGTGCCTCTGGCCCGCGTTCCCCCTTGCTACCCGCATCGCTCAGCCCTGCCCCGGGAGCTCGGCGGCAGGGCATCGCCATCAGGCAATGAATTTGTGAGACCTCAGCTGACTGAGCGGGCGCTCGTCGATCACAGGGGATGACACCCCTGTCACAGCGCGATTACCCCAGCTAGAGGGGGTTGTGTGCTCTCTGTCGCTATC
>Ga0181612_173037_pt1 | contig 14334 bp, 6 predicted proteins | sample HoacroProtozoa21_FD_119630 | JGI IMG/M metagenome (GOLD analysis project Ga0181612, IMG submission 119630) | Hoatzin crop microbial communities from Cojedes, Venezuel. Combined Assembly of Gp0051906, Gp0051904, Gp0051908 | reverse complement strand
CATATTTGAATGTTTGAGCATCTCAATTAAAGGTGTTTAATTTCTGAAATTATAACTTCTCCTACTTTCAAAAAATATGGATAACAAACCAATAGTATAAAAACACACATAAAAACACCCTTTTTCTTCAAATATTATTTGCATTATTAGCGCATAAGGTTCTTCTCCACCATGATAGGCTCTACACAAAGAGTTTGTCCTTGTCCTAAGATATCTTTCACTCTGAGCATTACCAATTTAGGCCTAAATGAAAGAAACTTAACTTCCAGTGAAATTCAATTAAGCTGTTTTGGGAACCCAGCCTACAGTTAAAAAAAAAAAACCAAAAAAAAAAAACCTGTGGAACTCTCTGCCATACTGTTGCACTGTTCGCAGCCCAGTTAAATTATTGGGAGGAAGGAACAGCTATCTTTTTGTTTCTGCTTTTTATTTTTTTCTTCTACCCTTGATACAAGCTAAACGGAAGCTCACTGACTACAAAACCTGAATATTGTACTCTTGCTGATTTGTATCGCATGAAAATAAAAGGCAATTTCTCATTTACCAAATGTCATCAATTACCAAGTTTCTTCAGCTACAGTACACAGGTAACTGCTAAAGCACTTAGACTGGAGGTACTGCCTCTGTGAGTCATGCCATTAAATCTTTTTAGGAAGGCCTTAGGTGTTCGTAAAAACACCAGGCCTTGGCCCCATAACCACGTGCCCGCATGAATAACCTCAGTTACATGAGACAACCTTATGAACTTGGCATCATCATTAAAAACTCATCAAACTGGCTCTGAGCCAACACACGAAAGCAAAGCTGATATTCATGTTAATACTAATGATCCTCACAGTTTTTGAAAGACATCAAACGAAAAGATGTACATATTTACCTAAGCTATAAATAGACAACATGTAACAGACACTGTCTTTTGTTTTAATTAAAAAACCTCCATCTTTTTCCAAAACCATCTGCCACCATACTAAGAGCGAGCTCCAAGGAGTTCCTGGGGATGCTCCTGCTGGGGTGGGAGGAGTGAGCCTGGTCCTCTCCCAGCTCAGACCACGGCACTGTTTGCCCTTAGCCTTTCCCCTGTCCCACTGTCAAGCCAGGTGAAGGAGGCGCACACAGCACGGTCCTCACTTCTTCACCTCCCATTTTGCCTTCCATTACCTCATTCCACTGCCTCACTATGTCTCTGGAAAGAGATGTGTCTATAGAGAAAATGCAATAGCAAATACAGATACATCTGTAGGACCTAGATGTATGGCAAATGGTGTTGCGGCGTAGAGATGCTAAGACCAGCATGAAGAACTATTGCAGGTGTCCTTAAAGATTTTAATACTGACCATACAACAGGATATGCAAGTGAAAAGAAACTTTCTACCACTGGAAGTAAATAAAAATAGAAGTTTCAGTGCTATGTAAATAAAGGTATCCTCCTCATATCTTAAAGGTCACAGATCAAAGCAGACTTTCTTAAGGGGCCCGAGGCAAAAAAAAGTCATTTGCCCTATCTGTAAAGGTAACATGGGCTATACATAATTGTGAAACTTTCAAATGAAGTTAGGTTTGTTAATTCCTAACCAGTATTAGCCTTCACTACTGTGCAAAAGAGTGTGATACACTCAGACACCATAAATGAGCACAAGAAGCAAGCCCAGGCCCTCTTTCCCATCTAAAACACTTCAGCTGAAGTTTAAGTGAAGGGAGACTGTGCCATAAAGGGTATAATCTCACATTACCATTTTGTGTAGAATTGACTAATTACAACACTGTGTATCGTGCTTTAGTATTACGTTCTGTTTCTTTATCACCTGAGGCATCTCAGTGTCCAATGAAATTAAACAGAAGCTAAAGTAAAAAAAATTGAGTCTTAATAATTGATCATAATGAAATACTACAGGAAAAAAAGTATCAAGACATACAATATGTGAACCTGTGGCCTGTGGACCCATCAGCCACAAAAGCATTCATCTACTCCATTTTCAAACAGTAAATCTTGAAATTCATACTCTTCCCATTGCAAAAGAAAAAATCCTTTTTTGGTCTACTATGCAAAACACTTTCAATCTTTACTCATTTTAATTATATTTTATTTCTCAATGATGTTACTTTATAACAGGTATTTCAATTCACTGAAAAAAGTTAGAGCAAGTAAAATCAGAAAAATTGTCACCTTTTGAGGTCTGGAAACAAAATTTAAAATAAATCTACAGTTCTGCAGAGCATAAGTCACCACTAATTTTTGCGTATTTCCTCAAAGGTGATGTATTTTCATTGTCCATTATTTATACAAGGAAGCCACAAAACTTTCAAAATAATACACTGAAACATTTTCAGCAAGAGACTAGTTTTCTGAGAGCATAAAAAGAAAACCAGCAAACGGACCCATCCATCTTCAACGTAAAATCCATCTTCAATATAAAATGCAAGAACTACTTGCAAAAGAGCCTTTTATGAGGTACTTCCAATTTGAATACAGAAAAAAAAAAGAAAAAAAAGGGCTCCTGAAGTGCTCAGATATTGCAAGTCACTTGCTGTGCTTTGTGACAGTGGGAACCATCAAGCATCTCTCTATCCTTGACTAATTTAAGTCAAAGACGTTAAAGCGATTCTGTCAAATGGCGTATCCTAAGGCAGTAAATAAAACAAGTTTATTCTAGTGTACTAACTATACAAAGAAATATGTTAAGATTATGATATTTTGAGAACTTTATTCATATGTCCATCCAGCAAAATTCTTTTTCATCTACTTAACACTAACCACAAAGAATGCCTGAAGGCTTGAGTGAAGATGTTTAATGACTTGAGCCAGTACTTGAAGGGGCCTACAGGAAGGATGGAGAGGGACTCCTCACAGGACGTGTAGTGATAGGACAAGGGGGAACAGCTCTAAACTAAAAGAGGGCAGATTTAGATTAGATATTAGGAAATAATTCTTCACCATGAGGGTGGTGAAACACTGCAACAGGTTGCCCAGACAAGCTGTGGACGCCCCCTCCCTGGAAATGTTCAAGGCCAAGCTGGACGGAGCTCTGAGCAACTTGGTCTAGTGAAAGATATTCCTGCTCATGGCAGGGGGGTTGGAAATAGATGATCTTTCAGGTTCCTGTGTTTTGTTGCATGAAAGCTGGAGCACTCCGCAACCTGCAGAATCACTCTTCCACATTTAAGAAAAACAACAAAATCTCCTGTTCTACTCAATAGTCACAATCAACCTCAGTCATAGTTAAAAATCAAAAGGAGTGAACTAGGAATTACTAAGCAAGATGCACTGGCTAAGTTCAGACTGCTACAGTATTATGTTTCATTTCAGGACTGCGACCTATTCATCACCTCTTTCTAGATTGGTCATTTTCAAGCATAACAAATACTCATCAACCTTCTACAAGAATACTGATCAAGCACTGCATAGCTTTCTCTGAATGGCTATAAAATACACACGCACAGATTCTCTATTTTTCATTTGTAAACAAGAGCAAAAACACTATTCATGGGAACTATTTTGAATATTTTGTGTAATCCTCAAATACATTTTCACTTTTTTACTAAGCAAATTTCACATATTGTAATTTTTTTCTTACTTCTGTCTAAAATAAACTTAAAAAATACTCTTTTTTTTTGTTACCATGGATTAGCAGTCTTTAACTCATTAAAACGGTTGTCATGGTTAAGTCTCCTAGTTGGAAATGTAAATACAGTTTAGCTAACACAAAATCTTCTTCAGAAACCAAACAAGAAGAAATACACAGAGCATGAGTCTTGCAGATTTGTTAGCAACCACAGCCATCCCACACGCATGCAAATCTGATTTCCAGCAAGAGGCAGGAGGGTGTGCAGCGGTAAAGCCAGGCCTGCTCAGAGCAGCTCCTGCCTCCTCCCGCGACGTGCTGGGCACACCCTTTTCCCATTGGGCTGCTCGGGAATTCAGGCTGCTCAGTACCAGGCAGGACTGGGTCCCAGTTCCTGAATTCTAGAAATTCTTCTTTTTTTGGAAGTGTTTTATAGTGGTTGCTTAGGAATTTGTTCTGTGAGACTACAGTGTGGTTGGAAAGTAATGAAAAATGGGCCAGAGAAATCAAGTGTAACTGAACAGACCACTTAACGGGAGAATCGGATGTTCCACGCGCAGAGGCTGCGAGGTGCCAAGAAACTACTGTGTACTCCGGGCTCAATAGCTTTTATTAAGGCAATAATAAAGTAAGCCTTGTTTGTCTATGCAGCTGGCGCAGTCTCCTCAATTCGCTGTCTTCCAGTTTCTGCTCTAACATCTCTTCCCCTAGCTTCCCTTCAGTAAAGCAATGACCGTCAACTAACCTTATTGAGGCAAATGGCATTTTAGAGTTAAGTAGCGAGCAGAATTTACATCAATAAATTCTTACATATAAAATACCACTAAATTAACATAACTGCATCTGGACCCTGCTTATGATGTTTAATAAGGCAATTACTTCAATTAAAATAACAGGGACAACTGTCATGTGAAATAAGCATATAAGTAATATGTGTTTACTGGAGAAAAGTTAAAAATTAATACATGCTTTGTGTTTTTACTATTAAGACACCATTTGGTATTAAGACAGCATCGACTAACGGCTAGTTCTTAAATTCACATGGACGTAACCTACAGACCAATTTAAGGCTCCAAATTTAAATTTGGACATGAAACGCATAAAGCAAAGAAATGCCAACTTATTATATAACTGCATACACATCTCCAAAATTTCTTACCTTTGTAGATTCTAGTAAGTGGTGCTACTTGAAAAACAGTCAAACATTAAAATAAGCAGATGCAATTTTGCAAGTAACATATTAATTGCACATATCATAGTTCAGTTGTACACAGTTTACAGCTGCCAAAATCTGTTGTCTTTGTAGTGCTGTTATTCTAATGTTGCAGGTCAAAACCAGCAAACAGCTGTTCAATATCTAAGAATTTTACTAAATAATGCAAGACTACACAAACAACGGGATATATACTGAACCAGCCTCAGAGGAAAGCAGAAAATGGGAAAATAATTATTTTTAATCCTGTTATGGATTAAAGGGCCATACTAAATAATGAATTTCTTATGGAACCCGACAAAATAGTGCTATGAAATGTGCAAATCTCCTCTTTCTTTTTTTTTTTTACTTTTTTCTTTTTTTTCTTTTCTTCTTGTGCCAAAGTGTGATATCAGCTGTTTTAAAACTATTTGCAAAACTGGGTCAAATTCAATAACCAGTTTCTGCTTAAAAAAATGTGGTTATCAGATTTAAGAACCAGCTGAAGAAGTGCAAACCTGCTTTAACCTAGAAGGGCAGGAAGGGGAGGCTGGTACACACATGCACAGAGTGATGCTCCAGTTATAACAGAAGCAATGGGAGCTCTAGAAAGAAACTTCAGGCTGAGCGTTGTAAAAAGACTGCCCCACATGGCACTAGTTTGCTGAAGTTTTATTTAATTTGCTGACAGATGGTTTTACAGGATTATGTGAATGGTAAAAGCACTTCCTAATTATTACACATTTTCATTTTTTACTAGGAAGCTCATTTCTTCCATAAAGGTAAAGGTGGCTCTTCATTCGACTCACTACCAGCTCATAGACGATACCCTTTCTGTATTTACCACTATTCCTATAAATTACCTTCTTTTCGCTTACTCTGGTTTCACATCATTGGGCTTTTCCCCCTTTTTGTAGAAAAAAAAAAAAAGACTCCCGTATTGCCAGCTAATCCATGGCAATAAGAGTGAAACAGCAATTAGATCAAATCGCGTGGCATGGAAGCCCCTGTGAGGTAGACTCTGTTTCAGACTAGGTTTGATCTGGTCCTTGAAACAGCTCGAGGCTGTTCAGCAGCACAGAGCGGGGTTCCGACCCGCGCGCGCCCGAGGTGCAGCGGCGGCGGTGGTGGGAGCCGGCAGTGGTGCCCCGTCCCCCGAGGCACCCTGCCCCGTCAGCTCCAAAAGCTGCCCCCGAAACTGAACCAACGCCACAGGATTTGCTGCAAGATTGTGCTGCTGCTCCCAACCAAAGCGCTCAGGTAGACAGAGCCCAGTGCAACAGATGTAACTGAGAAATTTTTTGTGACATTCAGCTTAACGACCACTCAGCCCATAGCAACACTCGCTCTGATTCAGCACAAGGACAGGCAGGTTTGTTGTTGCTTAGTTGTTCTTCAGAGTGCTCTGTTCTTTGGTTTTATGAATTTTGAAGAAACTATTTCTGAGAGAGAAGTGCATTAATTCTCTTTAGAATCTCATGTAGCGAAAACATTGTACTTCATCTACAATGTAAGAATTACCTTTCTCTTGTGTACAAGAGTGGTTTCAACGTTACTTCATTGAACAAAATAAATCCTCTCTCATCTTTGCAAACTGGAAAAGAAATATTGTGAAATTACTGCTTGGGGAAACGTACTAATTTCCTGTACTCTCCATGTAGTTTGTTCCCTCTAGCGATATGGAAATGTGGATGTTGTTTACCTTGAAAATACTCCAAATGATGTGTAAATTCCATGAACACGATAACCTCGCATTTATTAACATGACTAAATGCACAATATTAATTTCTACTGTTGAAAGTAAAATCAAATGGAAATAAAATTTAACAAACCTCTCTCTTTTTCTCCTGTCATTTTAATTCAGGTGTCTGGGGAGATTAATTTGGCGTGGCTGTATTACTACCAGCAAGAGACAAAATAGTTTTACCTAAGGGGAGGGGGAGAAGACATAAGCCTGAAAAATTACTGGCCTTCCCCTTCTGGAAATAACTATTTCACCCCTGGCTAGCTCCTCCGCACTTCTGCAGCAGCAGCCTTGAAGCAATCCTTCCTCCTCCCACTGCTTCCTTGGGCAATTATTACATCTTGTGCCAGGATGCATACACTTTTGCCTAGCTGTTTAAATATATTTGAGATTAGTCAGAAAAGCAATTTTTGCTGTGTGCCCAGTAGTGAGACAGAAGTGCCTGTGAAGGTGCTTCCAGTCTAGATGTGTCTTATTTGGCTCTCCTCTGTCTGACACAGGTAAGAACATACTGTTTCTGGATTGCTTTTTCCCATCCGTCCTTTCCCATCTTACACATTAACGAAGAAAAATGATACCATTTTTATGCAACATGGGACTCGTTTCTATATTGTATCTTTAGTAATAGCCTCTTTAAAATTTCCTCATTTACTTTAATAAAGAATATTACATCAGTATTCTCATCGCTGCACCATATATATATATATATCAGGACATCCCTAACGCCCTTGATTTCTCCTGCTCTCTTTCTGTGGCACACTGCAATTTCTGTGGCTTTTTTATTCTAATTAATTACAGCATCTTGGCAGTTAATAGCTTGGAGCTTGTGACATGGAAGTGGCGTGGGGTTGGTGCTCTGTAGTCCTTCTTACACTAACTGTGTATATTTTTGCAGTCAGCTAGACCCTTTGGCTGCACCAGTGTTAAATTAAATAGAGCCAAGAAGAAAGCTCAAGCGTTGGATCTGCAGCCCTCCTCACTGCTTCCCTTGGAGGGCTTTGGGTTGGAGGAACTGAGGCTCCCCACTGCAACGTGCAAGCAGGGCACAGGGGGTAGCACCAAGTGGGTGGCAATCGGGACAAGAGCCCCTCTGCCCTGCGGACTCTCCGACCAACACCCCGCAAGGCTTCGCACACAAACATCCCTGCACATCATCCCGTCAGACAACACAAGACTTCCATTTATGCCATGGAAACACCAGTCTGGCAGGCTGCAACAACATCCTCACATCACGCCCAACATCTTCAACCGGGGGTAAAAAAAAAAAACCAAACCTCGCAAAACCCAGTAATGATGTCTGAGGCAGCAGAAGCCTTCCTCACAGGATTACTCCTTTGGGCCATAAATTACAGAGCATAAATATGGCCTGGCCCAGCCACTTGGCCTCAGGGCCAGGGAACAGTCCATGGCTCTGTTTTATTCAGCAGTACAGGCACGGCCACTTCTCCAGCGGGCATCTTAATCCTACAATGTAAAATTACCTGATACCCCTCCCAGTCTAACTGCTATACTTAAAAGCCATTCCGAAACACTAAGTGCCTAACGTAATTAGATTTTTTAACACTGGTTATGCAAATTTGAGATGATACAATCAAGACTGGGTGTTCCTAAAGTAGTTTTATCCTTGTGTCTGGCAGATGTCACTGTCATTGATGATCCTAACTTACATTTGCTATACTGCAATTTTACATCCTCAGCAAAGCTTAATTGTATGTAAGATAGAATTTTTTAATGAAAATTTAGTACGTGATAAGGCCATGAGGCTGAGGAACCACAAATGAAATACTTAGGCTACCAAACACTGTGTTTGCCACAAATACTCTATAAAAGCTAATTTACAATACTTCTATCTAAAATTAGCAAAAACCTGGGTTTTATAGTTAAAATCATGCTGATACTACACTTTACCATCTCACGACTTTCCTAGAAATCCTTCTTTTGGAAACTAATACTCTTCCTACACTAGTTGCATTATTCTTCCATTTGTTTTTAATAATGAGCTGTCTTGAGTATTGCCCTGTCCTAAGCATATGCCATGCAAAGTTTCTGTACGTCTGAAAGCAAAAAATCAAAATTTTTCTTAGCTTCATTTGTGACTTGCGTTGGAATGCCAGATTTGCTGGCAAGGTTTTACAGTTGAGGGATTTTTAAATAGTACCTGATAACTATAGGAACCAATGAGAAATACAGTGTCTTGTTATGGTTAGGTAAGATATGATCTATGAGGTTTCTGCCGCACGCATATCACTATTTCTGGTGATTGAGTGAATGTGCTCATACTTGGCGAGTGCAACTGACCTGTTCATCCGACACTTATGTATTAGTAGCTACCGTGATATCCTGTATAATATATCTACAAAATAGCACTGAAATAGGGCAATCCTTCTGGTACCAGGATGAATTTTTAAGCAGGCTTAAACTATGAACAATTAATGCCATTTCCCCTATTGCTAGAAGAAAGACCACTGTTAAGAACACTCACAGGAGCAGAGAGTGAAATACTTTTGGCTACTGTTCAGATTCTAGGCAGATTCTCCGCATTAAATACATACTTAAGTTAGAGTGGTAAAGCATTACAGATTGGCTGGGGCAGACACAGACTCCCAGTAAAGCAGAATGCAGCTATACACCGGATGTCAGAAAATCCATATGGGATAAGCACAACATTCTAAATGACAAATCAGAATGACATATCACTGAATAGCTGCAAATTTAGCATCTGTATTTTAAGACAGGTACGTGGGAGAGCTACTGCATACGGCGCTAACGAGACTTATGCTGGCATAATGCGGATGCTTCTGGCCAGTGTTCTCCAAAAGATGAACTCAGATCACTACAAGTGCAAAGAAGGCTGCTGAAGGACATAAGGGGAAAAGGAAGTCTAACTAGAATAGAAAATTTTAGCTTGTTTATTGTGATAAATATCGGAGAAGTCATGACTGCTTTCTGCATATGATCGGGGAATAGACGTGAACCAGAAGAAAAGCCATGTCAATCAAAGGGCACTAAATCTGAGCTGTCCAGCAATTATTTTGGCCTTGAAAGCAGAAACCAGAGAAGGACAAAGCCAAAAGTATACCGTTTTAAAAGGGAGTAGGGACTGCGCAACAACAAGGGTCTGTCCTCTGCTCATAAGGATGGGTACATATATTCAGAACTGGAGTATGTCCTGAGTAGCAAATGATAGGATTTACAAAACAATTTAAAATTGACATTAATGAATCCTTATAAAATAGATCTTAAAAAATAAACACAAAGATAACTTGTTCCAGGAATCATTCATCTGCTGAACAATTTTACTGTATTTTGGGTAAAAAGTAATGTGGAACCGGGAAGATGTATCTATAAATTCATGTGGTGGCTAGTACACGTTCCACTAGTGTCCTGTCTTACACGGAAACAACTGGACAGAAAAAAGAAATGAAATACATCTCATATGTGACATGCTAACTCACACTATAAATAGAAGACTGTTTGTTCATTTTTTAAGCTCTAACAAAAAAATTCTAAAAAGGGGCTTTGAATAGCCGCCTTCTTATTCAGCATCACTGTGCAAACACCCATCATTCAGAAGACATCTTTCTACAAATTTCTTTTAGTAACTCCTGTCTAGTCTGGGGATGGCTATTGGATGACAATTCATAGGTCGATGCATTTTTCAGAAGCAGACATCATGATCTACGAGCAACATTCAATTCAACTAATTCTTTCTGTCTGATAAAAGTAATAATGATGATACACTCAATTTAGATTGTCATAAGGTGTTTCATCTGATACCATGTGACCTTCTGATTATTAAGAAACTAAAATGACACTAAGTCCACATTAAAAATTAATGTCCTTCAATTCAAATAGATTAAAACTTATTTATTAATAAGAGGTCAAAAGTTCAAATTCAAACTAAGAGCCTAAATATTTTATTTAAATACTCTGAATGCCGTGTAATGTGAAATTACGCTTATCTCCCCTCAGTGACAGTTTAGTTTTCTGTTTTCTAAACTTAAAAAGCTGGGATTTCACTGATGGGGTAAAGATTTCTGCCACAGAGTTCTGAAAGGCTCACAGGAATTTGTGCAGAAATTTCTTCCTTTGTAGGTAAAATCACCTTACAGAATCAACAGGATTTTGAGCAAGTTAATTGTTTTGATAGCCCAGTGAAAACTGGGCTGTTGACTGTTTTTTCTTAGGTGACTTCTGCAGGTGCTCTGACATCGCAGAAGCTTTGTGCTCTTCCTACAGACAGATCTCATCCTTTGTGAGAATTGGCCACTACGAAATTAAGCCTGAGGTGGCTTTTTATAGCCTTCCTCAATCATTCAAGCAGACTAAAAAGACGGTGAACTCTAACCTCTGTTCCTTCAAATCCCTTCTCTACTGCAATGCCTATGAAAAATTGAGAAGGAAGTGGTAGCTGACAGCTACTGTCAATAGTGTTGCCAATATGGTTTTGTTATTACCTTGTGCTCCCCAGCTGCCCCTATCCAATTCCTGCCTTTCGTAAGCTGTATGGAACGGGTTCTGAGCATGCACAACACGGAGGGAGACGGAAACTGCGAGATTATGGGAAATCTTGTCATAGAAAGAAATAATAATAATTCCTCCACCAACATTAAAATCCCTACTCCCATCCAAACCCTAACCACAATGCCTGCCTCCTCCCACAGTAAACACTATTGAAAATTCAGACAGGGCAAGCTGAAAGAAATTTTTCCACAACTCCATCATAAAAGTGTTCTGAGGATACAGGCAGATGCACATTTCGTCTGCATGAAGTCATTGTATGGAGTTATGTATGGAGGGGAAAGAAAAAAGTCTGCTGTGGAAAAGGTCCAGCTTGGCCTTTAAAAGCATTAACACCCTTAATTGAAATCTGCTGAACAAACACGATCCACTGGAGTGCCGAGTTCTCCCACAAATGGGAAATACGGCTGTGTCAAATTCTGGTCTTCAGTGGAATTGTTTCACCAAACCTCTGTTTCACTGGCCCTTTTCTGGCAGGACAATCTGTGGAGAGCAGCGCACAAGACCAAGCAGGTTTGCAGCTTACTTCTGAAGAGCAGCTGTGTTACAGACTGACAGCCCAAACTGGACCTGCACGGGAGATCTGCCGGCCTTCCTGGCTTTCCCAGCTCAGAGAGCCACAGGCACACACCGGTCCGGCCCAGCAGGCGTGAAACTGGCAGGGGCGGAGGTGCACGGCTCTGCACCAACCTGGCTCCACAGCGCGCTACTGATGGGGGTCAGGTTTCTGGGGCTTTTCACAGGGCAATAAAAAAAGAGGCACAGGTTTCTTACAAACAAGTATAGCCAGACAGAGCTCCAAAGCGTAAGGCTTTATTCTCAGGAAAAAATATTGGTTTATAAATATGCTTTTCATATTTAGTTAGATTATCCCTCTCCATTTCACTCTTCCCTTTCACGTGTGCATGAATTTTACAATGTAATAATTAGAAAGTACCATCTGCATAACTAAGTCCCCAGAAACAACTGCAGAGCCTGTGATTATCAGCTCACATTTCAGACGAAGAATGCAGCATGCATTAATACTTTACTGAAGGAAACCCATCCATCTTCTCCAACACCAGTCTGTCTTTTCTGCTCTCCTCACACCGCAAAACACTGTATGTTACCACATCTTAACATCTCACCATCTCTAACGTATCTATTCCCTCGGTGAGCCAGTGAGGTGAGAAGTGCTATCGCCCCGTTCTGCTCGTGGGAGTCGCAGTCAGGCAACACGCCTGCACTGCCGAGTAACGCAGTCCCTGAGTAAACTCCCTCACGTGGTTCCCAGACCATCGACACTGCATAACGCGAGTTCATTGCTGGTGTCTGTCTGGAGTCGGCAGACGAGGAAGACAGCTCACTGCAAGGACCACCCCTAATACCACAGTGACAGGTTTAGTTCAGCCTGTGTTGAGCCGTTCTCTGATACCACCTCATCCCCAAGCTCATCCCTGCCTGTAGTCCAGGACACACAACATCTCCTACCAGTTCTGTGCATGAAAAAAGTCTCATGCTGGGGCGGCTGCACCTCACACAATCGAAACCAAAAATACCCCCAAAACCTACAAAAAAACAACAACAGTAACAATAATAACTAAGTGTTGGGACCACCAAAGATGGCTGAGAAGACAGCCGAGGGCAAATGATAAATACTGTCGTCCTGGCCAACCTGCCTGAGAGAGGGTGGGCGCGGGGCCGAGGGGCTGCAAACTGCTCTCCACCACTTGGCTACCAGGAGCGTGCTGGCCCCCTTCTCAGCGCGTGGCCAGCTGGCCGCAGAGAGCTGCCGTGGAGGGAAAGCCCCCCCAGCCAAGCCCCCTCCTTCACCTGGGAGCTGACATTAAGCCAAGGCTTGACATTCAGCCTAGGAGGCAGGCGTACTCCCTAGGGATGATGTCTGCAACAGAAAAGATTATGTGATCGATCCAAAATCATGCCAGAGGCCACTGACCAACAACTAGGATTTCTCAGTTTCTTAATCATTAATAGCCTTTGCTTAACAGCCATCCCAGCAGCTGTGGTAACCACTGGGCTGAACAAGACGGGGAGGCAGTGCCCTGCTGACCATCACCTCCGGCCTTCCAAGCACCCACACGCGCTGCCTGCAAGCCCTGTGCCCACCCATCCGGGCACCCGCGCGCTCCCCAGCAGCCAGGCACTGCCGCTCACACTTCGCCTCTAGAAACAGGCCAAACTTTGTCAAAGCCAGCCACACGATCTAATTGCAGAGCCCCCATTATTACACCTGGCAGGTATACAGCTAATTGTCTAGCCTAGGTTATGAAATCTCAGGAACAACATACTACATAAATACAGTATTATTGTATAATTTAAGCGATGTGTGCAGAAGGGAGTCACAATCCCCGACAGTGACTGGTGACAGACAGAATGTCTCAACTGGTAAAGTTAAATAAATTCCACACTGCTGAAGATAGTTCATATATTTGTGTATCACAGCACATAAAATAAAGGATCATTTAAGGATATTTTCTCCCCTATGGCTTTGTTTTCAAATAAAATTTAGTGTTCACTTAAACACAGGTGTAGACAGCCAGAAAAAGAGAAGTCCCTAGTTGCTCATGGAAACTGACAAAATAGTTCTTGTTTCATCCACACATTATAGACTGTGGTCACCTTAAAAGCTAAGCACTGTGCACATCATGTAACAGTAAAACCGGGCTAGATTTGCAGACATCAACAAACAATTCCTGCTGAAATCAGTGATTCCGTATGTCAAACACCAACAACTCTGTGTTATAAAAATTATAATTGAGTTCCATAAACTAGATTTTATGACATTCCCTAGAAGTATATACTGTTTTCATACTGAAATCAGTGATGATGCTCCCTTCTGTATTTTAACTATTTCTGAACATCTAAAGAAAGTGAGTGATGTTGGACAGCATGTTTTCTTCAATTTTATTCTTTGATTAGGACTGAGCAAAAACTGAGTCCCTCCCTATTGAAGCTATTTTTAAAATAAGCTTTAAATAGGAAGAGGGACTGTCTGCCCTCTAAGATAACCAGAAAGACAATTAGCACTTTAAAACAAACTATGGACTTAAAGAATCATGTATCTAAATTTAATTTCAAATCCACTTACAAATATGCATTTCTATTCTGGAATGCCCCCTTCCTGTGTCGTCAGGGATTTTTTTGTGGGTTGATTTTTTTAAGCCTTAGTAGATAATCTTTAAAATTAAATCAAAAACCAGTGGGTATAAAAAAATGGTGTTATGTTGTGGTGCTGCACGACATCCTTGTCTCTAAACTGGAGAGACATGGATTTGATGGATGGGCCACTTGGCAGTTAAGGAATCGGCTGGATAGTT
>Ga0181612_170544_pt1 | contig 14334 bp, 8 predicted proteins | sample HoacroProtozoa21_FD_119630 | JGI IMG/M metagenome (GOLD analysis project Ga0181612, IMG submission 119630) | Hoatzin crop microbial communities from Cojedes, Venezuel. Combined Assembly of Gp0051906, Gp0051904, Gp0051908 | reverse complement strand
GGGGCTACACAGGCTCTTTTCCAACCAGCTCCTGAGAGACCCATCTCCAGGCTGGCTGAAGAAGTGCTTTTTCTAATGATGCAGGATGAGAACAAGCCGTGCCCCATGAAGCTTTCCCCTTTGTTCAACCCAAATCCACTCCAGCAGTTTCCCCACCAAGCCGGTACCAGACAGTACAGCACCCGCCTTTCCAAACATCTTCTACCAGGGACCATAACATTACAAGGCATTTTCAGTCCGGGGCTTTCTGGCCTCCGTTCTCCGATTCAAGGCTCGAATATCCCTTTCAGATATCCCACGTTTTCAGGAGGAAGGCAGCAGCAGAACAACCTCCCTTCACAAAGGACACCGGGTTCCTCAGGGCTTTTGCTTAATTACGCCATTAGGCACGGCATTTTCACAGCTCCCTTGCAGAGGAAATGCAAGTGGGAGGCAAGGGGAGATTTTTCTTCTTATAGGAAGAACAATATTTAGCTATGCTAAATACGGGGGGTTTTCCTTATTTCCACCAGGCTCCTCTTCTTCCAGACCCTCCCGCTGCTCAAATCTGAAGCTCTTTTTCAGCTTCCTGGGAAGTGATCCCAAAAGCACAATAAGCTGCAGGGACTTTCGATAGACGATGAGCGTTTCTGCTGGAATCCCGATTTGCTTCTGCACCGCTAAGAACCGCTCCCCGGCTCCGCTGCAAGCTGCTGGCGTGACTCGTCCCTCCTCAGCCATTAGGTACGACATTCCCTAACCAAACGCCCGCTCCCACGACACACCGAGCATCCTCAGCATCCTCCGAGGGAGCCCAAATGTCCACCTCCAGGCCCAGGTAACAGCCTTGGAGGAGCGGGCAGTCATTAATGCATGCTTCTGAAATCACAGCTTTCTCCACCTTTCAAAACCATTTTTTTCCTCCCCAAAGTTTCCAAGACATCTCCCTCCCTCCCCCTCTTTCCCCAGCAAAGTTGAAAACTGCTCTTAGTTAATAGGAAACATGGCATGTTCCCTGGGACGCTGCATTGAGTACATCACACACACCAAGAAGAATGAAAAAAAAAAAAAAAAAAAGAGAAGAAAAGGGGAAAACAAAAAAAAAAGATGCTGTTGCAACAGATGTTGAGATGTAAGCTCTCTGGGAGATGTTGCTGTGTTTTGATAAGAATACGCATCGAGTATTCCATTTACAGGGCAATCCTAGAACTTTATTTAGAAGCATATTGGCCAGACAGCTGTAATTTAGAACATACTGTATTCCTAACAGTTCCCAATTATAAACCCCTTCAGCTTTAACTTATAGTAACCACGGCTCCTTCTGTTTAGGAAATCTAAAAACACCATTTCTCCCCTTCATTCAGCTATTGCATATCAAGAGCTTCCACCGTACAACACAGCCTTGCTCGAGAAGGGTCCTAAACACAGCATCCCACCTCCGTCACAGCAAGCAAGCTCACTGCTTTAACCACACTCACCGTTTGCTCCACGGATAAATGTTTTATGGTTTTATGTGGGGGACAGTAGATGGGGTGGGAATCAGACCCATGTCGGTGCAAAGCCATCCTGCTTATTAGTAGTCTTCTGCCAGCAAAGCCGGCTGTAAAAATGGCTGCTCACATTCAATCTCGCTTCTGCTGCAACGCTTTGCTGTCACGCTGGAGCTCGGGTGGAGATCCTGCCGATGAGCCTCACGTGTTCAACATGTCCCTGTTCTTTGACCTCACACCTATTTTTTTCAAGGATTAGGGCATTCAGGTGAAAATCAGCAAGTTCTTCACTGGAGGAGAATCAGTGCTTCATGATGCTTTTATGTCTCTCCCCAAATCATGAGCTCGCCTATGAAATATTGCAGTTGATGGCTCTACAAGCAATTCCGCTGACATAAATTTCTGCAAGGAACAGAAGGAGCAGACGAATCCTTTAAAAACAAAGCTCCTGCTTCATGCAAATATCACTAGTTAAGAAGAGCGGAGAAATAAAGCAAGCATGATGTGTATACAGAATTGGCTCTAAAGAGGCTGCTTTTCAGCAACTGCCATAAGGTGGCAGTGGGTCTTTAAGGCTACCTTACACCTTTCACACAAGCACAATAGGAAATTACCACACGGGTGGTTTTCCAGCATCTGAAACTATTTAAGTCAAATTTCCTCATCAAGAGAGCCAGACCATACATGAAAACTTGGGGCTGAGATCACCTCCACACCAGAGTCGCACAAGGAGAAAAAGCCACCCGGATCAGTTCTGAACAGCCATAGATGCAGCCCCCATCTGAGCCAACGAAAATCCAACCCTTCTCCTCTCAGCGTACAATTACAATGCCGGTTATTTTACATAAACACTTTTCTTTGTGCATTCATCCAACCATAAACAAGCCAGTGCCCATGAAAGAGTAAAGAGAAGCTCTGCACGGCCAGCAAGCTGGGGCTCCAGCAGACTTCTATGCAGGGACTGCAAAAGCAACACCAGTAAGCAAGCTGGTCACCAACTCAGTGCAGGGCACAGACTCAGAAAACGCCCAGGAAGCGTTGGGTACGCAAGAACGGCAGAACTGGGCAATAAACAGGCAAGTTACTTTAGGTAATAAAGTGACTCATCACGCAGATTGACCCAACTGTGTGAGACCATCACCTAGGACAGAGCAATAAAATAAAAATCTATGTTTTGCTCTTTACCAATCGCCCCCCGAACCGAGCTATGAAAAGCAGCCGGAGTTGCCCTGAAAAAAGAGCTGGTCTACCTTACTGCACGCCGGCTGAAGACAGACTATGATCACATAGATTTCTATGCACAAACACAACAACTTTGTAACAGCAAAGTATTCAATGCCCTAAGTAGAGCAAACCTCTTGCTTACCTTCACGTGCAGCCAGGCTCAGGCAAGTGTGGAGACCCCCTAACACACCTGCCCCTGGAGAGAGGGCTGCAAGGGCTGAGGCTCGGGCTGACATCTCCCCCCCTGCTCCACACAAAGTCAGATCTTCCCTACACCTCGCTAATACAAACCTCGAGCGCCAACGTAAATGTTTTATTGGCGCTTTACCGTGCAGCTTGCTGGTACAACCACTGGAGTCGGTCGGCTCCTGCAGCACATACCTGCTGGTGCTCACACATTCCTTGTAACAAGCTGGCGACTACAGACCAGAGCCAAAAGCCTGACCTAACACCACTCTGAGAGTCCCCTTCCTTCCCCCAAATCCACTCGCCAAGAAGTCAAACCCTGGCAAAAAGCACAGAAAACCTCTCAGCCAAAGGAATAAACATTTCTACATTCGCTCCTCTCCTCGCCAGTTTGGAGGACCTGATGTGGCAAGGTTTGTTTGCAATCCTTGGAATGCAAAATAAGCCCGAAAAAGGGAGTTTGAGTTTTACATTCTTTCGCCCTCCCACAATCACAGACGGATCTGGAGTTAAACTGCGGAGCAGGTCTGCGCCCTGCAAGGCTTCCCATTAATAATAATTAGCGACCGAGCCGCGCAGCCCACGCCTGAGACGCGCTCGCATGCCTTCCAGGAGGAAGGCGCAACCCAGCCAGTCCCCGCGGCCCTGGCTGCCAGCCCCTGCCCGCTGCCGCTTCGTGTCACCCCCAGCCTCGGACAGGGCCCTTCTTTACCGAGGGTTGCCAGTCAGCAAAGGTCAGGATTTTAAGAGCCCTCCCCGCCGATCCGCAGGAAGCGGTGTGAAGCCATCTCGTGTCAGTGGTTAACTATGCTGCTTTTGAATCGATTCCAACAGTTTTTACTCCATCCGGCCTCCTCGCTCCCCCGGCCCGGGGGCACGGGAGGGAAGCGGCCGGGTTCGCCCTACCTCGGTCCCGACGGCGGGGAGCCGCGGGCTCCTGCCAGATCCCGACTCCAGGCCTACCGCTCCTCCAGCCACAAATCCATCGGGCTCCATGGGTGCAGCCTCCACCCCGGAGCATGCTCAGTACCGCCCGATCTCCTGCCATTTCACAGCTTTAATGAAATGTAAGCATAAGGAAGTGTCATTAGCAAAGAAAAAAAAAAAAAGCAAGAAAAGGTGCGGGATTCACCCGGATCCGGCCAACCTTCCTGCTCCCATCCTCTGTCGAGGAGGTGAAGCTCTCGCTGCGGGGATCGCAGGCGTTTTTAGGCAGCAAGCATCTCATTTTAGAACAAAAGCAAGGAAAATCCTGTCTCGAGCAAGCCTTGTGCAAAAAGGAGCATTTCCCAGTGACACTCCAACCAGCAGATTTTTCACTCTGGGCCCTCCCCAAATTACAATATTTTCACAAAATGCCATTAATATTAATTCCCCCCCCCCCAACAGGCTTCAACTGAGGCTTTTAGCTCGCAACGCAAACACTGCTGCCCATCCATCTTAAAGCTAAACCTACCCCAGTCTACCCTCTATCACCTTGAAGGTTATTTTAACTCCATTTGCAAGGAAGTTACAAAGCCGGATGAAAGCAGGGGGAAGAGGGGGTACTACAGGACAACACATTTCATTCAGTTTTCCTAAAGATCTGAATTTTAAGAGAGGTTTGTTTTTCACCAGTCAGCCCTGAAGTTACTCCATCATTACGCTGTCTCCTCAATGCAGTAAGATCATTTCAAAGGAGAATTAATAGAGGATTTTTTTAAAAAATCCTTTCCAGTTTTCCAAACAACAAAATCTGCAGAGACGCACAATACAGAAATCCACTCGGCATTTTCACTGCCGGAGGACGACAGCCTGTGAGCGATCTGCACATAGAACTTGACTGTTCCTTAAAAACTTCTTATTTCCCTCTACATGCTTTTCACATCCTCTACAGCCAGTCCCTGCCAGCTCGCAGAGCTGCTCCAGAAAGCAAAGACAGTTGTTGCAGTAGTAAAGCTTTGCAGGCCAGCACAAAGGTTGGTTATTTAATTCCAAGAAAGTTTTAATGTATGCCCTATCCCTTCTGTTGGGCCCAAAGAAAAAAAACCGCTCTGGATGTCCTACTCTGTTGCTGTGTGTGCACTCTGCCGAGCGATCCTCATTTCCCATGCGTGCCTGGCTAATATTTCTGCCATGTATGTACAGTGTCTGCCTCAATGCTGAAGTTTTGATTATTCAAAGGAAAAAAAAAAAAATCAAGTTACTTCATCAACCCAACATTTCAGAGAAAATCAGGGTGACAGACAGACGAATGCCAAACCCCAGCTTTTTTCCTGAACCAAACTGCCAAGGTCACCACAAAAACACTAAGAGACTTTCTACACACTGCAACAAGCCAAGTTAAAGCCCAGGTTTTCATCAGTCCACAGCACATTCGTGTCAGGTGCACTGCGCAAACACCTCATAACGTTCTCTCGTCTCTTCCCCGATAAACTGAGCCCAGGCCCCAGCACCAAGCTGCAGCTTTTTAGCACATTATTTGGGATAGCGTTCGCATTCGACTTCTGAACGGCTGGCTGCCTTTCACGCCACGTTTTACTAAAATATTTTCAGAGCACAAAACATTTGGTAAAGCGACCCAGCATAACCACAATAACCTGGCACAGAGGGGGCGAGCTCAGCTCCCCACGCAGCCCTCCTCCTGCCGAAGGCTCCCACCCCAGGCTGCCCCTTCCCAGGGACACGCGCCAGGGACCTCCGCGTGCAGCGCAGGATGCGATTCTCTCTACACCACATTAGGCAACTCGGAGACACCGCACACTGCTCTCATTAAGCACAGATTGGTAAACCCTGCCGACAAATTCTATTCTCGTCCGCTCCCTTGCCTTTAAATTGGAGGCAGTTTAAAAATAATATTCAGAGCATATAATCCCGAGGCATGTCTGCCGAATCTAGCAGTGTTTGCATCTAGCACAGCTCAAGCATGTCAAGTTTGTTTCCTTGGAAACAAAGACCAATTTGCAAACATTTCTTTCTTCCTTTTTTTTTTTTTTAACGTAACGAAGACGTACATACCTGCAGCTCTTGTTGATACAAAGGAATTAAAGCAGATTCACTTACCAACACGGTTCATAAGAGAATTACTAATATATTTCATTAATGAACAATTGGCTTGGCGCACTAAGGGAAAACCACAGTTCATCACTATTTAAAAATCCCTTTTCCCCTCAATAGATACACACTCGAGGCATGGCATTTATATTGTTTCCTTGGGGACAGGTAGGGAAAAAAAAAGCAAAGCCAGAGTCATTTGCTTACCCTAGGCTAGGTACGCTGCTTCCTGTGGAGGAACAATCTACGAGGGAAATCCTGTATTGCTCCTACCACATCGCTCCAAAAGATACACTAGTACTGCTCAACATACACCTGCTTTCAACACAGACTGAAGAGTCAACACAAGCTTCATAAAAAAAGAAGCGATAACGTCTCCTAGATATGTTTTGCCAGTTTTAAGCCCAACTTTTTCCCATCAAGGGCGTGCATTAGGGTTTAAGTGGGAAGCCAGCCTTTCTATGCAGCCATAACTCTTCTCCTACAGCCTGCTCACATCAAAGGTCCGCGCGCTGAAGGCAGTAAATCCTACGGTGACGACACACAACCTCTCTGCACGGGCAACAAAGAGGAGGGAGGGCAAAATGTGTCAGAGCTGAGTTATCCACAGCGTCATTTGCAAAGGCAGCCAGCACCTCCACCCTCCGGAGCCTTCCTCGGGAATTAGAGGAGCTCAGCACCTTTCAAAACTCTGTCAGACAAGGAGTAAAATGGACTCACATGAGAACAGCAAATAAAATTGTGGCTCCTTAAACACACACTGCCGGAGGCTGACTCAGCACAGAGTTCATTTCCCAACATGCTTGGGCTGAGGCCAGGTTGCAATCTCTACTTGAGAAGATTACCTTCATATCCAAGGGAGCAGAGCCCAAATCTTCTCTCATTTGTATCAGCAGCATCATGGCTAAAAAAGATAAGGGAGCTGCACCCACAGAAGCTGACAGGAGGAAGAAAAGCCTCCTTGCTCCAGATAGAGGGCAAAGCCTCACAGTTCCCTGCCCCTGGAGAATCCCAGAGTCATTGCTAGAGCCAGTGCCCAGCACTAAAGCTGACCCCTGGACGCTTCACACTGCTGGAAGCCAGGCCTTGGATTCCAACGCACCAGGTCCTCCACAGAGGAGCAGAGCTTGCAAATGCCACGTCACTGACGGAGCAGCCTTGCTGTCCTCTGGAACGTGCTCACAGGAAGATCAATGTAGTTCACCTGGAGGGTAAACGAAAAGCACCAAAAAAACCCCAAACCAGTTCAGCAGAACTGCCAGAGGACCTTGTCCTAGATCTTGAAAAATGAATCTCTTTTCAGTGCGCTGACTTTTCAAATGTGGCTGAAGAGCACTCAACACCACTAACGCAGGTTGTCATTCCTGCTGCAATCCAGTAATCCTGGAAGCAAATCTCCCAGCCTACACTCTGCAACGTATGCACCCTTCACCAAATATTGTAATTACTTAGTTTCATTCCAACCAATGCCACGGTCTTAAGGAGTTCTGGAGACTGTTCTAGCCCCCGTGAATTCTGGGGAAAGACCAAGGAAAACAATCTAGTTCTTCCTGATCAAAAGCAGAGCATATACTGAAAAAAGCATGGAAGCATCACCATGCAAAAAAGAACCAAACACATTGTGATTTGCTTACAACAATCATAGACTCATAGAGTGATAAGGGTTGGAAGGGACCTTAAAGATCATCTGGTTCCAACAACAAAAATACCTAGGACATTTTCTAAAGCAATTTATAGGAAGAGATGGGAACAGTAGGAAATACTAATGTCTCCATTTTACAGATGCAAAAATGAGGCTTGGAGAATTAATTGCCCAAACTTTCTGGAACAGTCCTTCACAAATGCACGGAGCAGAGGCACGTGACACTGGAGACCTAGATGTGAAGTCATGCTCTGCTGCTGATCTACTGAGTCACCTCGGCTGGCCAAGTCGGGGCAGCAAAGAATGTGTTGGGACAGCCCGTCTGGGGCGACTCGACTTGGAATCACAGGGAAGTCTGAGCACTTTAAGCTCCCTTGAAAAAACCCTCATCCTCCATAATTTAAACACAACCAAAAACCCCCCAAACACATCAGTTTATGCAACAAAGATATCAGCATTTTCTCCTTCTGCTAAGACTCCCTGTAAGGGACATGGTTTTGGAGGGGAGGGGAAATATTTATCCAAAGCAGTAAACTTGCAATCACTAAGGAGCTTTTTGTGCCCACTGCCAAGCCTGAGAGCCGGCGGCTGCCATGCGGGTGAGTCTCTGACACCAGGACAAAGCCCAGACTCAGACAAGCAGTCAGTCACATCTGAACCAACCCGCAGGAGCAATCCATTCAGAGAAGTTACTTTGACATTTTTTTTCGGATAACTGGGCTGCAAGTCAAAGGCCCGGGGGCAAGGGCAATGAGCTCCGTTACGGTTTTTTAATGCAGTTGCATTCAACACCTGGCAAACACTTAGGTGGAAATATTGTATTGAAGCAAAAGCAAATGTGGAAACAGAGTGAGATGACACCAGTTACTAACAAATGTAGTTCTTGCCTCCTTTCCTCCAGCCCGGCAGCCGCCGCAGCGTGCTGCTTGCAGGTATCAGAGGAACAAAGAGCTGATGGATCCCGTGAGCCCCACGTATGCCTGGAGGCTTCTGAACATAGGTTTAAATTTGGGATGATAGGCATGGGCTTTATTTTGATGCACAAATCATTAAACCATCCTACTTGCTTGGGTTCCCAGAGCTACAATGCTAAAGACTTGCTGTATTACGGAGGACAAATGTGAGGACGGTATTTAGAGCTCAAGTTTCAGGCTGACGAGCTCATTCTGATGCCTTCCCACATGAAAGCTCTGTAGAAAAGACCCCAAATTTCAAACCAAGAGCCACGTGCTTGTTTTGGTGGCCAGCTCAGAGTGAGTTTTTCAAACCTGCTGAGAGCCTGCATCTCCTAGAGATGTGGAGACTCTACAGCAAGATGCAAATGGTCAGTACGCTTGAAAATTAAGCACTGGTTTCACATCAAAAATTAAACCACTATTTCAAAAAATTTCTCCCTTCAAATTCTCCCACTTTTCTCCGCCCCCCTGTGTAATACACATGTACTTACCTCACAGAGAGGCACAGAGCCTAATTTTGTTAACATTTTAAACTGAAGGCCTCAAAACACAGCAAAACACTAGGGAAAAAAACCCCACAAAATGCTGCAGTAATGCAACCAGCTCTCAGAGAGGTGAACCAGAGAACGGGGGAAGATGGACACGGCAGCTCATCTACAGCTGAGCACAGCAGCCCCTCTCCTCCTGTGCCTGCTCTTGGCCACAGCGACCAAAATCTGTTTTGGAGCCAAAGCAAGGGAAGGTAGGAGTCTACTGGAGAGAAGTTTTGCACACTGAAAAAACACCATTTGCACTATTTATCCTACAAGGAACAGGAAAGGGCTTCACCCTTCCAGTGCCCTGTACAAAGCACAGACTCCCCGTCCTGGTGCTGATCTCCTGAATTCAAATCAGCATCACGGATCTTTGGAAGCTTCTCCTCTGCTCTCATGCAGCCCTACCCCTGAGAACAGGCAAGCAGAAGTCGCTGGTTCTGGTTCAGTAATACTACCAAAAATAAGACAAAATAAAAGTGCCCTGGCAATAGGAAAAAATAAAAAACACCTGAGTATTTTTCTTCTGCAACAGGAAGCCAAATGCCGGCCCTAAGCAGCTGCTTGATTGCTCCTGGGCTTCAATTAAACCAACTCCAGGACTGCCGAAGTCAGCTTCCTTTCCTCGAGCACTTTTGTAAGACACTTACTTGGTAGCTGAAAGCTCTGGAGCTTCACATGAAACTTATTAGCAGCTGGATCATCACTGTCACTGACTTCACAACCCAGAACCAGAGCATCGCACCAAGGCAGCTCGTTCCCGTGTGCCTTTGATTAATGACTCCTGCTGCACTTGGGGAACTGAATTTCGGCACTGTTTTCAGGCACAAGCCAAGAAAAAACAGCCAGCCAGGCAGAATATGGCCCTCCAAGAAAGACTTCCAAGGATTCCCTGCTACTCAGCAGCTGACAACACGCAGCCGGACACGGTCAGCGGAGGGAGGGTGTTGTGGACCATTACCATGGCACGTTTGTTGCGCACCGCGCAGTCTGCAGGACGGTCCTTCCCCAGATGGGTGAGAGTCAAGCGAAGAGCTGCTGCATCACCTGGGGAACATCACCTGGCTTTTTCACTGCCTCCTCAGTGCGTTCAGCTCTTGTGACAGACCAAAGTCGATGCTCGCCCCCGACACCCGTCCTCCAAAACAGCGCCCGTCGAAATGCATGGAACTGCTTCAGAATAAATCAGGCTTACTGATACATTGGTTCAAAGCAAACACCCCGAGAGGAAGCAAAATCCTTTGCAGTCTTTTGCACGGACATGTACCCCACACGATACAATCGCAGTCCAAACAGTCCAGACTTCAGCCTGCGAGAGAGGGACCGTCCCAGCCGGCCTGGAGCACCGTCGCTCTGCAGCCTGCCCTGGAGACAGCGGGCCTGGCTTCTCCTTGCAGGATCAGGTGAAAGGTGTCAGCAGGCACCCGACACAAACACAAATGCTTCTAAGCCTTGACCGCGGGTAGACAATGTTCTCATCCTAGCAGGAGGATTGCTCAGTGGCTTTTTTCCCCGCTTTCAGAAAGGGGGAGGGAAGGGCCGCCTCAGATCATGATAATTATGACATTAGCCCAGATGGTTATAGTGGGAACACCCCTCGGGTACAGTCATCATCACAGTAATATTTTTTTGTATTTCCCTTTCCTGGCATGCCTTAGAAGTTGGAGTGAAAACCCTCAAGGGTGGATATTTACAGGTCAATATGCTGTGACACGCCTGCAGCATGTCAGTATTGTCAGCAGTATTTTTTTCTATCCTTCTTTAGGAGGAACAGAGTAAAGGATCGGTTGTAAAGCAACTCAAGATGCCTGTCAATGCAAACTGCATTTAAGACTTTTCTTCCTCTCCATACTGAAAAAAAGGATCGAAGAAGTTTCTGTCAAGCCCTGCATATCCCACTACCAATCTAAATATGCCCCATTCCCAAGGAGATTGAATGGATGTCATAAATCAAAGTTTTACTGTAAACTACACAAACTGAAGGAGAAGCTGCATCCATTGCAACGCACAAGGAAACAAAAAAGAGAAACATGGCTCCTAAGTGACACAAGCACATACAAATTTTCCTGCAACAGGGTAGCTGATCGGCACCAGTCTCTCAATAACTGCCAGTCTCGGGGGTTTATACAGCAAGACTAAGTCTCCAGGGAGGGATGCTAGTAAACACGACCTACTGTTCTGATCCAAGTGAGGGATGGAGGACACCAAGGTGCACAGAAAGTAACGGGGTCCAGTAATTTGAAGGATTCTTATCCATTTATTTTTACCAGGTTCTTATACTTCATTTCTAATCCCTGTAACGCTGCCTTGCAGCCATCAGCTAACTTCACCTTCACAAATCTGCCAGTCTGCCTGAGAGGAGGGAAGGTTGCTGCCATCATTTTGTTCTAAAGAGCTGCATCCCAATGGATCCAGCTGCGTTGATCTGCACAGCTGCATTACAACAAGCTCCTTACAGAATTAAGGTCAACTGAGCCTGCATGTCATCATAAAAATTCACTGAATGTTTTGTCAGATACATAAAACATACTTCTAGAGGTGAAAGCCAAACTTCTTGGTAAGAGGCAAACTCTGCCAAGCTCATGCCTTTCAGACTTGCAGTGTCTATCAGTGACACAATTAATTTCTTTCTCTCCATGCAATTGATAATTAACTGGAGGATCTATCTTCATTGCAAAAGCCAATGTACGTCTATGTTAAAAGGGTTACTTGAAGACAGGTTACATGAAGGTTAAAATTACATTACCTTGCCTTTGCTAGTAAGTATACACAGGACGAAATTGCAAATTAACTTCAACTAGCTACAGAGGTCAAAAAAATCCTATGCTTTGCCTTCACTGGGCTGCAGTGCTGAAACAGTCACCTCTCCTGATGCCACCATGGTGCTTTCAGTGCTGTGGACAGTGCAAGGCTGTGACACAACTGACTTACACCATTTCTTCATTCACTGGCCAGGTACAGTTGTGCTCAGTTTCCTCTCCCTTCAACCATTCATAGTTTTGGTGGGAGACCTTCAACATTGGAAAGTTTCTCAGCCTGGTAGAGCACCGCCTTCCCCAGGCTCCTAAATGACAGGAACCAGAGACCCTCTGAGACGCTCCCTGTGGAGAACCGAAGGGTCAGTCCTGCCTGTTCATCACTCCAACCATATTCAGAGGCTTGGGGAACTTTTCTGTATCACTTTTTAGTCCCTGGCATAAAGGACAATTAAAGCAAATACTCTGCAGCTTGCTCTGCTTGCTGCAGAGACAACAAGCAGCACTTGCCTCCCAGTCCCTCATTTTGTTTGCCATCTTCACCTGTCTGCCAACTCCCTGCCTATATATCCAGATGCCTTTCCTTTAAACCCTGCTTTGGGATCAGAGTTTTTTCTGTTTGCAGTTATTCACACACACAGATGCACAATCCCTCATGTTTCAAAGCTTCATTGCCCATGCCATTTTTCCTTTTCTGTTTTAAACTCTCTTCCTTTAATTTTAATACCTGTCTTTTCTTTCTCATCTGTTTCTAATTTATTCCCTTCATCCTACTTCCGTCTTTCTAATCCTTTCTTACTATCCTCTTGGGGCAGGTTTTAAAACAAAGATCCTGCTGCTCCTCACCTCGAGGTGCAGGCAGCAAAGAGGCCAAACTCCTTTATTGAGCCTCGGAAAGTGAGCGAACACACATGGAAACAACCCAAACCCCAAAAAACTGCCAACATCCCTGCTCTAGTCTCAAAACCCACCAAATTCACTCCAAAGAAGCATACACTCTCCACTGACCCAACAGACAGGAAGGTCCTGCTGCTGCAGGAATAGTCTCTGGTATCCTAATATAACCTGAGGATAAATCTCAATACTCTTCCCCATTAACACCTGACCAGTGAAGAGTGATAATGTGTGTAACTGAACACATATGTGCACACATCCATACATGTGGAAATACAAGGATGAGTTTTCTTGCTTCCCTGTCCTTTATTTAAGATTTTTATACATGCTTGGCCTACCTTGTCCTGCCCGGCTAATGATGGTGCTCTATTAAATGCATATTGGGTCCTGTCTGAAAATTCAGGTTTTATACAGCTGCCTCTATCCCACCTGTAAGGTGAGCTGCTAAGCCAGTATTAGTGCAGAAAAAATACGAACCCAGTCCAACAACGAAGAGAAACACCCTTTTGCAAATACAACTGGTGGGTGACAGAGGGGGCGGAGGGGCAGCCTCCCCTCGCACACCACGGCCCCCGGGCGCGCAGCCCGGGCTGCCCATCCTGCCGCAGCTTGTAGCCATGGGCTCAGCAGCCTCAGATCCCCCCGCCTCGCACAACGCTCCCAACCGCGGGTAACCCGGGCTGGACCGCTTAATCAAACCTCCCGTGCTCGTGCCTGCTCCGAGCAAGCAAGGAGCCCGGCGGCAAAGGGGGTCTGTGCAGGGCAGCTGGCACGGTCACCCTGAGGAAGGGGGTCTCCACCAGCCCTGCCCACCTAGCACACAGGTCGGGGAAGCCCGCGCCTCTGAGCCTCTCCCTGTGAGCCTACCGCAGCCTTGACCTTGCAAGCTTCAAGGCATTTTGGTCCAAGCTAGCAACATATTTTAAGCATAAAAAAACCAGCTTAAATAAATTGAGACCTGCTCGAAGTTAATTTGCGCTACGGGGTCCCTGTGGCAAAGCTGACAAAGCCCAGAGAAGGACAACACAAGCAAGCAATGGTCGAGCCATCAGACCTCCTCCCAAGGATCCTGTTGGGGCTCGGGCCCTCCACGTGGCGCATTTCACAGCCACAAAAACCAGCCAAAAGAAGGGCTGAGGCTGATTCCTCTTCTGACTCCGGACCTCTGCCTCCGCTCCCCAGCATGCCCGTTTGCTTTTGCAGAGGGCATTTACAGCGATGACCTCCATTCCATTATGCCTTACATTTTCACTTGCTTTCTTCCATCATGAATCATTAACAATCCTCATTTATCACCATACATTTATTATTCTTGGAATTAAAATAATAAAGGAAATTGTGCTGAAGCTTCACTGTTGGGTCTTTTTTTAAAAAATCAAACTAGCCCAGAGAAAAATTTATACTTCATACTAAAGAGGAAAAGAGAAAAAGTAAAGCATGGTTGAATTTTGAGCCTACCAGCCCTCTACATTGCCCTTTTTATGTCTGACAACAAACAGGCGCAAATGCTATCGAGTCACACACAGGTACTGGCAACGCGATCCTGCTTTGTACCACTTTGCAGCGAGGTGCTCATTCTAACACAGCACAAGCCACCAGGCAATTAAAACAGCCCCAAAACAAAAGGCCATTGAAAAATCT
>Ga0181612_131329_pt1 | contig 14334 bp, 7 predicted proteins | sample HoacroProtozoa21_FD_119630 | JGI IMG/M metagenome (GOLD analysis project Ga0181612, IMG submission 119630) | Hoatzin crop microbial communities from Cojedes, Venezuel. Combined Assembly of Gp0051906, Gp0051904, Gp0051908 | reverse complement strand
TATATATATATATATATAAAGGGGCTGATAAAATGCAGATCTTCTCTAGATACCTCAGGTGGACAGCAGGAGAGCTGTTCCTTCCATTTGCCTCTTACCACAGCAATAAAACGAGTTGCATGCCTCCAGCAAAACCTCTCCAGGAGTGGTCTAGATCTAGCCAGCGCTTCACTCGTAACTTCCACGGAAAGGACCCTGTGGCCACCTACACCTGCCAGGAGAAGGTGGAGAGGACACCACTGCTTCAGAGGAGGAACGTGGTTTCCTGGGAGATGCTGGAGCACAGATAGCTTCAGCGCTCAGTCCTGACCCCAGTCAATCAGGGGCAGCTTATGCATTTCAATCTCACCACGCTCCCAGGCTTAACGGTGTTACGTGGCTTTGCTGGACAGGGCTCAGATGCTCAGCCCTTTGCCGGACCAAATCCACAGTGACTTAAAATTGGAATCAGGGTTACCAATAACTAAATGGAAACACCGTTGTTTCCCAGAACACAGCAGATCTTTCACAATGTACTGGGGTGCATGTTTTTTGTCTCCTCTGAGCTGTGAACAATAGGCAACTCTCTGCTTTTATTAAAAACTTTGAGGGATTATTATTTTAGTTAAGCCTTTAAGAATTCATACCTATCTGGAAAGGGCAGCTTGTGTAATGAACTTCCTGTTTTCATCATAGCTGGATACTGCTTTCTGCTGTTGCCTGTTATTACCCAGTTAATATCAACTGCCTGGAGTTTATTTTTAGCTCACTTGAGCCTATTGTAAGGTCTGTTCAAGAACGTAACTTTCCAACCAGAAAACAGAATTACTGCATCTAACGACAAGTTCAGGAATATATTCTTAAATCCTTTTATACAGCCAAGACATAAATTGAAAATAGATAATGAATAGTTCTTGAATACAAGTAATCTGTTCAACTCAAAAATCAACTTTTATTTTCAAATTATACCCTTAATTTCTAAAATAAGTATTTATTTGATAAAGAACTCATGCTCCACTCATTTAATTACGAATTAAAACAGGGGAGATGCCAAAATGAGCAGAGGAGTATGTTTATTTGAGGAAAAATACGTAGGTATCTAAATGTCTTGAGATCATAGAATCAAAAACTTTGAAGTCTTCTGTGTCAGACACAATTTGTTTCACATGTATCAAATCACATTTAGCGCAAGTGAAAAGTATGTAAGACTGAAATGAGACTGAAAGTAAACTCTGGAAAAGTCACTTTTTACAGCCTTTTATAGAAAAGAAAATAGCAATAATAATAATAATAAAATCACATGGAATCAGAGGATAATTCAAGTTAGAGGGGATCTCAAGAGGTCACCAAGTCCAATGTCCTGCTTAAAGCAGAGTGAGCCTTGAAGTCACTCAGGGCTTCAGTCAATCTGGCCTCAAAATCCTCCAAGGATGGAGAGCGTGTGACCTCCTCTGGATAAGGTGCTCCAGTATCGGAGTCTCCTCATGGTGAAGAGGTTCCTCCTCACACCCAGTGTGAACCTCTCTTGTTTCAGCTTCTGCTTGCCGCCTCTTGTTCTCCCACATTGCACCACTGAGAAATGCCAGGCTCCATCTTCTTGATGGCCTTGTCACAGGTAGGGGAATGCTGCTGTTAGGGTCCCCCAACAGAGTCTCCTCCTGAGGCTGAACAAGCCCTGCTCCCTCAGCCTCCCTCTGCGGGGCGAGTGTCTTTCGTGTTTTCAAGGGCCCAAAGCTGAACACAGTATCCAAATATGATCCAACAGACACTGAGTAAATGGGACTAATCACTTCCCTCCACCTACTGCCCGCACGCCTGTTGCTACAGCCCAGGATGCTGCTGGCCTCCCTTGCTGCCAGGACTTGTTGCTGGATCCTGCCCAACCTGATGTCCACAGGCCCTCCAGGTCCCTTCCGCAGAGCTGCTCACTCTGTCCCCAGCCTGTGCTCCTCTGTGGGGTCCCTCGTTCCGAGGCGCAGGGTGTGGCATTCGTCCTTGCCAAATTTCTGTTCACTTCATTATGACAGATAATTCCAAGGATTGGTTCTGAAACAGGAGCTTGACATTTTCCTCCTTTCTGTTTTGCTCTACTATTGCAGACTCGCTTTACTACAATTTAGCTTAAAGAGGCGGATTACATAATTCAGAATACATTTAAAATCTGATTACGTTAAAAAGAGAGACGAAGAAGTCTGTCCTGTTTTTCACACAGAATTTCTTTTTCACTGTCTTCCACCTGTCACATATAATTTTACATTTGCTGCTGTAACTACTTTGGCTTTGACAGACCCGTAAGAATTTACAGAAGCTGTATACTAAAAAAATCAACATTTGTCTCTTGAGTTAGTCTGATAAGCCCCGAGTCACAGCACTTTCTATGTGTATACATTTTCAACAATTTCCATATTAAATCTTAGCTATGACAGTCCTTAAATTATTTACTTTGTCAATCTGATGTTAGTAGTAATAAGGACTCTGCAGGAAAAGTGAACATTAGTTGGAAATAGGTATGTTGAAAAGGATTTATAGGTAAGTGAGAAATGCAAGTTTGACAAGTTAAATAACAGTAGCTTCATTACATTTCAATTAATTGCATATATCAGCAAATCTTAAGGAATTTTTTGTTTTGTTGTGAAAATAATTTCTGGCCAACTGCTGCCTGTGAAATTTCAGGGAGAATATTGCAGTTTTCAAAAAAAGATGCTATAAATTACAAAACTGAATACATAGCATAAGCCCTAGTAGGATACATTTCTCTGTCCTTTCAAGGAGACTGTGTGCAATCCCAAGTGGCCACATTAATACTTAGTGTAAACTTTTTAAAAGAAAATGCAAAAGCTTCAGGACTGAATTTTCAGAGCTAGCTATTACAGGCTGTTGAACAAAGGAAATATTTTCATTTTTAAAGCTTTCATTTTTTTTGCTACATGCCACTGGCACTGTGGGGTTTTCAACTGTTTATTGGCTTTACTTAGAAAATTCACCCCGGAAATTAAAAAAAAAAAAATCAAGAAACCTTGTCATTACAAACCTATCAAGACGATTTTCAATGAAAGCTACTTGTGCTTGGTTTTCCATTTGAGTATCTATTCAATATTAGGTCTGCTTCCCTTCTCTCCTTCTCTTTACATCTCCCTCAAAAACAACCTGACATCAAAGACGTCATCATCAGGAATTACATAGCATGTATTTGGTTGAAATAGAATATTCATGATTCCCACATACAATAAAGTGCATTTGTGCTGGCTCGACTTTGGCTGGCTGTCAGTTGCCCACCCAGCTGCTCACTTACTCCCCTTCTTCAGCAGGAGAGGAGGAGAAAATAAAATGAGAAAGCTCATGGACAGGGAGATCACTCACCAATTACTGTCACAGACTCAACTCGGGGAAAATTAATTTAATTTATTGCCCTTTAAGAATAGAATAGGATGTTGAGAAACAAAGACAAAAGTAAAAACACCTTCTCCTCACTCCTCCCTTCTTCCCAGGCTCACCTTCACTCCTTCATCCCTGACTCCTCTACCTCCTCCTCCTCTGCAAGCAGCACAGGGGGATGTGGAATGGGTGCAGTGGTCGGTCCATAACAGCTCCTCTCTGCCGCTCCTTCCTCCTCATGCTGCTCCCTCCTCCAGCCCAGGTCCTCTTCACGGGCTGCGGTCCTTCATGAACTGCACCAGCTTGGGCCCTTCACCTGGGCTGCAGTTCTTTCAGGATAAGACTGCTGCAGCACGGCATCCTCCATTGGCTTCAGGGCGGACATCTGCTCCACCATGGTTCTTTCCACAGGCTGCAAGGAAACACCTGCTCTACCATGGTGTTCTCCAGGGGCTGCAGGCGAGTGTCTGCTGGGGCGCCTGGAGCACGTCCTCCCCTCCTGCTGCTCTCCTCTCGGCCCTCGCAGGGCTGTTTCTCTCACTTTTGTCCTCACCCCTCGCTTCCGGGCAGGGTTTTGCCCTTTCTCACACAGGCTTTCCTTGAGGCACTGCTATCGTGGTTGCGGGGCTCAGCCGTGCCCAGCGGTGGGTCCATTGGAGCTGGCTGTGTCCAGCATGGGGCAGCCCTGGTCTCTCCTCCCCGCAGCCACCCCACAGCCCCCTGCCAGCCCCTGGCATAGCATCGCTCAGATCGAACCACAGTCTTTGGTCTCCACACACCCTGCGCTGTCTGGGGTGGCTGATTCATCCTGACCATTCAACATAGCAGGGACATCCAAAGAGGAATGTCTCATTCCATTTTGGACTAGCCTAGCCCACCTCTGGGTGGAAATCTAGAACCACAAAGACAATACTGACTTTGACATGCCTGTCCTCACCTGTTCCAGCCAGAAACGTTAGACACCCTGTAGTTCTTACACCGTCTCTGGTCCAAGTATCGATTCCCACACACCAACAGACACTTGCTCATCTGCAGAAGCTGTCTCCTGGGATTATTTTCCTGTAAGGACAAGTTAGGCACTTGGAAATTATATGGATGAAGCTAGAATTTGTCTATCATGCTGGTGCTAACAAGTCTTTTTTAAAAGTCCTGCCACGGGATATTTAATGACAAGAAGTAATACAAACCCTAAGTGCCTGCCTCACTGCTTATATTGCAATTTCGAATATTAATATTTAGGCCTGGATTGGTCTCAGTTAAATCAGCGTAAATCCAGAGAACCTACGTTGGCTTTATTAGTGCTAAATCAGATTCACAAACGCATACCTATGTATAAGTGTTTTACACAGTAACCCAAATACTGATTTCATGATATTTAAGCCATAGCACACAGCAGGTCCATTCAAATTCTTACCAAGTAAACATTTAAGAAAATCTTACTGAAATAAAATATCTGAAAAGTACAAGAAACACTTTAACTGCAAGTAACCAACATAAAAAAAAGTGAATTTTGAATTGTCAGCACTCTGTCTGTTGCAATTAATGAAATTAAAATCAGGAGCAAAGAAACATTTTAACTTAACCTTCTAAAGCAGTTTATCCCAGTGAGATCGTCAGGGCAGAGGATAACCTGTCATGAGAGGTCATTTCACTGAAGCACTGCATGTACAGGATGAGGAGACAAGAAACTACAGAGAACTGCATGTAAGCCTATGCAAGCTCTCCTGCAGCAGTGCAGAGGGAATCCCGGGTCAATAAAAATCAATTTTCCTTTGATTTTCTGATGTGTAGTCTGTTATGCCCAAATATGACATAACGTTTCATTAGCCAAAGAAAATACATCCCACTTTGGAACCGAATATAATAATTGAACAGCTTTAGATGTTCAGTAAATTGACAACTATGCACCACGACTCTGGTACGTCAAACTCCATAAAATTGCAATATTTATCTCCAAAACCATAACTGTCTAAACATTTACATCAAGTTTCTTCCATAAAACACACATTGAAAGTTTAGAAATGTTGACTGAATCATTTCCTGTGACTCAGTGATCTGCTATTGCATCTGTGCAGAACACCAGGAGAGCTGTTTTTAGCTTCACAATTTTACAATTCAATGGAATGTTAATGGCCTCTTAAATTTCATATAAAACAGCTTCTTATCACATTCCTAATCTCTTATCAGATGTTATCTAGAGTAAAAATACTCCAGGCCAGATTATAACCATGGAGAGAAGAAGTAAGAAAATTCTCCCATGCAACCGATCTCAGATTAAAGATTAGCAATGACTCTGTGCCAGCTATTTCCTGTGATTGATCAGATATCTAGAGAATCATTACTCCATCCCCCCCATCATATGTTACCCAGCATACATGACAAGAAGGGGGTGTGTGCTGCTGGACTCAGAAGTTGTAAACCTACTCCTAGTATCAGCCAAAGGTAGTTTATCGTGCCCTGGAGGCACCCTTAGAGCAGTTCATAGACGTACAGGCTGTAGCAGCCATCTCTTCAAAAGGACTAGGTTATGCTGATATCTAATCAATCTAGAGTTGGTTTGAAATGGGGTAAATCCCACATCTGTCCCTAAATCCCCTGGGATATTTTCTGTGGCTTTACAGTATGGATCCTCTATCTTTTTAACAGGCTTCACATCCCTTAATAACATACGCAATAATCATAGAAATAAAAAAAATCAGTGCATGTCTGTATAAAACTCTTATGAAAAGAGTGAAACTGAATACCCACACTGAGCTGGCACATGGACAGACTAAACAAGCTGGAAAGAGAAATAGAAAGCGGGAGATCCTTTTCTTCACTCTCCCTTTCCAACCCTTCTACTTACTTGAAGTTTAAAACAGGTTTAAAAAGTAGGTTAAAAAAAATCATCAACTTGATTTCTTTTCCACTTCTCCATTAGCACCTTTACAAAGATACTCAGCTTTCAGAACGCTTGTTTGTTTGTTTTAGAAGCTCTTACTATGCAATTGCTCAAAGCAGATAGGATAGAGTAAACTGCATGGCTTTTGTTGAGCCTGCATTTTAGAGCAAATATCTTTGAAGCACAGCCTACTGAGAAGAACAGCTTTTCACAGGAAACAGAAGAAACTACTGTGTGCTCGAGACAAATGGGATTTTCCCCAGGCAAGAAAGATGTAATAAACATCTCAATACAAAATTAGTTAAGAAATATGAAAGGTTGTGGGTTGATCTTTGCTTTTACAGAGACAAAGGGAGAAAATGTCGACGCTGAAGGACCTACAAATTCCTCTAGAGCAGATTTCAGATATATATAAAAAAATTTAAATGAATGCTCTGATATATTCCTGCACACCAGCCAATATGACAAGAATGTGTAAGAAATGGCAGAAATGTGGATCCCTTTCATCCGCTGTCACACCACACTGACAGATTAAAGCAGTACAACTGCTGTAACACGCCACATTCCCAATCCCCCCTTTTCCTCATGCTCCTCATAACAGCATCTAACTTAAATGTGCATCTCATAACAGCATTTCCCATTCTTCCTCTCCGGTTGCTGCTCTGCATGACCCCATCGTCATCCCCCTGTTCCCTGGTACCAGGGTCTCTGACTATGCAGGTCACACCTTCGCTGCCCCCAAGTCACAGCGCTGTAGCCCCTCCCTGGTCCCTTCTCATTGTCAGCCATTTCAGCATCCACTGAAAATTTTCATTTACTTTTAAGTAACAACAATTTAACGACAAAAAACCCCATAGTCCCATCCAAAGAGCAAGCGTAGCTATGAGTTGGCACGTAGGGGGAAAAGGAACCTTGAAATAGCCGCATCGAATCTGTATGCAAAAGGTTACCAAGGGCCAGTGGTAGGGATATGCGGCCAATGGTGCGAGCTGGCTGCAAAGATACGTCATTCTTACAGTTCTTTTTTCAGTCTCTGTCTTCTTACTCAGTGTCAGCACAGAAAAACCACTCCTCAACAGATGTTACAAAGTCTAAGTGCAGGATCCCTGCACCACTAACGCCTGTACCAATAAAAAGGGGTCTAGCTGTTGGTGGATTTTGTTATCATTTGAGAAACATAATTTTTAAAAGAACAGAGTACTTAGGAAGTCTAATGCTCCAAAATTTAAAACCTGGGTTTTCCCAAGGTTCTGTCATAGAAAGAAGGACCTTCAACGGTGAAGAAAATTCTACAGTCTTGGGTGAAAGGGATAGGTTTTTGTTCTGGTCAACAGAGTGTTGAAGTTATCAGTCACTCAAGTCAATTTGTTCACTGAGAACAAGAAATCATACTTATGAAATTATATGACTTTGCTTTTCCTACTGGGCTCTGAACTACATAAAATTCTCTCTGGCCTTAATTAATTTGTCTGAATTTAGGAGAATGCTCCTATATTTAGCTGTTTGTCTATAACCCTCACAGGACTGAGGCTAAAATTGTTGGCTGATATTTGACCTGCCTTCCCCTACTAGTCTTTGCTTCGAAAGACCATTGTATTTATGGCCCGTCTCTTCTTCTCTAATCTGAATGCCCACAGGAACAACTGCATGCAGTAAAGCAGTGAAGTTTACCCCGCATTTTAAATCTGAGTCCCATATGGCTGATACTCAGTATTTTCCTGCTGTTTAAATTCTCCTTGTCTATTTTTTTCTTTAGTTGAAGATTTTATTAGAAATGAAATCATTCACATGAAAACAAAATAATTACAGAAAACATGCAACATGCCTCATGAAACAAGAGAAGACCAACATGTAAGTCACAAAATTCAGTGAAGTTCAGAAAAATTCAGCCACATGAAGAGCTAAAAATATAGTTTATCTATCAGTTCCTCATGTGAGCAAAAAAAGGAAAAAAAGAAGGCATTTACAAAAATTAGTAAGGAAAACTCTTCAATTTTAATTGGAAAAATTGTTTTAAGTGGCATAAAGCCACAGCATAAGTTTGATGGGTAGATAAACCCAACAAATGGTTCCCCGCAGCTTAAAGTATGAAGTCTGTCTTCCCCTTTCTTCTGCTGCTGCTTCTCTCTTTCCAGCTCCTATCTTCCTCCTCCCCTGGTCAAAACTGCATAATCCACTGTCAAGGTTTATATCTGTAGCATCAGTCTCTTCTACAACCTGATTTGATTGACTGAAATTTCAGAAAACTACCCACAACATAAATGGCATAACTGGTCTGTCATTTAAGTGAATTAAATCAGTTTCCTGAAGAACACAAGTGTCAGAGAAAACACAAAGTATGTGATGGGAAAAGAAAGGGAGAGAAGGGTAGAGGATCTCAATTTTTGTTAATGATGAACTGGCACGTCCGCTCATTCTGTCTTGTTTGACCACCCTCTAAAAAGATACCACTTGAAAGAATATGTCTGTGTCTTCGTCCCATACATTCCACACCTGGTCCAGACTCACAACTGACCTCAGTGATGCAGTGGCTATCCTGGAATTCCATCAGAAGTAGTTTATTCACTCAGAAATCAGACTTCCTCCTGCAGCTTCAGAGCACTCCATTCTGCTTTTCTATGTGCTTTGGCTTTTACTACCCATGTCTCCACAATTCAGTGGAGAAGTTTTTAACAAGGATGGAAAACCTTCTGCCTAGGGTTCAGAAGATTTTGCCTGGTTTTAGACTAGCAAGAAGCACCTGCACTCAGATGGTCCCAAAATGTCACCCTCTGCCCAATATTCGTCCCAGCTTCATGGTAGAGCAGATATACTAAAATCTGCAGCTCCCTCTTGGCTCAGAAAGGGTTCTACATTCAGCTCCATGTTTGCAAAAGAGATCTGGAAAAAATGTTCTTTGTCTGAATGTTATTGTTCCTTGAGGGTGGCAGAGCATGCTCCTCCTGCAAGAGAGAATAGACTCCAAGGCCCCCCATGGCACACAGCAGCTCCCAGGGAATCTGTGATAGGCCAATACCCCCCATATGCCTCTAAACCAACCACAATCCCCGACAGTCACCATGTCAAATGACAATAGAGCAGAATCCCCAAAAGAGTTTGTCTTCTGACAATAAATCGAGAACTTTATTACAATAAGAAGACCAGAATTCCCCTTAAGAAGGCACTCCCAAAGTATGGCCCACCAGGCCAGGCTAAACGCTCTAAGGCTGCGCTGCAAAAGTCTATAAAAACGCTGTTTTCAACAGTATCTTTTTTAAAGGTTGGACAAAACAGCTCAGTGGCACTACCAGAGAAAGAATGAAGCTAACAGGCATCCATCAGTCAGAAACTTTGGGAAGTACTACCTTAGACCACTTAGCCCCCCATCCTCGTACTCCTGACAGAGTTTTTCAGCCGCCTTCTGCCAGGCATCGCTTTACAGATTTAACGCTACAGCATGCGTGCACCCTGACCAGAGTTCCCCTTCTCCACTAAGGCTCTAGCTCTTCTGAAGAGCAGCAGGTTCCAGAGCCAAAACAACGCTCAGCTTGATGATGACCCTACCGACCTGGACATGCCCACCTAGAGGAAACTTTTGCCTTTTCAGTTGTTTTGGGTATTGAATGCCACAGTGGTGGACTCCATTCATGAGACCTTTTCTAGGGTTCCAGCATGACTAACTTTTGCAGCACATTACAGCTCAGTAAAGTTTACATACTTCAGCTGACAGCAGTCACATACAGTCTATGTCTAGCGATACTGATGTCAGCAGGCATTGCCCAACACTTTCCCTACTCAGTTTTATGGCATCTAGATTGCCTGATCTCAACTTGCGTAAGATTTCTGTGGTTAAGGAAGAGAACGATGAATTTTGACACCTACAAGTCCCCTGTCATTTACACAAGGCCACTTGAAATGAAAGTGGTGGTGTTCCCAGCTGCTGACCACACAGCATGCCAGACTAGAAGACTGTCCTTTAACCAAGAGAAGCTCACACCAGTTAACGTCGCTACAGATGTCTGTCCTGCCCTCTCTTACCAGTCTGCTCCCTTGTGGAGGGAGCAACCAGATGTTGCACACTCAAAACCACACTGTGGTTTTGGCAATGCCTGGAGCATTACACACCTAAGAAACTGCTCTTAGTCATAGCTACTCCTTCCAAGTACCAAAAGAGAAAAGATGGCTTTCTAAGATCCATTCATTGTGGTTTTAAGATGGAAGAAGTATTTCTACAAATTTAGATCAGCTGGTAGTTGTGACACAGGCAAGTCACAGAAATGTAGTGCCATTCAGCTCCTAGCGCTCACCTTGAGGGTACTTTTCAGAGGTGGTATTATTCTAACCTCTGCTCTCCACCTAGCCTTCACTTATGGACAAGCCAAAAACCTATTCCCATAAAGGTCGTATTTCTTCCTACCACATCCTGCTGTATATTCTACCTGTTTCTTGTACTGCAACTTACTTGGCGACTCTTTACATATTTGATTCATTCATTAAATGAAAAAATGTCATTGTGGAATTACGAACACCATGTGAGGTGACTGACAGCATGTGTGGGATCTACAACTCTTTTCATGTTCATTTTGAGTATTTTTTGAGATGGAGATGCTATAGGTTATATTTTTTGCGTAACAGCTAGCATCAAATGTGGATGCACATTTGACACCTGTCTCACGGCTTTACCAATTCTACAATACAGGTCATTAACATCTTCTGAAAACCTAACATCGTAAAACTCTCTCCTGGGTGCGTATTGGGAGAACGTACCACCTTCTAATGTCTCCTTAGTCAATACGACACTTAAATCTGACCTTGAACATGTCTCCAGGTATCTCCTGCCTAGAAACAAAACAAAGCAAAGCTGCTCCTGGAGTTAGTATTAGAATTAGGTTTTTTACTTCTCTGAGAACCATCACCATACCCCAGATTAGACTTGCTGTCTACTACATCTCCCCACTTATTAGATATTTTGTCCTAGTACTATAAAATATAAGGGACACATTAGAAACTTACCAGTTTGAGAAAGCTGGGGACAAATAACATATTGAGCCGCTAAATCATTGACTGTGTTTTGAAATGTCAAAAAGTCTTAGTTTTGCTTAATAGAGTTTCAGTTTCCCATCCTTTTCCTGTCCTTGGCATTACTATTTTCACCTTTCTGCCTTTTCCTGTACTCCCCAGGATGAATGACATTTCTTTGCGGACACAGGAAGGAAAACTGTCAGCAAGAAGCAAAAACAATGTGAAGTACTGGCCCTATATTCTGTGAATTGTCAATACTTTCAAAGAATGTGTTACTGCTGAAAACTATTTCACCAGAGGTCCTGAACACCCTTAGGACAGCCTCTTTCCCTAGTGCAGCATAAGAGTCTCGTAAATACTGCTTTGGGGAAAATTAGTCACATTAGTAACGCTCATCAGCATAGACAACAGTAGACAGCAGAGAAGCATAAGCAGTTGCAATTAGCGTTGTAAAGACCGTGGAGAAACGTGTATGTAATTCTTTTTTATCCAGCTGATACTATCGCTGTAACCGTAAGTGCAGGACAATCTGCAGGTGTAAGCATGCTCAGAACTGTTAGTATCAGAGAAATTATGTCATGTATGTATTTTTCTTCACTTGCCAGACCCATCATCACAAATAAAAAACTACACCTGCTGGCAGCTCCTCATTCCCTCAAAACCCCCTTCAAATTGCACAGAGCATGATAATATAAACCCTATCCACACCTAGCCATATTAATCTCATCATCATAGTATTTATCTTTTTTCCTCATCTGACAAATACAGAAAGTACAGTTTCTTCTTTGTTTTATTGTTTGTTACCTTTATAACCTTTCATTTGTGGCTGAGGAGTTAATTTAAACATGTGATGCAAAGACAGCAGTAGTCTTCATTGTGCTAATACAGTTCATGAGGGAATTTCCTGTGAAGCAAGATGTCGTGATTCGAAATTGTCTCTTGATACTGAAATGCTTCTGAAATCCCCTTCTACCCCCGACAACATACAATCTTTTCAGCAAATGTTATGCAATCTACGTATCTCATGATGGTTTTGCAATGTAATCTGAAAAGAAAAAAAAAACGTATTAATGAATCTAATCATATACAGAACTAAAAAAACCAAAACACCCACATCTGCAAACTACAGTCATTCTGAAGTACACTATTCTCCTAGTCGTGAGTCTTGAGGTGCCAGGCCACTCCATTCACTGATGCCAAACAAGTAAACCTACAATCGCATTTAAGCAGGAATGAAGCTTTTCTTTTCAGAACACTCATGTTCTCCACAGGCTCCTGTACAGATGTTGCAACAAGTCTGTTAGATACTAAAACTAATTCAATTTGTAAAATACTTTTCACTTCCTTTTCTGAGTCTTTGCAAATTGCAGGCCAGAAACCAAACCATTACACAGTCAGCAAAGGATTGAGACACCTTTTAAATATTTGTACTCTGCAACAAAGATAAAAACAAATTTCTGTCCTATTTATTCTACTACATTTATTATGAGCAGCCTACACAACTCAAAAAAATATTATATTTTAACATTTAAAATTACTTTTCTATCTAGAGCAACATTACTGAGAAACCACACAAACGCTTACCTATGTAAATTTTAAGGCTTGTTTTCTTCCAGCCACATAACAATTTCAGTAAAAGGTGTGATGTTTTTAGCAAAACTATCAGGTGAATACAGACCTCCTAGCACAGAGATACCAATCTGGATATTAAAACTCCTTACACTGGCACAGCTCACAGCTAAAATACAAAATCATACTAGTAATAATTGTGTTTGGAGAAGGGGAAGTTGTATTCTTTTTCCCATACCAATATAAATTGAAGTAATAGCACTCTTGAGTAAGAACAAGCTTTTCTGCACATGTGTATCCTCTTTCAGATCCAGCGGTGTAGGATGAAATTGCTGCCACCCCTGGTTGCTCCTCATAACCCATCAGTTGCAGGTTACCCCTTGCAGAGCCCTGCTAACAACAGAGACTGTATGAGCCCTCCCTCATTCACACTGGTCCAGTCTTCAAGGTCATCAGCTGTTTTAATCAAACCTTCCTGCTGGGCCTGTAGGGAACGAAGTGAGCAGACTTATTTCCATTACAAGATTTACCAGGGTGATACTCCACAGCAGCAAGACCAGTAATGAAGAGATGATATTTTAACATCCTCGAACAGACCAGCTATTTGCAAAGTCAGCAGCTGTCACCACAGCCTGCAGCAGCTATGACTCAGAAGAAAACAATGCCTGTCGGGGATCCAGTACGTAGCCCTGCTCAGCCTGCAGGGCATCCTCTCCAGAGTGAACTAGTAACGTCTGAAGGTACTGACTGACAACCTCATACCTACATACTGCCTCAAGGATGGGGACTTCCCTGCCATTAATACAGAGATACCTGTAAATCACTACTTGCATCACTGACGGAAATCTGGCTCCTGACTCCAGCAGGGGCATATTGTTACTCTGTCTTCTGAACTGAAATACATGCTCATGTTCCATAGTAACGGTCAGAAAAATAAGAGGGCGTCAGTGAAAGCTTGAATTTTTTGGTCCATTATTCTGCAATCGCGTTATGGTACCCCAGTATGAAAGCGGCATCATATGCAAACAGGTAAAAAATCATTCCATTACATCAGTGATGAACCTAAAGGCAAAACTACCATAATCTTTGGTTCACAAGGGTCCCATAAACTATTTAGTCAAATTTCTTCTCCAGTCAAATGTATGGCCCTGTTATTTGGTTTGAAACATTAGTAGCTCGTATGATGGCATTTAAGTTCTCTGCTATGTGTCTATGCAAATACAAAATCACTAACACTAGTGTGAGCTTCAAAAGCAGCGAAGTTCATTACGTGGCACTTAGAAAAAAATAAGTTGCTCTGATATACCAGTTTTACATCTTTGCTGTTGTGCTTTTAGCCTAATGATTCTCACCCTAGCCACACAATATCATGGCACTCATTACTATTGATGGCAAATCTTAGGTATAGTTTTTAAAAGTATTCTAGAGTATAATATGGCACTACATTGCAAGGCCTAATACTTTGAGTTAAAACAGGTACTTTTTAACAAAGCCTGTAGTGACAGGCCAAGGGGCAACACCTTTAAACT
>Ga0181612_104892_pt1 | contig 14334 bp, 9 predicted proteins | sample HoacroProtozoa21_FD_119630 | JGI IMG/M metagenome (GOLD analysis project Ga0181612, IMG submission 119630) | Hoatzin crop microbial communities from Cojedes, Venezuel. Combined Assembly of Gp0051906, Gp0051904, Gp0051908 | reverse complement strand
CTCCAGGCTGAACAAGCCCAACTCTCTCAGCCTGTCCTCATAGGAGAGGTGCTCCAGCCCTCGGATCATTTTTGTAGCCCTCCTTTGGACCCGCTCCAACAGTTCCGTGTCCTTCTTGTGCTGAGGGCTCCAGAGCTGAACGCAGTACTCCAGGTGAGGTCTCACCAGAGCAGAGTAGAGGGGCAGAATCACCTCTCGACCTGCTGGCCACGCTTCTCTTGATGCAGCCCAGGACACGGCTGGCCCTCTGTTCAAACCAGCTGAAATAGTGCTATTGCCAGACACGAGACCCATCTCTTACTGCTCTGCTGTGAACTGCTTGTTTTATGCTCTGTACATCTGATGGACCAAAGACATATCTTGCTGTCCTTTTGCCTAGATCATTCAGTCTTGGATAATGTTGACTGAGGAGAAAAATCCTGATTTGAGTTTTTAAGAACATCTGCTCCCCCAAAGAACCTTGAGGACTTTTTCACAGTCCCCTGAAATGAAAGGTGAAGCCATGTCCAAGAAATTCAAGCCAGCTTCCTGCACTCATTAGCAGTGGAATCCAACCACAAGTGATGAAGCAGCGTTACTGGCAGAGGAGCTGCTGAATGACACTGGTGAATCTGCTTGGATGCAGTCTCTGAATTGTGTGGCAAGTGACAACATGCTGAATGGCCATATCCTCTGTTATTCCTTGGTTTCTCTTGTCCTGGTTGGTTTATTTTTTTTCACAGTAGGCAGAACTGAAGGCACTTCAGTAATAGCCTTTTGCGACTGGAGGATATTTAAAGCTGCAGGCTTGCTTTCACTCTTACCCATAATCATGATTGGTATTGAAGAAGGTGGTAGGTAGAAGGTATCTTCCAATGCCAGAAATACATTTAATCATTCAGTTCTGCATTAAGGAGCTTAAAGATGTGATTACTGTTAGAAGCTACAGAAATTGAGTTATGCTAAGAGGAAAGAATAAAAGATGCATTTTAGTACTTACAGTAAATGGAATAGGAAAGATGGAAGATTGTCTCAAATTTTATTCCCTTCATTGGTCATCAAATAAGGTACAAGTATTTGAATTAAATAATATTTTCTCAGTTTTGTCTTAAGTGAACACTTCTGAAACTAATATATCCAGCTGCACAAATTTCATGTGCAGAACTTCTTCTCCCTTGTCATCCTAATCTCTGGGGAAATTTAAGCTTCAGGTATAAGTAAAACAGTCATCCTTGAAGTGCAGTTGCTTCCAGGGGTAAGAGACTATGTCAGTACCAGAACAGCATTATTTTTCATATGTTGTGCTTGACATACAAAACCTCTTGAATTTTTTTTTTCACTTGAATGTTTTTAGACACCTTTATATTTGACTAAGAAAAAATATCTATTCAGGTAACATTGCCCTCTGTGTATTGGTAGTCAGTTAAATGAGACAGTCGTACATAATTTTTAAACAGCTGGTTTTAAGTGACTTCACAAGGACATGTCACTTAACACTAGATAACTTCACAGTTGCATCTGCTACATCTGTTTATACTGTTATTGCATGAATGTGAGTCTCATATTCTTGGAAGAGTTTGGTATTTGCACTATGAGGGTCCTGTGCTCTGAAGTTCTTACTACAACGCGTTGGCTTCTCAGAAATAAGCTGACGAGCTGAAAAGGGAGAAAAGTGGTTCATGCACAAGCTAGCAGACGTAATTTTGTTGCTGTTAACCCTGAAGTGACATCTTACGTTTATAATTGTTTTTTTTAAGGAATAGGTGGACTTCAGTTTCCTGTTCCCTTTTAAATTACCCAAACTATTGTAGGTCTATCTAGAAGCCTGTGTCAGCATGCAGTTTTAAGAAAAATGGTGACTGCCTAAGATTATCCACACTGTTGAGGGTGAACTTGCAACAGTTCTGCGGTGCTTTATATCATGGCAATGGATTGCTTCATGTTCTGTTTGTGGTTTCCTGTACTCCCAGGTTTTGTTCTTTAGAACTTCTGCCCACTATGTATTTGTGCAATTAATTATCTCTGAATGTAGTACTTTGAATTTACAATTTCTGATTTACACCCTACCTGTCTTGATTTTTTTCAAGGCTGTTTTGAAGTCTGTTTGTTTCCACTGTGGTGCTTGCAATGCTTTGAAGCTTGTTATCATTTGAAAGTTGTCTTTGCTACCTTATCAGCCAAGACAGTAATGAAAACACAGAATAAGACCAATACACCTGGCTGACATAAAACTCTAGGTAAAGTACTCTTAGAGTGTGAAATTACTTATAGTAATCTTATAATGAAAAATGCTTTTTGAATATGGTTTTCCAACATTTTATGCAGTCAGCATACAAAATCTGTAACTTGGCAATATTCCCATGTTTGATTATGGGAATGTTGTGTAAGACAGTATCAAAAGCCTTACTGAAGCAACAGCAATCTCCATGGTATCTCCTGCATCCACAGGGTATTTTTCCTTCTAACCACCCTAAGAAAGGGCTATCTGCTATGTGCTTGTTGTTTGATTCAGCAGGCTATTTATTGGAAATGGAAGTATTGACACAGGCAGGTTTTGCTAGAATGAACAAAATATAGGGGATCCTTCAAAGGCATATTTTTATTCCCTTAAAAATTAGGAACTAGTGGAATAGTTGGCTAAATAAAATTCTTCCGCACAATCTAGCCTGCCCTCAGAGCTGGTGGTGCTTTAAAATACCGATCTCTCCTGTGATTAAATGCTTTGAACTTTGAGGTTTCTCTGGAAGATCTCTGAATAAAGATGCAGTTTGCAGCAGCTGCCAGAATTGTATTTCTCCTGTTGTTTCATGTTTTTTTTCTTTTTTTCATTTCAGCTTGTAGAAGAAGCAGACAGTCAGTATGTCTGACTGTCAGGTAGCTATGTGAGGAGTTCAGTGTATATGCAACTTCAAACCCAAATGTATATTCCTATTAATTGAGCTCAATACATTCTGCAACACAGATTAAGCTGTGAAATATCAGTAGCAACGCATTTTACTCAGTGATATGAGACGTGTCTGCTGCCTCTCTCCTAGGATGAGAGGGTTGATCTAGCGGCACCAATAAACAACATGGTGAGAAATTGTCCATTGTAAACAAGCAAAGTCCCTGAGCAGTTCCTACCTCAGCACAAATACATTGATTTTGCCACCTTATTTAATTTACTTTCTCTTTTAACACCTCTCCAGTCTCTTATGGTGATAGACTCACAGCTCTTCCTGACTTCACATTTTTATGGGTTAAAAGACATTTTGAACATTTTCATTTGCAGTACATTTAAAGCATTAGATCATTGTATCTCTTTCTCTTCCACTGAAAGTCCTTTGCCAGAAAGCCTAGGTTTGGTGCTACAGCACTGCAGGATCATGGAGCAGCTTTTACAAAAGTCAGGAAGGTCTGTTTCACAGGACAGTTTTGATTTCTACAAAGCTTGTTTGGCAGTAAAATTAGAGGTAGCTTAAGGCTGTTGCTGTATTAGTGCAGCATAGTGATATATCAGCTGCAACATTTTCTTTCAAGTTGAAAGCAGTAAAAATGATCAAAAGCCTCAAAAGCACAATCTGTGATGAAAGACTGAGAGGAGCAGGCCTGTTTAGCTTGGAGAAGAGAAGACTGAAGGAAAGTATGATAACAGTCTTCAAATTTGTGAAAGGTCGCTGCAAAGAGGAAGGGGATGAGCCTTTGCTCGTATCATACCTTGGCTTTTGAACCCAGTCCAGCAAAGTCACTAGATCTAAGATTTATATTATTACCAGCGCTGCTGTGAAGTTATTTGTACTGTTGTCAGTCCCTGAGCTAGTGGAGCAATTATTTTTTTGATGGCTAAAGCTGAAATATCATCTGAAAGCTGTTGTCTTGTAAGCGAGTGAGTGCAGGAACCTCAGCCTGCTGATTGGCTCGACGGCTGAAAGCAGGTTCTGCTATCACACTTGATTAATCTTTTCCTTTCACGTCTCTTCTCTCACTGTGTTTTGGGAACCAGCTAGTGTTAACCACAGTTGAGGATTTTTATTTCATGGTCAGTTGCCCACTAGAATTTGGGCTGTTCGGTCACAAAAGCTAGTTAACTTCTAGTGAAAAATGAGAGGAGAAAATAGTGTAGGAAAGTACCGTGGCTGTGCCCATAAGGTGTAGGTTCAGGAGCAGTTGATGGTTACCAGCTTGTGCTAGAACTCATTTGATGACTTTCTGCCTGGAGAGGTTGCAAAACTGCCTAAGTTTTGCACAGCTGATCAGTAGTAATCTTTTCCTTATTGCTAAAATAAAGAATGATGCAGCAGAGTGGGGCTGATAAGCTCTGCTCTTGTGCACAGGTGAGGTAAACCTTCCTGTTGGAGGGAACCCTCTAATATTTATTTTTCCTCAGTTTCCAGGAGCTAGAGGCCTGGAGAGCCTCTGCTGAAACCTTCTGGCCCTCACTCACAGGAGCAAGGCCAGTTTTATTCTGGTGAAAAGTTCTGAGACAGTAGGTCAATTGTAGAGTCCTGTAGGACTTACGCCTTGGCTCTCTACTGTCATTTCTCCTTGCTAACCCTGAGTAGTCCCAGAGTTCAGCTGCCAAATAGCCGCAATAATATACTTAAAGTTATTTATTTTTGAAACCCAATATTTTGAAAAAGGTATTTTGAGTGTCCTGAGACAGCTTGAGCAATTTTTGTTTTTCCTTCCAGAATCTGTTTCCGAAGTATACCCACTCTGAAACCTGGAGTCACCATCAGGTTGCCCACGTATTTAACCAGTAGGGCTTTTGACCAATTAGTCGTTTGCTAGGTGTCTGGCAGTACGCCAGAGTTTCAGACCAACAGGCTTTAGCACAGGGGAAGCCTGCCAATATTAGATATATTTACAGAAAGAAGCAGTCAGCCTTTCTTAAAATCCCAAATAATTTCCTTGCAGTAGAAAAGTAAGTTGCAATTCTACTGTAAATCTTGTAGGCTATTTTTGGTGTTCAGACATCTGCCATAGATTCAGGTGTGGTTTCACAGTGAGCTTAAGACACTGCTGCTGTTGAATATAGTGGTCCTGCCCTGCAAATACGTTGATGAGTTTTCATGTGGATCATCCATTTGTTCTGAGTTGGCTCCTGGCTGGCTGAGTGCTACAGCTGATGTAGGGGCAGGAGCAGACAGGGAGCGAAGGGCCAATGGCACCGGTGGAGGAGACAGTGCACAGTTTGTCACGGCAGCTGTGTGTGAAGCTTCAGGCTCAGGACCAGGCTTAGATCAGGCAGCAGGATCTGTGCCAGCACTAAGTGCTTTGTCCAGTTCCTACCTTGCGCTGGTGGTGCTGTTTTGTTCCCTTTGCCCAACATGTTGTGAACCGTTTCTTTTATAAGATCATGGGAACTTGTCCCCCTCATATTTTCAAATTCCTGTTACCTAGGCTAGGTGGGTGAATGGCTTTACTGTCTCTCTTCTCTTTCCTTTTGGATTGGATCCTCTGTCAAGCCTTGAAGGATTATGTTGTTTTTCCGCAATGCATTCTCTTTGCCCTTGCTAATTCTCAGTACTGTGACATGCCAAGTTGATCGAAGAGGTCTCCTGAATGGTCTTCTCTATCAGCATACTAGGAATTTTTTTTGCTTGCTTTCGGTCTTTCCAGTTTTTAGAGAGAGAGAGATCAGAGCATTAAAAAAAGGCAAGGGTGGTGGGTCATCATCTCTGGCTTCACGCAAATTGTGTCTCCTTATGGATGTTTCTAGGGCTGACTTGACTGGATTGTCTGATTGTCTTTGCTCACAGGAATCATGTTAATTACAAGTGACTGAGCGATAAGGTTCCACAGGTGTCTATTGTCAGACTGGGCAATCACATTAAGAAATCATCAAATTAACTGGAAGTGACTGGAGTGAACATGCGAAGTAATTTATTTATTTGTGGGTTGCTACTTCAATCCATTACATTCTTGCTGTGGGTACACTTACAACAAACAAGTGGCTGCATGTCTACAGCTAAGGAGGACAGCTTTAGGACACACAGGACTGTAATTCTATGGACACGTAGACTAGCTAAGCCAGTCTCACACGGAGTGAGTCCTGTGGTTCCCTGTCCCCAGGCACTGGCTTGCACCCTCAGGTTTGTACATGTGGGGTAAAATAGGTGGAAGATACATCCCTTGAGAACGGACTTGAGCAAAACGAAGGTGAAATATATTTTTCAGCTGAATAAGTTCCCCAATCCTGTTTATTGTAAAGCTGCGAAAAACATCGGGTGTCTACCAAAAAGAAATGGAGACATGGGATGGGAGATAGAGGATGAACTCATGAGGTAAGGGACTACTCTTCTCGGAGGCAGAGCCAGCTGATGCTAAAACAAAACGTTTGTTGAACAATGAATTGAGGCAAGTGATGGCAAGTCTGTTTAAGCTGACCGAAGCACCTATGGGGCACCAGCCCCATTTTTCAGGCAGCTTATTCTGATTCCTAAGTCTCCCAGTCTGCTGTTTGTGCAGTTGGGATCTGACTCAGCTGAGAAAAAGCAGGGTTTAGGTGGGGATTAGGGGTACGATCAGTTTGAAACCTGTTCACCCTGGGACATTCCAAACATCTGCCCTTTTGAAGAAGCGAAAAGGATTGAAGTGCTGGTGGTGGGAAGAAGGTGGGAGTTGTTTAAGCTGGCATTGCCACTAAAGAAAGGGATCAGCAAACTGAAGGAGACATGTATTTGTTCATAGGAGAAGGGCAGTTATTGTTGTTAAATAAAAAACACTCTGGGTTTTTTTTTTTTTTAACAATTGGCTTAAAATTATGTGTCTTGAAATGAAAAGATTCCTCTTTTTCCAGTGTGAAAGCCAAAGCATTCATTCATATGTGCTGAGAGTTTCATAACTCACATTTTCAGTCATTGGACTTGTCTTTACTATTTTTATTTTTCTTCTATAGCTGCTGTGTTTCTTCTGACTCTCCCTACTTAGTCATATATGAGTCTATTTTTTTCTACTTCTATTTTTTTCTACTTTGTTTCATTCACTGGAGCAGATGATCTGTTCTGTTTCATTCTTGCACTAGAATGACTGGATTCTGTTAATTTTACAGGGTAAAAAAAGAAAAGGAACAAGAAAAAGGCTATGTTTCAGAAAGTGAGGTTTATGCTCTAGTATTTGGCTTTTTACATGTGTGAGATTCTCTTTGCTAGTAATGGACCCAACATCATATGATGGAAGAAGTAGAATGAAATTGACATCAGATAAAAGAATAGTTCACTAATTACTATTCGCAGTACTTCTCTGTAGTAGATAATGCAACTGTTTTCTTCTTCAGGAGGATGAATTGTCTTTGCTTTTCATGAGGCATGGTGGTAATGGTAACGGCATGGTAATGACTTGCCATATAACTTCCTGCCTTGCAGTGGTAGAAGAGGAAATAGGGCTGAGAATTCCTGGCCCCTAGCCCTTGATTTAAACTTTTCCATCTTTAAGCATATTTCTAGGCTCTATCTTGGAGTTATCTTGCCTGCCTATCATTGCAGCTGGTTAAAATGACGGAATGTGAATGCTGGAAGCATGGGGCATGTTTACAGTCTGTTGGGATACAAGTTAGGACCCTAATCAGTGCACATACACTTGCTACCCACAAAGTAATTTTTCTTTTGACATCCCATGTGAGGGATTGATTTACACATACTGCATAATTCTGGTCAGCTGAGCAGTTTCTTGTAATGGTGAAGAAGCCAAAATTGACACCATTCAATGTGGGTCCATCATGTAACACACTCTTACCTGTCATGAGACCTATCTGTGCAAAACAGACATCTGGTGTAACCATATACTGTTGTGAGCTGCACAGAGCTGGTGTCACACTCTGAAGTCATCTATTATTTTCAGAAGGCTTTGTTTGTCCCATCTGCCTAGCCTCTCAAAAATAGGTTTGTATTAATAACTCTATGGTAGGCAATTTATGTTGAAATACTTTTCTACTATATCAGGATTTTTGTCCATCCAATTAATGTCCACCATGATACACAACAGGACAGAGTGGTCACTAAATTTAGAGGAGAGGTTGTTAGTCTTAAATTATTCACCAATCTTATTTGTTTTTGTCAGTATCAGCTAGCTTTGAAGTAGTAAATGAATTGCTGAGTAGATCTAAAGAAGAGCCTGTCAAGTGATCAGTATTTGAATTCAATAGCTTCATCAAGAACGAGATTCCAGCAGAAAAGAAGGAAGTCTTACTTCATTTGTCAGTCTTCATAATTAAGACTGAAGCAGAGTTATAAATTACATCTTTCCTCTGGTGGGAGCTATTCGTGGTGGTGTTTGTTATGCTATGGTGTTATTGATGTTTTTTCATGCTCACTTACTCAGACTTCCTGTGCTGCTGATTTTAATTCCATATGGAGGTACAATGGCATAAGAATTCGTCCGTGCTGCCGCAATGAACAGTCTCTTATGAATGGATTATAACAAAGTTGTACTTTTATAGCAACTAGAGAAGCTATGAAATTAACAATTGATTGCCTCACTTTTCAATTAGTCTTTGCATGGTGACAGGAATATTACTGCTCTGCTTCTCTGCCTTGCTAATGAGGAAAGACTCAGCTACTGGGAAAGATTCTAGTATCAGGTCCTATCTTCATTATGTACTAATTCTGCATTTAACCTGTGTTTTCTCCTTCAACATGTTGAATCTAAAGCAGCTGTCAGAGCCACACATGAAAGCACTTTTGTAAGCTACCTTGGTGTCTTTTTTGTCAGCTGTTAGTGCCAGGTGGATTCACTGAGTGCGTGTACTCATACAAAGAAGCAATCAGACTTTGAACACCTACCCACAACCCTGCTGGGCACTCATTCCCATATACTACTGATGCTGACTCTCTCTTGGCATCATTGGCCTGAAATGGGAGACATAAAATCTTTTCTTAGCATCTATTCTGCCTACAATCTCTTCACTTTCATTCATCTCTACATTTTAAGCAGCAGAGAGTGGGCCCTCAGAAACCCCAAGGTCTTTATACCAGTTGCTTGACTGCAGGGACACATCAGATGCCTGGTGTCAGCCTTAGCTGAAGGGAGCAAAACCTGCTGCTTTAGTAATGAGGGAGGAACACCGAACATCAAGCTTCTGCTGTTTGACCAGAGGGTTGAGGGATCTGAAAATCAGTCAGCATAGAGAAGAGATAAAGGGGCTGAGGGGTAGTGGCTGTAAATCCAGTGGTAAAAATTCCAGACATGGAATGGTCTACACGGTGGCACCCCTGGGAGGATGGGACAAGGGCAAAGGTATCCATGTTGAACATGGCATCTGCAAAGGCCAGTCCACCTAGGCAGCCAGCAAAGGGACAGGGGGGAAAGAAAGGGGGAGGTAAGTGGCCTTACCCTGCCCTGGAAAAAAGGTCAGCTTTGATCTACAAGATGTACATCACACACAGAATATGAGCAGCGCAGATTAGGACTCAGCATCTGAGGACAGGAAGGTGGAGGCCCTTGCCTTTATTCCTATTTCAAAGGACAGTGTGAAACATGAGGGCTGTGTTTCATCTTGAAAGTTCAACTTCAGCTTTCTGTTTGGAGATAGCACCATTTGCCAATTTGCTCATTTGTCAGTGGATTTCCCACTTTCTTCTTCTTTCATCCTGATCCCTCTGTGCAGACCGTTCAGTTCAGGTATGAGGGGGCAGAGACAGTAAGCGGTATGTTATTGCTGGGTAGGTTTTACCATGCAGCCACAGCTGTAGCTCTAAGTTGGTAGAGTGGCTCTGCTAGGGTTGTAAATGTTACTCTTCTCTACTAATTTCTGAGATCCCTTTTTCATTCATGCGCTTCAAAATAGCTGTCAAGTGGAGGAAAAAAGGAAATCTAGCACTTCTCAGCGGGTGAATTATTTGAGAATTCACCTGAGAGGCATTTATATACAGACTTTAAACATTGTGTCTACATCTTGATCAAATCTAAATTGCCAGGTGTTCAAACCACTCGCCTGTTTAGACAGCCTGTAGAATGTCACATACCAGACTATTGCCTCGCTGATTTTAGTTTCTCTGTGGAGAGGAATAAAACAGAATCTTTCACTTGCTAGACTTCCAATCAGAATTCTTTCATAATAAAAAATCTCTTGTCTGCTTCTGTAGTTTGCAGTTCCTGTCCAGTTACACGATTACTTGATCTGCTTTAGTGCAGGATAAAGATTTCCATGATACAAATGGAAGGTGTCACCTTGTGCATTGTAAATAAACTGTTTTTTTTTTTCTTCTATTGTAGTATGTAAGGGTGAGGTGTCACAGTATAGCACAGCAGATCTAAAGGTCACTGTCATATGAACAAGCTTGTTTCTCTCATTTCTTGCTCTGTTCCCCTCTTGCAACTCTTCTTCCCATCACCAGCTGCACAACTCTCCCCTTTTCCTTTCCTGGCACTTATCTTGCCCTTGGTGGGCTAGTTGAGCTCACTGAACCCACAAAAAACTAACTCAACACAAGAAAGCGAGTGTTCTTCTGAGAATTTAGTAAGCCAGCTCAGCTCAGCTGAGCTTCCAAGCCATGCAAGGGATGGAGCAGAAACGCAGGGAAAGGAATGGCGGAGGAGGCAGCCCACCCCTTGTAGCAGCAAGATCTGGCTCTTAGATCTGGCCAGCTGCAATGTGAAACCTTACCTGAGTGGAAGCTTGCAGAAGTCTGAAAAGGGCACATCATAACCATCACTGCTATTGTATCTTCTACTAACTGACCTACCCACCTCCTTTATTTCAACAACTGTTTTGAATAGTTAGAAGTTAAATTTAACACCAGATTTTTTCCCTGGGCATAAGTCCCTCTAAGAATAATTCTTGACAGACAGAAGATTAATGGCAGAATGAGCAAACAACAGGAGCCAGTGGACCTCAAAAAGAACAAAGATGGGACTGATTGTTTTTTAATCCCTAGGAGTGGGTCCTTCTCTCTATTATATTTACACATACTTTCACCAGATTAGGGCAGCTACTTTTTTAGCATCCAGAATTTTCAATGCATGTGGAAAAAACCCAATGTTTATTTTTGTAACATGCACATAAGGATTGTATCTACATACAAAGCAACAACCCAGTGCATCACACTGCAGCCCAAACATATGACTTTGTCCTACTTTCCAGGCACTCTGAGTGTGTTAGAGAAATGATATCCCTCACCATCTTTGCCCTGGCAGCTGTGTTGCTTGCTGTGGCTACGTACAGCTTCAGGGCAGGCATGAAACATGACAGAAGTATGCTAACGTTGCGAGTGTGACCATACTGTAGAACGGCAGGCTAGCACATGTGGATAAGCTCTGATTAATTACCTCTGGCACTGGCAAAAGCTAAGTCAAGGGTTTTTGCTTTGTGCCTTGTGCGTTGCACAGCAGGTACATTATTCCTCTGCCTGACGAGTGATGCTGGGAGGGTAAATCATTTGTGTAGCACTTTGTTGCTACAGATACTATATCTTGAAGTGAGTAACCCATCAGGGTGAGCTACCAAAGGGGTGAATATGGCTATAATCACCTTTCCATACAGAGGTAGCTTTTCAGAGCTGGAAGTGGGGGAGATGGTGTGCAGTTTGGAGGTGTTTGTATTGTAATGTGTCCCTGCCACACTGCTGATGTCCTTGCTGTTTCTGCGGATAGACTTCAGCACAGTCCCGTATCAAAACAAAAAGTGCTCATTTAACAGTCAAAATCAACTGCGTTTTATTATCTTGTGTAGCATTATTCTGCTTCCAGCCTGATGCCCTTGGAGGATATTGCTTTAGGTGCATTTTAACTACAGGCTTTTCTCCTCCACTAGATTCTCAGCAGACAGGGATTAAGATGCGGTACTTGGCTGAAGCTGTCCTGCTGACAGATCGCAGTGACCTTGGTGTGACTTCTGTTCTGATCTCGCTGGCACTGCTGGAATTTGACACGTTAGAACACGAGATACGAGCTCCATTATGCCACTAATTGGTATCCAGAGCATTGTGTTCCTGCCTCCTTCACCATCTGATGTAGGTGGCAGATAGTTCTAGTTTATCTTTGCTGTGTGATTTAGGAGGCTTAAGTCTCTATCATCAGCCAGTTGATGCCCTTATCCTTTCATATGGCTGTCTTTATCATATGCAGGTGTAGAGCTTGACACAGGCTTGTATTGTAAGCGTGGTTGGTCTCCTTATCTTACTGCTGGGTGCTCTTCTGGTGTAGAATGAAATTGTTTGCTTACTGAACGTGGATAAAACACACTAAATATTTTTCTCATGCATCTTTAGAGGTAGATCTTAAAATATTTTCTTTATTTGTCAAATGTACAATCACATAATATTTTGTTTCTGCAAGGTCATTTAATTTTTGGACTGCACAGATCGGCTTTTATTTTTGTCTAGCAGTAGTGTGGAAGGTAAAACAGTAGGAAAATTCATATCCTTAACCAATATACTTCAGAGTTTGATCTGAGCGGCAGATTTTGCTTTTCGAATGTTTTTGTGCAATAATCACAAAGGTGGACAAAATCTCAAGAAACTGAAACAGAAAAGAACTCCACGTGGGAGGATGTCTATAGCACTTTTTTTCCCCCCTGGACAAAAAAAAGAGACAATAGTTTTCCAAAGTCCAGTTTTGTCAGTCCTACAAGTTGGAATTTCATGCCGTTAATTTAATCATTAGGGAAGTTTATGACCCTGAAGAATATGACTTGCAAATGCCTTGGTATCAAGAGGGAACAAATAACAAATCTGGCCTGGAGGGAGCACAGGGAGTAGTTGTAAGCAGCAAACTACCTGATACAATTAACAGAAAATTAAGTTGTGGATTTACTACTGCAGCTCTGCCAGCTGAAAGTAATAGTTATTAATTTCTGGCACTGGTTAGACACCAATGGCTAAATCTACAGGGGAACTTAAGCACCGTCAAAGTGCTTACCTTCCAGGGTCCCAGCTCCCCGGGTGGAATTCATAGCCTGCTCTTAGACTCCGTGGCTCTGAGGCAGTAAGTGGAAAGGCAGGTGTCTCCAAGTAAGATGCAAAGCAGTCCGCAGCTACCTAGAAGATCAAACATGAAATGCTGAATTGCACAGCAGGTTTGAACCCCACTTCTTTCTCCGGGCTCTTCCTAGTCTATAGGAGTGTGCCTAGGCTAAATGAGAATCTTATATCCTCTTTTCAGGTACCTAAGCGTGCCCTTTAAAAATGGGGTAGACGACCACTGGTGCATAGAAGTTAGAGCATGGATAGGCTGTGGATGGCTTGGGACAACTCCCTGCTGGGGAGGCTATTTCTCATCCTTGATTCAAGGACTGTTCATGCATTTTACACTACCCTGCTCACAAGACTCAGTCCTCCCTCTGAAGGGATGTGTCCATCTCTGTGGACAGAAGAATTTCCAAATCTCAGAAACAGGTTAAGGGCAACTGAGAGAAGAGTTTGCAGGGCAAGCCACAGAGCAATTGTCAGCATAGGTGTGAATCCAACTCACGTCCCTGAACTGGTTTATTATAACTGTGCCATATTTCTCCTTTCTCTGAACAGGGAATCGTTGGCAAGCTGTAGAAGCGAACTTCTGATAATATTGACAAGGTGAATTAATGACTCATAAACCGTACTAATGAGGCTATTTGAGAATGGAGCTCAAGCAGGAACATTCAAAAAGAGTTTAATGCACAGGATGTGTTAATGGCCAAGCTCTGTCTTTTACACTTTCATCTCACTGATTATTTTTTAATGGCCTACAAAACCTGACATATCTGAAGAAGCAGAAGCTCTTTGTTGGGAAACACTGAAGGTTGATTTCCTGAATTTATTGGCTCCCTTTTTGAGTACAGGTGTACACAACTAAAGGCAGATTTATTTCTCCAATGAAGATGTGGCAGAGAGAGGCTGGTAAAAATATGCTCTTTTCCTTGACCTTAGTCACATGATCTAAATTAGGGTTAGAAAATCCCACAGCAGAGGTTATCGTCTGCTGAGTACAGCAGTTACAGTTCACAGTGCTTTTTTATAATGATCATACAGCTGAATTTAAAGCTTTAGGTAGCTATGTTGAATGATGATAAACTTCTGCCCAGTAGTTTTGTGACTTAAGAAAGGACTATACATGCAGTTTACCTATTTGTTTTTCCTAGATCATATTATGGTTGGAGAGCATATTGGTCACTATGCTGGCTTTCTGGAAGAATAACTAGTTGCTTTATGACTTTTTGTTATTGTTTCTTATTGAAAAGAACTTAGGTACTTTTATGGTCCCCTTTTCCATTGTGTCCAAGCTCCTCCTAAGTATCTGTTGATTTCTCCTCACAATTTCCTTCGTATTTCTCACATCATCAGAAGTGTTTGTAATACAGAGAAGAGAGAGGTCTGAGAGGTCATTTTTTTTTTTTACAAAAGAATAATAGTTCAGCAAGGCGCCACACTCAAACCTATCAAGTCACCACAAGATGGCCTG
>Ga0181612_166995_pt1 | contig 14335 bp, 13 predicted proteins | sample HoacroProtozoa21_FD_119630 | JGI IMG/M metagenome (GOLD analysis project Ga0181612, IMG submission 119630) | Hoatzin crop microbial communities from Cojedes, Venezuel. Combined Assembly of Gp0051906, Gp0051904, Gp0051908 | reverse complement strand
TGGAGTCAACACCCCTGGAGGTGTTCAAAAAACGTGTAGATATTGCACTTCGGGATATGGTTTAGCAGTCATAGTGGTGCTGGGTTGATGGTTGGACTTGATGATCTTAGAGGTCTTTTCCAACCTTAACGACTCTATGATTCTACGATTCTGTTCCTCTCCCTCTGCCATTCCCCTCCCTCTGCCAGACAGTCAGCTCCACCTCAGCTCCTTCTCCAGCCAGGGCCTTCTGCAGGCTCCTGCCTTCCTCTTGCTTTTGCCTGTGCCTGCACTGCGCCTGCGAGCATCGTGTACAGCCTTTCTACCTGCCACCCCTCCGTGCCCCTTTCTAATTGCAGTTAATTTTCCTCCTGCAAGGGTCAAGCTGGTGGAAGGAAACTACTCTCATAGTTACACTCCGATTATGCTCCTCACTGTGCTAAGTAACGCTGCCGCCCCGGTGATGGCGGCTGCGCCTTTGCCCTGCTGCTGCAGGGTCCAGTCGGGGCCCCGGGGGCCGGGCAGAACAGCAGCCCCGCTCCGAGAAGGGCCGAGAGGGAGCGCCGGGGGCAGAGCCCTTGACGGGGGTCACCGGGGAGCCAGGCCCAGCACTGTGACGCCCATGGCCAAGGCGGGTGGGCAGCCGTGGCTGTCAGAAGCCCCCGTGGGCTCTGGCAGTGCTGGGCGTCGTGTCCCGCTGGCACCCGAGGCGGGAGGGCTGCAGGCGGCAGAGCCAGGCGAGCCCCCCGCAGAGCTGCTTTCCTGGCAGCCTCCCATGTGCCTGGAGGTGCCCCTCAGCCTGCCCGCCCTGCGACCTTCAGAGACCTCCCGGCAGCGTCTGCGGGGTGAAGTAGGTACTTGCCGGGGTTTCGGGAGGGCTGCTGTGCCACGAGGAAGCACCGGCCCGGAGGGAGATTGGGAATTACCAGCTTGCAGCCTCCCGCTCGGATCTGTCGTGAATGTTGCCTTCAGAGGAGGTTTCCCAGTGGGAAAATAAAGGGAAATTGCCCACGCTGAGCAGCAGCTGCTGCTGTTTTAGCAGCGCTGTGCGTGGCTTCCCTGGTCCTCCTCCGCTGCTGTGGAACCACTTCTTTCTTTGGTGGATGAATACTTCAGAGATTATGCCTCGAAAGTAGAGTTTGGGCTAGGATCTGGGCTTTGCTGGAGTGCCAGCACGCTTGGCAGACCCATTAAACCATGATGTAGTGCATCGAGTACCTCGGGAAGCTTTTTAAAGATGGGTGTCTGCGGAGCTGTGGTGCACGTGTGTTGCAGGTGTGTGTGTCTCTCCTGGGGGAAGCACTCGTGTGCAGGCTCTTGGCTTTCTCTTTCTTTTGCCTTCGGTATTTCCTAACTCCTTCACATTGCAAAGCACAGCCAGTGCTTGTTCTTCCACAGCAGGGTAGGAGCAAGTCCCCAAATAATCCTGTGCCTTCCTAGGAGGCAGATAGGTACCCAGTGCCTTCCTGGGACTGTGGGCAGTAAAAACTCTCTCAAGGGCAGAGGGAGAGGAGACAAATCTTATGTGGAAAGGATTTATGAGCATAGACACAAACCTTGCTTGTTCTCTTTCTTTCTCTCTCTCTGCCCTATTGCACACGCACGTCTGCAAGTTAAACCCATGAGCTAATTGCAAAGCCACACACGCTCATCTTTATATATATAAATAATAATAAAAAAGCCATTCATTATGTACCCTGGAGTCTAACCTGCATTGCATCCAGCATTCATTTGGCTGGGAATCAATCCAATATTAGAATAGCAAAGATGAAAGGTTGGAAGAGATCTCAGGAGTCCATTTTCTTCCTTGCAGACAGGATCAAAAATACCAATTGCAAACTCATGATCTGCTTCAAATAGTCATACATGTGCAGAACAGGGTCAGGTCTGCCAGGTAAATTAATGCACCTTTTCTGTAAATGTATATTTTTTCTCCAAAAGTTTCCTAGGAAGATTTAATTGTGAGACAGTAAGAGATGTAAGTTTCTGATATGACAGCACAGGACTGGAAGCTAATAATCATGAAGATTTTCTCATTTGGAAAGCGAGACTAGCAGTCCCCTGCTGGGGCATGCAGTATTCACTTCTAGGTCCGATATTATCATATTCCGATTAAAGCTTCTGTATGCATAAAAATGTTAAAACATTTTGGAAATATTTTAATGTTCCAACGTATTTTAGCATTCCAAAACTTATGACATTTTGGAAATGTTTTACGTGCATTCATTTTGAGTCTTTCTCTCCTCAGTATGTCCTTTGCAGAATTTTTGAAGTCCATACAATTTTTCGGAATCCCATTAACAAATAATTTTATCGAGGTCTCTCTGAAGTTAGAGGGGACCCTCTCACCAACTTGACAGTTTTTGTCAAAGATTCTGGGATTTTTATGATGGAAGATGTTGGTAATAACTGGGAATTATTAGGAAGGCATGAAAAGCAGGACTTTATTTCTGCATTTGAGAGTTGCCTGAGAGAAATCTGCTTATTGTCAGGAGAGCCTTGGTAGTGCCTGTTGCAGGTACAGTCATTCTCAAGGCAATATCAGCCGTCAAACTGTCTGTTGCGATCTAGTAGGAAGCATGTCTGGGATTACACTCTTGTCATGGGTTGCAGGCATCCAGTGTGTTCACCTGTGCTGCTGATGTATTTTAAATTCACTACTCTAGGATGCTTATGGTTTAAAGCGTTTGTCAGCTCTAACAGAGGCAGCTTTGAAAACTAAACTGGTTTCCTGGGAAAGAAATGTATTTTATTCTAGTCAAATAAAAGTTTTGCATTCGGTATTACAAAATTGGAAATGTAGTTACTAAAACAGTGGAACCGTATGTCGCATCTGTCTGTAGTTTTACCTGTCACTGGTGGAATTTTTTGGCACGTTGTACTCAAACCAGACCTCACCTTGCAGAGGTAATCTTCCAGGGCAGAAGTGGTGCCATTTCTCTGTGTTCCCCTTTTGTACGGATCATCCAAACTGAGTTTGGGACCTGTTCATAACTGACTTTCCTGGGCTCACATATATCTTTTTCCTCCTTCTTCAGCATTTTTACAGGAGCTGGACGTATTACTTTTAGAATCTCGCAAAATGATTTTTAGTTTTTAACTTTTCGTGTTGTCTTTTAAAATGCATCAGCCCTGTGTTTGTCTGATTCCTTTCATTGTGCATACCCTCAGTGAGAAGGAAGTTAATTGCATGGGCACTTTCTTAGGCATCTATTTACTTGATGGCTGGTGTATGTTTGCCATGTTTGTTACAGTTTCTCTAAGCCCTGTCAGAAGAATTACAAATGAAATGGTATTTGTCACTCAGAGGTGGAATTGTGTTGCACAGCTTCTGTACAGTGCATATATGATTCATCTGGCAGCTGGAATACTTCAGATTTCCCCATGTTAGCATTTTAGGAGGGCATTCGGGAAGGGCAGAAGGATTGGTCATAGGTCCACATACGGAAGAAAATGATGTTCTGCCGCTAAGTGAAAAGTTTCTTTGAAATTTATTTGGAACGAGAAATTTGTAGTTTATGTGTTCGCTTCCAAAACGTCCTCTGAAAAACTTCTCGCTGTACTCCTTGAGTCTCTCTAGAAAATATTTTAAGTGCATTTTAGTTTTAAAAACTAGAAATACTTATCTGTATGTCATGGGGCCTGAATAGGTGAGGTCATCTGCTCAAGTCACTGGGAATCCACCTTGTGTCCCAGGGAGGGCGAGAGGAATGATGAAGCAGGAGCATTTTACAGGTGGTGCTGCTACCCCCGCAGGGTCTGAGCATATGTAGTGGTGTCTTGCAAGACTTGTAGTGACTGTCATTACAGCTCTTGTTTTTCAAATGTGCTCGCTCCCAGCACAAGGAGCTCTGTTTTGGAAACCTGAATGCTGGGTTTCTTGCCTGAGATCTCAGCTCTTTTGAAAAAATCTGTGTTCAGTTGTGAATTCTGCCCTGTCCGAGAAAGCCAGCCAAATGTCTGCACCTGCTCCAGATGCTAAACCTGGAGTAACCCTGTTTCAGCGTAAGCTTTTTACTTTGCAGAGAGCAGAGGGGTTTCCTTTTCCGTGCCGCAGGCATCATGCGAAGGGGGGTGGTGTGCTGGAAACCCCTTCCTTTCCTTTCTGGAGCCGTTCCAGTGCCCCAGCATGGTTTTACGGGTGCTGTGCTGTAGGAGGCGTTGCCTTTTGCACCACAAGCGCGAGCCAGCTAGTTTGCGCCCTAGTCTGGTGTCGGCTGTGGGCTATGGGCCTCCTCCTCTGACACTGTTTCCTGCTACACCTTGCTTCTTATCTCTACTGCCACGGTTTAGCAACATAGAAATGCCCTTGTATATAGCTAATGCAGCATCAGGTGAATGGACGGGGGGAGACTTGCCACATACCTCCAGAAGTGAAGCGTAATCATCCCCGGTGCCTTCGCTCACTGACGCTAACAATGTGATCTGAAAGGAAGGCTGGTTCCCTGCCCGAACAGAGCCAAGGCAGTGAGATGCCTCGTTGTTTCTGGGGATGGGGCGGTGAGCTCTGTCTGTGCATCTTCACACTGGGGTCCCCTGGGGACATGTGTATGCTATCATTACTGAATCGTTCAGTGTGTTGTTGAGCACATGGGACTGTCAAACTTCTGAGTTAAATCTACTCATAACCATTGCAAAGCCATTTTGATGCCTATGACAGTTAAAACCTCTTACGGTGAAATCATTTATTGCAGCCTAACATTTCACTACCACAAGAGTAGGTGCTTCTAGTAATCCCCGAGAAAGATCAAATTGAATTGTAAAAGGTGTTTCTCATTGTGGCGATGGCTAAGTGCTTAACCATGTGAGGGTCCAGGGGAGCACTGAGCCTCCATTTCGGGAAGGACACCATCTGGAGACTCCACAAGAGGAAATCAGCAGAGGCTCAGAAAATCACAGAAAGGGAAGTGGCCTCACAGAGCAGTAGTTCTGTTCACTAGGAGGCATGCATATGTACAAGCAGGCATGTTTACAGGGATCTAATCTTGCGGTTGTTTTGCATGTCAATGCAAAGGCACAAGAGATAAGGCATCTTGCATTTTCTTGGTGAAAATTATGTATGGGGTGTCAAACTCTCAGCTAAGTAGTCCTTCACCCCAAGCCTTTATTTTGTTTTTCTTGGTGTTGTTTCTTCCTCAGTTAGATGCGTTTTGACTGAACCAAGGTATTCTTCTCTTCCCTTGGTATTTATACCTTTTATGCAGTCATGCAGTCATTCATATTCCCACCACTGAACTGTTAGAAAACAAAAGGCATGAGTGTCCTTTCAGCTAGTACCATTTTGAGACCTGAATATCTTCATTAAAAAGGTTGTGAAAAATGCTCTGGTGTTCTGCTCTCATCCTGTGATTTATGTTCAAAGTCCAGATTGCCTAGATCCCATACAGCTAAGCATGGGACATGCACTGAGGAATACCTGGGGATTGGTGCCTGGACTGGCCCCTGGAATTGGTCCCCACTTGGCAGAGGCTGTTGTAACCACACACAGGCAAAGAGGAGGATGGGAATGTACAGTCAGAGTGCTTTTGCTTGGAAAGTGTCGGAGAGCGTGGTTTCCCCATGGACAAAATTCCATTTTCTGAGCAGCTCTAATCACAGACCTGCCTGATAACCCAGGTCACTGCTACAGGAGCTTGTGTCTGTCCTGCTGCTCCTTATACTGTAGAGGAATATAGAGTTACAAATGGCACTACCTTGATACAGGATTTGCGTCGCAAAACAGCTTTCAGTTGAGCCGGAAAGTTGTCAGATTCTTGGAGAAAAAGCCCTTAGCTCAGCACTTTCCAAACTTTTCTTCTTGATGCCCCATTTTCAGGGGCAGTGATCTTTCCTCCAAGATTTCAGACTTTTTTGTTGGAGTCAAGACCCCTATTTTGAGATCTGCTGCTTTGGCTTCTTACGTTGGTGGGGTCATCCCCAGTGATGTCGACGAGTAAATCCCTCATGGGCTGCGTCATAAGCTTATCTATTTAATCAGGTGGAAAGAAAAGCTTTAACCCATGCCACGGCTGGGTTAAACCCATGCAGTTAGACAGGTACGCTGTGGGATGGTCGCTGTCACCGTTCAGCACTGGCAGCACTACATGGCATGGCAGCAGATGGACCAGCAGTCTCGTTTACTTTTCGTGACTTTCGTATGTCTGTGAGGAAAGGATGGTACATGGACTAGTGCTTTGGGTGAGAGAGCAACTTTTCATGGAGAGATGGCTAGAAGTAACCTGGTGAGGGGATCTCATTCATCCCACTGCCCAAAGACCGGATCGGCTGTACTGAGGTGTTTCCTGACATGTTTATCTAGCCGACTCTAAAACACCTTCCAACGGTGGGATCTCTGCATCCCAAGGCAGTCTTTTCTGGTGCTTAAATGTCCTTACCACTAGATCTCAGAGGTGAATTCTAACCTTAATCTCCCTTTCTGCAATTTAACCCCCACTTTCCTTGCTGTATTCACCATGGATATGCAGAACAAACTGTTCTCACTCTTTACTTTCCCCTGCAACTTGTAAAGTTTTTGTTTGTCTTCTCTAAAGTAAACAGCCCCAGTGCATTCAAGCTCCCTTAGAAATGGCGCTTTCTCCACTTCTGGTTATTATCACTGGCTTCATCACTTTTCTCTCCAGCAGGTCCACACTGAAAGGTGGACACAGTACTCCAGCTGACTCCCACCAGTGTTAGCTAAACCAGATTAGTTTCTGTGCTTTGTTAATTGTCCCCTTGTATACTTACGTGGCATTTGCTTTTTGCTTACTACCAAGGCAATGGTGATTCATGTTGAGCTTTTGGTCTGCTGTTGCCTTTTCTACTGTAACCTCCTTTTCTGGCAGGCTGCTAACTTCCTGGTGGTTCATCCTGTGTCAGTGAAGGCTGTTATTCCTACCAAAGTGCAATACCTTGCACATGCCCATACAGTATTTTATTCTACTTTTTAACATTTCATGTTGTAAATATGGTGACATAATTTTGAATTCTATACCTATCTTCCGTGTGCACACATTCTCAGCTTGCTGTCATCTGTAAATTCAATAAACAGACTTTATCTTAGTCATTAAAGAAAATATTGAATATTGCCAGGCTGTGAACAGATCCCTGCAGAAACCCCGCTGGTGTATCCTTGCATTTTGACAGTGAACCATCAGTAACTACTTTCTGAGTACTGTTTTCCAACAGGTTTTGTAGTCATCATATAGTGCATTCATCTAGACCATATTTTCTGAGCTTGCCTGTAGGAAAGTCGGGAGAAAGGGTGTCAGAAAGCTTACTAAAGTCAAGATGTATGGCTGAACTGCTTCTCTGCTGCCCACAAGACCTGTTACCCTTTCGCTGAAGAAGATTAGATTGGTTTGGCATGACTTTCCTTGACAAGTGCATGTTGCCTGTTACTCATCTCCTTGTTGTCTTGCAGGTGCTTAAAAGTAGTCTGGTTATTTGTCCTAGTCAGTTCCAGGGAACCAGAACTAAGCTCTCTGCTTTTTAATCCCCCAGTCCTCCCATTTTTCAAAATGCATGCCACATTTGTCCATCTTTTTTCTTTTGCGGAGCCAGGCTTAGCTCCTTGATTTTCTTGATTTTCCAGGTGCTTGTGGGTGAAGGCTGAGGCAAAAATGTCAAGTCCAGGCATGCTTAGTTGAAGAATTTTGCACCTAAATAAGGTGATCAGCTATACCACCACACCCCACCAGCACTGTGGCCTTGCCTTTGTTCTGGAGAAGCAATATTATAAATCTGTATCAGAAATGGGATGTCTCAGGAATTTACCGGCAGTGGAAATAAGATAAATCATGCATTATTGGGTGTACAGAGCAGTGGATGTGCATGAGAAGCACTGTACTGGCCAAATTAGAAGGGCTATAAACCAGTTAATCTGTGTTTACCCTTCAGCTCTGCCTAGCGCTGACCCAAAGAAGGACAAAGAAGGGAATCTTAATGGTATTTCAGTGCCACTGTTTGGAGTTAAAGTAGATCAGACAAGTACCTCCTGGTGTGTGTGTGAAGAACTAACTGTGCAACTGGCGCGAGCCTTTTTGTGTAGCTATTCCTAGGCAAAAAGGCTTTGACTGAGCCTTGGGGCTTGTTTTTGGAAGATTTAAAAGTGTCTAGGGAGGTTCCTTTCACTTATATTCATGGGCAGTCTTAATTTTGCTTAAAAACAGCAAAGTAAGGACAATTCAGGGTAGATTAAGAAATGCAAAAGCAAAAGACTGATAGAGGAGCTTGGAAGCAGAGAACAGCGGAGGTATTGGGGGGGGGCAAAATGTATGGCGTGAGCATAGGCAGAGTGAATAAGAGAGCATGCAGGTGAATGGAGTGAGGAAGAGGACGAAAAAGGTGGGTGGAAGAAACTGAAAAACAGAAAGACACTAAAGGTAATTGTGCATTGGTGGATTTCAAGGTTTTCAAGGACAATCTAAACAGAAGAAAACACAGAGGCTGGGATGGAGGGGTGAGGAATGAGAAAAGATGGGGAGCTAGCAGAGCATCAAAACTACCTGGAAAGTCTTTGGTTAGTGGCAGAATATGTGCACTTCATGGGGTATTTATGGCCTGTAGTTCCTGTGTAAGCAGGGTGCTGCTCAGCATATAAGCTCATAATGAGGAGCAAGATGCAGCTTGCATGGTAAAGGTGACACTGTCTAGGACATGAGTGTAACCAGCACGTGTTCCTTTAGCAGAGCAGGAGGAGGCAGATATTCCTTTAGCAGAGGTATTGCTTTTTGATTCCAGCATCATGTGTGCTGTCATCTGTCTAGCCAAGAGCTAGCCAGCACCTGTGTGGACCAAAACAGTGTTTTATGTCATTCTCAGGTCCATTTATAATACAGACACCAAGCAGAAGCATGAGGACTCTGAGCTGTGTGAGGCTGGGACCATTGCACTGAGCTGGAAGGCAGTGTGCTCTCAGCACTGAAACGGGGCAGGAGAAAGGCCCTGGCTGGCGTTGAGGTGCAGTTGAGTTTATGGTGGGACACAATCAATAGGAACAAAGCTGGATGACAGATAAAGAGCCTGAGAATGGTTATCGTTGCAGTATGAAACCGTGTTGCATTGATTCATGACGCTTGGGGATTAATCTGCCTTCACGTACACCTGGCTTTTAAAAGTGCTCTATTTACACTTTTTACAACCTGAAATACAGTCAAGTGAACTAGATTTTTCTCCAAGCTGAGAGACATCCAGCTTTGGAATTTGGTTCAGCAAGCTAGAGAACAACAGCCGGCCAGCTGCAAACTCCTGATTTTCACTCCGGTGCTCCCCTTGATATCTGCAAAGTTGTTGGTCCGTGCCTTTTGGCAGGAGCTTATCACTTGCCCTTCTCAGCTCTCAGTTCTGGTGGTCTGGCAGAGTGATGGGGGAGGCACCACAACCCAAAATGCAGGGAGAAAGACAAATCAAAATGTGACAAAGGGGCTACAATCATTTGCAAGGAAGGTGTAATGGGAATTCATTCTGACTAGACCATCCCAACCAGTGTACAGCCGGGGAGGAAGAGAAGCAGGCAGAGAAGGAGGCAGGTGGGATCTTTGGGGAAGGTGGGAATTCTAATGGGATGAAATAGGACAGAAGTGTGCACTATAAAATAGAAGAGCAAAATATTACTTCAGAGGGCTTTGTCCCAAGGACTTCTGATCATATCTCTACATGAGCAGGTGGAGAAGAGAGTTAGGAGTGATACAGGCCAAGACTATTTTTTGAGGGGAAAAAAAAGAGTGTTTTCGCTAAAGAAGGAGTATGGGCAGAAACAGATACTGCCTTAAGGGTCGTTTGTCATCAGCAGAGGCAAACACAGTGCTATGGACTCCCATGGTCCTGCCAGTTCTGCTGCTGGAGACAGCCAGGTGCAAGCAGCCTGCATAAAAGGGAGAGGTGGGGCAGAGGAACTGGCCTTTTTCTCTGCTCTCACACTTTATCCCGAAATGTGCAGGACCTTGTCAAGAAATCAGATGGGCATCGCACAGTGTAGACAAGCATTTCATTTCAGGCTTTCTGGTGTTATGCAAACGCCATGGAGCTGGGAAGCCACCTTACCAGACCTGCAGAGTCAGACCTGAGAAGGGATAAAGCTGGTCCTCTAGGTGACTGACAGACAGTGGTGAAGCCTGATAGGAGTCTAGGAGCCTGCACCTAAGCCTGAACCAAGGGATTACTGTGCAGCTGCTCTGCCTTGCCCAGGGAAAGGTTAAGTTGCCTGGTGTGGGCTGTCACGGGCTGATGGTTTGACGATGCCTGCTTATAGATCCCAGGACTTGGCCAGGCCCCACCACTTTACCTTTCACTCTTAGTAAATCATGAAATGAAATGGAGTTTTCTTCCGAGTGACAGGTAAATCTTGGCCACTCTCCGGCTGCTGTACCGGTATTGCTTAATTCTGTAATCCCTTTGCCCTCCATTCCTTGGTGCAGCGAGCGCATGCTGGGAAGCATTGGAGTGACAAGCGATTTCTCTGTGCCTGACACCTCGGCTGGGAGACTTGATTAAATGAAAATATCTTTGCATTCGTTTTTTTCAGGAGCAGAGAATAAAATGCAGCCAGGAATCAGCTGGGGCTGGGAAACATTTCGGAGTTTCCTTGCTCTGCTGCCTGCCCTGCCTCTCCGGCCAGCACCCTTGCTGTGTAGTTTTATGGGGAGATGAGGATTCACGTCGCTATTTCCAGCTTTACTCTGGCAGACTTTAAGCTGTTTTCTTCCTGGTGTAGTGTCTCTACAGCGTTCCTTACAGTGCTGCCTCCTGCCAGAATTAGAGACGTGGGTAATCCCATCCACTCTCAAGGTGAGGAGTTGGCTGCTTCCACCCACAGCTGCCAGCTGCCGGCCCGGGGAGCTGGAGCAGCTGGAGCTTCCCAGAGCAAGAAGGCCGTAGATCATTCCCTCCAGCATCTTTCACCCTGCCTTGAGTGACATTACTGCAGCTCTGGGGACTGTTATTAGTATTCAGTTGTACACTTTTAAGCAAAACCTGAGAAAGGAATTAATCTGTCAATAGGAATGAATATACTGGACAGTGATTTATGCAGATCCTGTACTCAGAGTGACTGTGTTAGTTTCAACTGCATCTCCCGGGCTTGTTCCCAGACCCAATACACAAACTTGCATTTAAAGTAACATTACAACTGGCTGATCATTTGTTCAACAGCTAGGTCCATGCAAGCACTGCTATGCCCAGGAGTCAACGCTGAGGAGAAATGCATGCGTCTGTCACTTTTTACAAGGCTCAAACAGTAAGAGACACAGAGGACTCTGATTAGTTATCCAGGGCACATATACTGGACTCTGGAATCCTGCACATGTAGCAGCCTTAGCATATGCTTGTAACTGCACAAGCACTGCGTCTTGTCACAGGGTACATGTGTGGAAAAGTATGTGCAGCTGCGTAAATGTAGCGGTGCATCTGCGGGAGTAGGAGGCTGTGCTCCTCCTGCGTGGCAGGCGCAACTGTAAAATCCTGGCATCCAGCACGTGTATAGTTAAGAATATAACAGAGAACTGTTCATTTGGGTGCACGGGGTCATGAGAGCACAAAGAATCAGAATGGTAGGGGTTGGAAGTGACCTCTGTGGAGCATCCAGTCCAACCTCCCCCTGCCAAAGCAGGGTCACCTAGAACAGGTTGCACAGGACCTCGTCCAGGCGTCCACACATTACGGCAACAGCCTGTTCGGATTGGAAAAACATGTTTGTGGGTCAGGAGACTTACGCTGCATTTCTCACTGTTCTTCTTATTTGTTGTGACGCTTCAGGCAAGCCACTTCACAAATCTGTATCTTTCTTGTGGTTTCTACACTGAAGGCAGTCGCAGTGCTACCAATTCTGGAATTTTTTGTCGTGTGTCTCAATGATAATTTGTGCTTTACCAGATGCCCCTGCTTCTGAAAGTAAATTGTTCTAAACCTTTTGCGGTTTTGGTGGCAGAGCAAGGCTTGAATATATGGCTTGCATCCACCCTTGAGGCTCATAAAATGACAAAAAGAAGGGGGAAAATGAACTTTTCTTACTGTTTAGAAATCCTTTCTATTTTCTAGAAAACTGATTAATGATGTTTGCATGACTCAGGGTTGGGAATGTTTATTGGAGTACTGACAGGATTCTTCAGCCTCGTGTAGGTGGGACATCACACTGTGCATTGCGCCAGGGAAAGGTGTTACAGTTTCGCAGGCCGTGGCGTCGTACCAGGAGGTTGTCATGGGGATGCGCATACAGTAGTGTTCCCAGGTCCACAGTGAAGGCACACAGCTCAAAACCTATGAACGTATATGTATTTACATAGAGCAAAGCACTTAGAAACTGAGAGGTTCAGGCACAAAATGTGTTCAAATAAACGGCCCGTGAATTGAATAGGAATCACAGAGAAGCAAGAGAAAAGTACACTGAGACATGGTTGTGCTGTTGCGTATACTTTCAGGTGTGACCAGGGTTGGGAAGAGAGGTGAAGTCCTCTAATTACAAGAGCAGCATATCTCCATCTCAATGTATACAAATGTGAATTGCTCCCCCCGCGTCAGAGCATCCCCTGCGACGTGCGGAGCAGCACGGTTGCAGTGGCAGCAGCACTGCCAAGACTCCTGATTGAGTTCCACAGTAGCTGGGGGGAGTTTGACAGGAAAGAAACGAAACAGAAAACAAGACTGAGCTTCTGAAGTCACGGTTCATTTCAGTTTTCATTATAAAATAAGAATGCAATGGAAAGGAGACCACTCTATAATTGGCATGATTTAAAATCTTGGGATAGGTGCAGCGCCTGTGCTTGTGTTGCTTGCATGCTTGGCATTGACAGTGCTGACTGTCCATGGCTGCTGGGCCGCAAGCGCTATTGCGACACGCACGCAACCATCCCTCCTGCTCCATCCTCCTGCCTTCCTCTCACTTTCTGCTACACAGTGCAAGCCCATGCATTTGCTACCTGGACTCTTTTCCCACCCACTTCGCAGAGGGGAAGAGAGAGGCCTCGGCTATTACCCAGAGTTTCTGATCTCCCAGACTGGCTGTATTCTGCAGCAAGCTTCTCTTAAAATTTTTGAGATTATTACTGTTGTATCTTTTATACACACGCACATACGCACACATGCACACACATATATATATGATTTTATATATATATATATATTCTTCAGTCTCCCTCTGCAGCTGAGAGATGCACCCGGGATTTATCTCTATAATGAGAAAAGGGAGATAGGGAGAAGTAAGGGCATTTTTCTCTGACTTGGATTGTAAGTCATTTTGATATTCATTGTAAAAGATGCTTTTCAAATATTTAAATGTATGTGCGCTCACATATCAGTTCTTCAGGATGGATTGTGTGCGACAGAATCAGTTTTATATCCCTTGCGCTGTGTGATGTTCTCCTGTATCCGTTCCTTTCGGTAACTTCATCTGGGAGAGATGGGAAGATGAGGAGCTCTGTCGTCATCTCTGTTTGGGATGGACTAAGGCTGGAGAAGAATTACGTTTGCCCTTGGCCAGAGCTCTCACCTTTTGTAGCACTACGGTTTCTAGCGGTTGGAGTGGGCTTAAAGTAGCTGAGCCCTCCCGAAGAAAACGCTCTTACATCCTCATGGGAAAGGCTGAGCTGGTATTTTGCTTGATAATTAGCTCAATGTGCTCGGTAATTAGCTCAGACACAGGGCCTTTGAGCTGAGGCAGGAGAAGTGTACGAGTTTAGAGGTATCAGTGACACCTGTCCAGGTCTACCCTAGTGTGAAAATCTCTTCTTGTGGCTTGAGGGGGTGGAGAAGACAGGGAGGAGTGGGTACTCTTGCTCCATCTTCGCACGGCTGGCCACGCCGTGTGCAGAGTCTTCCTCCCCCTTCGTCCTTGGAAGGTCTGCTCACTGTCAGGTGTGCCGTCCCGCCATCTGCTCCCAGCCCCGAGCAGCTGGTGCGGTAGCCGCGGACGCTGGCAGGAGCGGCCTTCCAGCAGCGTGAATGACAGCACGCGCCGCTGCTTCCTTGGCACGGAGAGCCGCGCTTGTAGCTGGGAATTGGGGGCTTGTAAACCTGCTGGCTCGAAGGCGGGGGGAGAGGCTCTCGGCACCGCTCCGGGGGCCTGGGAGTCTGCCTGAGCTCCCGCCGACGCCGTCGCACCTGCCTGAGTCCTGGCCGGCCGCAGGCGGAGGGAGCCCATGCCCATGGCGGGGTGCCGAGGCCTGGGGGTGGTGACAGTGCTCCCTCCTCTTCGCCTCTCCTGCGTTTGAGCAGAGGGGGAAGCGGTCCCAGCTGCCATTGGCAGCCGTCATGGCTCTGCCCGAGGCACAGTCATGAGAAAGAGGGGAGTTGGGGGCCAAGTTGGAGAGGGGGGGAATTGTTTCCAAATATCAGCACTCACTGGGTTGTGGGAGAGGAAGATCAAGAGGAAGGTGAGCAAGGA
>Ga0181612_149560_pt1 | contig 14335 bp, 4 predicted proteins | sample HoacroProtozoa21_FD_119630 | JGI IMG/M metagenome (GOLD analysis project Ga0181612, IMG submission 119630) | Hoatzin crop microbial communities from Cojedes, Venezuel. Combined Assembly of Gp0051906, Gp0051904, Gp0051908 | reverse complement strand
GGTCCCTTCCAACCCCTACCATTCTGTGATTCTGTGAAATCCAAAGATAGAGTTTTGGCTAAGGAGCAGCATAATAGGGTGATGTTCAGTTTGAAGACTTCAACCCTCATGGGACAATTGTTCAGCAGTGAGGAGAAGTGGTGAAGTATGAGGATGTTAATTTCAAAGTGGCAAACAGATGTGGAAGATGTAAGTTACAAACCTTCACAATAAATTTGATGTTCCTCTTAGTTTTCTTCATACGGCACAATGAAACCCTGAATTCTCTGGGAGGTCACAACTATAATGAAAATATTTAAAATATTTGCAATATAAGCTCCTAAAAGAAAATAATGCCAAGAAAGAACTTGGAAAATAAGGCAGCAAAGATGAAGCCACTTGTGAGACCATTCTGTAAAGGTAGATACAAATGGAACTAGAGGCATAGATTTCAGAACTTTTTATTTTACAGTTCTGGAAAACTGCAAGCAGTAGAAAAAATAAGATTGGACAGAATGCTTTTAAATAAAAGCTTAGTTAATCTTTTAACTTAAAAGATGAGTAATTCAGACAGCTATAAGTATGATACTAGCATTTTATATTTTCACCTTGTCCTTGTGTTCAGCTGTTTCCTCACTGGTATTCTTTTGCAGCTATGTTGTTCACCATAAAGCTCTGCTGCTGAGTATTTACTTGGTGACAGCTTTTTTGCAGATGTTTTGTATTTATCCTTCTATCTGGATTGTTGGCAAATGTTTATTGAATTGATATTAGTTCTCTTGGGAAACTATAGAAATTGAAGTAAAATTGCCATGCAGGGTACATTAATTTATTTTTGCTACATTTGGCTTGCTTCTAGACAAATATTTTAATCCATATTTTATTCAACACTGATAAAAATGCTAGCAACTTTATAGTGCTTTTGTAGCAATGCGCTACAGTTTATCGTAGGAGGAGACCCATAAAGCCTCCACTTTTTTATGAAGTGGATGAAGGCGGTCATGGGCTGAAGGAAAGTGATGATTCAGCTTAATGTACTTCATTAAATATTTCTGGTTTTGGAATTTTCTTCTTTTGAAATAAATAATTTTTCTTAAATACATCGTTAGAAAAGGACCATATGCTGTAGACCTTTTTTGTTATCTGAAAGTTCTGTTCAATAACTTTCCACATTTTCCTTCCCACATTCACATTATTTTAATTATTCTAATTGACACCTTCTCATTGATCATGAAAGATTTAATAAGCATTGTCCACTTCAATGAACAGAACTACAGACCTCAGCATTAATTAGAGAAGTGTATAAGGACCCAATTCAGAAAAAGGTACTTAACATCTCCTGTCAGCAATGCTTTCCTTTCTAGAACAAGAAGACATTTCCGACCTCATAATCTGTGTATTTCTCAGGTGGCAAGGTCGTTGCCTGTGAATATATCCTTAGGTTTCCAACCAGCTCAAACATGTGACTGGGCTGAAATTCTGGTGTTAACAACTGGATCATTAATAATTATGCTATTGATTTCACTGGGGCAAGGATTTTACACCCAGTCTCCTTTTCACAGCTTTCCCTTTTCCGCATCTCTCTCAATAGCAAATGACCTCATTTTTAGATTACTCCTGTTGAATAAGCTGTTTCTCTTTGTGCTGCAGACTGATTTTATTTTCCAGCTTCTCTAGAGGCTTTTAATTTCATAAAGTCAGCTTTGTGGAGTCCTGCACAGAAACACTGCTAAGTAAAACAAACTTTTATAACATGCAGAAGAGACCACTGATAATACCAAAGAATTTTTCCCATAGTGGGATCCAGCATGCATGTCCAGCTACATCTTAGATCTGATTGTTCCCCATTACTCCCTGGCTATAACATTTGTCTCTTTTTTCCCTTCGGAAAATGAGTGTGAGATTCCATGGAGAGTTGAGAGGTGGCATTCTGTGTGTACCAAAGTGATTTGTCTGGTGCTGCTTGGTGGGATGCAACGTGTTCCATCCGTAAGAAATTTAGGGCAGAGTGAAGGGAGGGATAGGGGTTAGAGGTTGGAGGGATTAAGGAGCGGGAGAGTGAGATATAATGTTGTGGATATGAATACAAGTGGTAAACAATAGAGCTAGCGGCATACTTTCTTATGCTGTGTGTGGAGCAGTCAGCTAATGACACAGGTGTCAAAGCACTTCTTTGGGTGCTTGTCTTGATGCATAATTCTTTTAGACTTCTGCATTTGTATTCACACACAGACTTCTTATATCATTGTTTTATCTTCATTGTTAGCACACTTGATAAAGTCATTGTTGCTTCTCTTCATTCCAGGAATACAATGTAACGAATTGTTTGTTTTCTTTAAGAACTGCCTGAGACTACCTTAACTGAAGAGAAAGTTCAAGAGACAGAGACATGGGCCAGGCCTCTGGTCTACCTTTGGCAGACAAGAGTACCCAACTTCAATGCTGAAAAAGAATACAATGCAGCTTGTGCAAAAAAGGAACCACACTGTGCTATTTGCACTCTTCTCATGCCATACTACAAGGTGAACACCATCCTAACATCTCCATCTCCGGGTGAAGTGTGAAATAGCTGCCCAGCTACTTCATTTCCAGTAAATGAGAAATAAGATGAGCTTATGCATTTGATTTGTATGAGAAGGAAATAAACTCATTATTGTTAAAATTAGGATCAATACACCTGCATTTCTCCTTCATTCCAGACAGTGTCTACCTTCTACTAGGTTTTACGTAGGATTGATGTTAGTGTATGTGTGCATGCCCTTGAAGTTACACTTTTTGAGACGGGGAACCCACATAGGTTTTTATTTTTTAGCTATTTCCTTATGTCCATCTTCAGATGTTTTTTATCAGGGCGTCTTCTCTGTGTCCTTCATGCAGGGTTGAAGAAGTAAGTGTTTTCACAGGGCTTAGGCCTTCTCAGGAATATTTTTCGCATAGAGACAGCCTAATGCAGAGCACTGTTTGATACTGGCTTGTGGAATTCCTGTGTCAAATGTCAGCAAAAAATGCTGCTGTAGTACTATGGTACTAATTCTGAAGCTAAACTGGAATCCGCTCAGCATGGGAACTAGAAAGAAAACTTTTATTGAACTGGACCCGGTTAAAGGGCTCATAGAGAGACAGAGGTACAGTATCACTGAACACTACTGCAGTAACACTAGTTTGCAGGCTGAGTGCTATTCTAGATTTCACAGTTATTAGAGCAATCAAGGAACTATAGAATGACTGTGACAAATACCTAGAAGCACTTTATTTTCTTGTAAAGCTGTAATGTTCTTAGTGCAAGAGCTGGGAGGGGAGAAGTCACTTCATCATTGTCAAAAGAAAGAGTAAGTAAGACTCTTCTTGCTTTTACTTAAATATAAATTTTGTTCATTTTACAGCCAGACAATCATGATGAAGAAAGTCCTACTTTCAGGGAAGCAAACTCAGCAGAAACATTGATGGCTGAAAATGAAAAGACTAAACCTCTCCTTCCAGAGATGTGTTTTATTTATAGTGAAGAAAACACTGAAAACTATCCATCAAATGCCTTTATCGAAGAAAATGGAACAAGTCTTCTGATTTCCTGTGCAAAGTGTTGTATACGGGTTCATGCAAGTAAATAAACTAATTGTTTGTTTGGCAGAAATGTAATTTTGAATTTTGTTTTGCTGATAAATAAGTTAACTAGGCTTCTAGTATGTCTTTAAAAGTACTTGAAAAACATTTCCATATATAATGCTTCAATCACTGGCTAAATTTTTTTAAAAGCTATGTTATGTTTTGTATTACTTGTTAATCATTGCTGTGAAAATAGTGAATAATTAACTTTTCTGTAAACTTTCGGTAATCACAAACTTCTGATTCTTGTTTCAGTTTTGAGCTATTAAATTCCTCTTTTACTTCTCGTATTTTGAACCACTGTGTGATGTTAGTATATCCTTATTAAGTTGTCAGGGTGGAGTCCTGCTGGATCTGAGAACTTGTGAATATTGCTGCCTTTAGATATGCAGTCATTTCCTGTACCTTGCATTCTGTTTTATTTCAAGAGTGACTGATGAATGCATGGATTTTCTGCAGTATCTTCTAGGGACAGTAGGACTTGAATAGTTAACTCTGAGAAGTCCATGTGAAATTCTTACATGGAAGTGCAGTATAATTGCATAGAATAAAAGTCAGTACATTTTTACTGCAGGGAGAATTGGTGATTTGCTATTGAACTGACAGGAAATAAGAAATTCCCTGGGGTCTGGTCTTTTGGATGTTTGGAGGTTTTGTTTGTTTTGATTTTTGGTTTGGTTTTGTGGGGCTTTTTGAGTTTTGTGAAGAGTGTCTGTATGTCTATTTTATGTATTTCATAGACTATGAAATTAGCAATAAATCTTGATTTGGAAATTCTCCTTGGTTACAGGAGATGTGTTTTACTAGTTACTACACAGCTGAATTGTATGAGATCATAGAGAGACAGAATATATTAATCAGTCCACCTCTCTCATTCTAGGTTGCTATGGTGTTCCTTCTCATGAAATCGGTAATGAATGGTTGTGTTCTCGATGCAGAAAAGAAGCCTGGACAGCCGTAAGTTTCACATGTTGCTTAGTTATCTGAAAAAAAAAAAGCACATGCATGATTGCATGTTGAATGCAGCCTGTGTATTTCTTATGAACACACACTTGCTGGGGAAAAATTGTTTGTAAAATACAATTAGATTTCAATGTAAAATGTAATAGCATTTTGATAGACAAACTTGGATTAGGTGTATACACTCAGGCTTGGCTAATAGAATATAGCTTTGTCAAACAGTTTCTTGCAATTATGAAAGTTACCTGCAAATGCTAAGAGTTAAGGAAAAAGAAGAGGAACTTGTATTTTTAATCCACATATTACCTAAGCTGGGAAAACAAAAAGAAAAAAGCAGTTTAGAACAGCTCATTACAAAAATATGGTCCATTTATAATGATTAGTCCTGTGTTCTCCCAGTGAATAACTATTAAAATATTTATTGAATCAATTTCTCTCTCTGCAACATGTTCTCATTTTAGTAGGAAAGGCATTCTTACCAGGTAAAATCCAATTTTCATCTTTCGTTGTTACCCAGAAAACCTTGCTGTAGCTTCCTTATCAGAGAATCGTGAGTTTCAGGATGTCCTGAACTACTTTTGTGACTACTGTTCTAGAATCAAGGGAAGGTCGAGGTTTAAAAGCACAAGTCTGTTCTGGCAAGTGACAGGTTGCCATTAACTCAGAATCTAATTACTGGTTAAACAAACAGGGTTAGAAAGCCCTGCTGCTCTATCAAAAAGCTTTGTTAATTTTCAGGGGAGGTCCAGCCATGAAGTGCTGGTATGGGAATTCTAAGGAGAACATTCTTATTCATGAAATATGATGTATGATAGCAGTAGGACTGAATCACATGCTTTTGTTAAAAACACTGAAAAATTTAGAAGATTGCCTTGGAGTCTGATGTTAACTGCAATGTAACAGTTACACATTTGAGGGGAAATTTGGAGACTATAGTTCATTTTTCAAAATCAAAAGTCACAGGTAAATAGCAAAAGAAAATTCAGTCTTAGAATTTGTCAATGCTGTGTTGTATAAAGGATTCTAAAATTGTTCTGGGGTTTTAAGGTTATTTTACAAATGTTCTTGAAGTGAAGAGGACATTCAGATAGCACAGTGGTAGGTGAAAGGAAAGAACAAAAATAGTGAGATACTGACTGACTTGACTCATTTATGTTCACTGTGTGGCAATAAAGGGGGAATTGGATAATATGATACCAAAAGGAAAGTGTTGGGGAGAAGATTAAAGCGTGACTTGACTGGGATATGTCTTTGACAAACTTCTAGGTGAAAAATTTGCTCCTGAGGACAGCATCAGTTTGAGAAGAACTATGTGCATTTTACTGAATAGGTTTAGTTTTGTTCTGTTATGATGCATGTACGCTTTTGAAAATAAAGAAGATCTGAATTTTAGGGAAAGTACTTTTAGGCCAAATTATTTGAGGAGATGAGGTGAAGTAGTGGAAGATATATCAAAAACATACAGAAAATAAGTGAAGAAGTTTTAACATTGGATTTTTGCAGAAACACACACTAGGAGTAGGGCAGAAGATTCAGTGGATTTGTGGAGTTTTGTGTGTTAGGTAACAAGAAGGTGATAGGAGTCAAACAGTACCATTTTCACTGTGCAAAGGCTAGGCAGTATGTGTTGCCCACTTGGACAATTTTTTTAATGTAGGCTTTGACTATTACATATTTAACTGAATTGCTGTGATTTTGTATGTGCATTGGTTACTGTACAGCTAAACAGTTAGTGCTGACAGCTTTGTCTTTCCATAGCTCTGATTTGGTGACCAGAGTGAAATGAACTTATGCCCCAAGAGAGCTCTTAGTTCAGATGTGTTTGTGGAACAAAATTCACGTTCTTAATGCATAAGAGGTCATTCAGCTGGGAAGTTTTAATGAAACGTTGAAGATTGAGTAGACCTCACTAGTATTAAATTTGCTTAAAACTTGGCCTCCATAGTCTGCTATCTTGTATTCTTTGTTATTACATGTCACGTCATTCACATGTCAATGTGAACTATTCATTGTCAGCTGAAAGATGGAGGAGTGATAGATAGTAGGCGTCTGCTACCTGAGTTAAATAGCAAAAATCCAACTGTTTCAAGGATGTGAATAACGCTCTGCTATGTACTCATACGTGAATGATACCCAATTCACTTTTTCTTTTTTAATAGTAGGGTCTTTCAAAATTTTTGAGATGCTGAAGCAGTCTCAGAAGTATTAGTGATTACCTCTGATAGTTTGCAGAGCTTAGGTGGGATGCCAGCAGCCAGGAATATTTAATGTTGCTTTTTAAAAAGGCAGGAAATGGTTGAGCCAAGGAATTATGTGACAGTCAACCTATCTTGAATTCCAAGAGAAATACTAAACAAATGATGAATCTATAAATTTCTGAACACCTAGAGAATAACAGAATACAAAGAGATAGGTGTTTAAGAACAAACTAAGTGATTTTTTGCTGTGGCAGCTCAATGGAGTAAGGAATAAGCAAAAGATTTCATGCATCCTAACTTTCAGATTCATTTGATAGTGTTGTAGATTGTGATATTCAAGCGACAGAAGAGATATGATCTAAATCAATAGGTGCCAGACATATAGGAATATGGATTTGCCTTCAACCCTCAGTATCTTCGGCCTCTGGCCGTCATTCTCATCAGGCTATTTGAATCTTTAAGAGAGTAATAAAGTTCTGTGCATCATTTGCCAGTTACTTTTTGTGGAATATGGAATTCAACAGAGAATAGATACAGTACTTAGAGAGGAGTTACTGGTTAGGCATATACAAGATGGGAGTCTCTACCTAAGCAGTAGGTCCAACTGCCAACTGCAGTTGTGACCACTCTGGCCACAGATTAAGCAGAAGTTATCAGTTCTATAGGACATGAAACATCACACCAGGATGTTTAAGCCTAGTACTGGAAATAAAGCCTGAAAATCATATGGAACAACCTTTCTGCTCTCTTCAGCTTTGATGAGAGCCCAGCTGAAGAACTGTGCCTAACAGTGAACACACGTGGTTCAGAAAAACCTGGTTAAAAAGCCTCAGAGAGATGGAAGAAAATAAGAGGTGCAATTGAAATTGCGGAAAACCAAAACCAAATTCTTTTAAGCATTCCTGATAGACCTTGTTCATTCCATAAGGGAGGATTGAAAAGAATTAACCTTCTTAGTATAGCCAGGGGAAGACAGACAGGAAAGAAGTAGAATTCTCTCTTGTAAAATTATGTGTACGGCAAAGAGGAACACAATCAATTGCCATTCTTTCATTTTAGGGACAAGATGACTTGTAGCAGATTTAAACTGCATCAGCAAAAGGTTATGTCAATACCAGGAAATTCTGCAAATTTCTAAAAATAGTGAACTGCTGGAATAGGATATATAGAGATTTTGTAGAATCTACTCCTGCATGATTTTTAAAAATATACTTGACAAACATTTCTCAGGAATAGTTGACGAAGACTTGGTCGTGCCTTGAGGCAGAAGGATAAAATAGACACTGAGGTTTTTTCTGTGGTTCTCTTTTGCCTGTTTGAGTGGTATTACTCATTGCAAAGCAATATGACTGTAGTTCTCTTTAGAGAAAAAACTATGAGTTTGGTATACAACTTAAATTTATTAGTGTATTTTTGCTTTTGTGGAACCTCATTGCAGACATCAGCATTACTAAGAATTATTTGGGTCCTATTTGTCATTTTAGGATCATGTTTCTGTCTCTTCAGAGGCTGGACAATAGTCTTAGATTATCCTAACAGAGTTCACTTCAAAATAGCACAGTACTTTTGTCTAATCTTAACATTACAGTTAAGATAAATGTGGTTCTCTTTTAAGTGATCTTCTGTACATCTATAAAAAAAGATAACTTTATTGAGTATACTACTGCCCAGAGTACTACTTTCCCTTTTAAAAATCTGCAACTTATGTTAGTCATGACAACATGCAGCTAAAAGTTTTATGCTACCTTTGATTTATATGCGTATGTTTCTTTTATGAATCAGTTTTTTATTTTGTGTAAATTTTTCTATATCTGTTGTTTTAAATATGATATTTTAATTGTATTTTAAATTTCTCTGTAGTACCATAAGTGTCTCTGGAGAAGCAGATGTCATTAAAGAAAATTACTTATTTGCATGACCTTATTTTTACTGTAAGGAATATAGAGTGAGTGTATTTTACATTTGAACTAATACGGTTCAGACTTCTTATTGAAGTTTCTACATGAAACAAATGAAAAAAATCGTATTTGTATAAATTCTTGTTCACGGTGAGCATTCCTTAAAACAGCAGCTGTTGCAGAAGATGTGAACCTAACATTTGACTCACTGTGGGGACTATATATCCACATGCCTTCAAAAATTCAATTATTGCATCAGAAAAGTGCACAAAGTGATAAGATTTAATTATCAGACTTCAGTTTCAAGGAAGTATCCATTCCCTGAAAATGCAACTTCCTAAATGTCTGAAAGTGTTTTCCTTCCTCTTCACGTTGATTCCTAGAAGGAGGAGATTTAGCTGAGGAAGACCTGTCTGAGGAATTCCCATCTGGGTAAGGCTTTTAATCCTGAAGGAAAGGTTGATTGGAAAACAAGGGGAAATAGAAGTTCTGTGCAGTGGAGAATAAAATTTAATGAAATATTGGTACAAATGTTGGTTCAAAATTCAGAACTCATTTCTTAGGAGGGAAAGTTCCTTCTCATTCCTCTGCTTACACAATTAAGTATTGGTTTTAGTTCTGTTAAAAGATGCTTTCTCAAACTCACGGCAGTCATGTTAACTTTACAGAAAAATTGGTCTCTACTAGGTTTTTGTATCAGCATGATTTTGCAAAGCACTGAAGTATGAGAGCACTGTAGAAATGATAGCTGTATTTATAGCTAAATGAATCGGTATTACGTGTGAATCCCAACTATGAACATCATTAAAATATAGAAATATGCCTATGTGGAGTCAGGTTTACGGAGCCAGACTTTTCTTTGATGGAGATTCCATTTTATATTAGCAGAGGAAACTGCTTTTGAGATTCAGAAGCACATGGTTTTCTTGCAGTTGCAGCGTCTCTTAAGTAGCTGAAGTAGTACGCTTTACAATATTTTATGTCAAATTTTCACCTTCCAGGATACGCTTGGATCCATGATAACATGACATACCTTTGTATTCTACTAGGCAGTAGGTCCCATTTGATAACAATTATTGACAGAAGAGTGATACCGAATTTGTCTATGCTAATGGACAAAAGATAGCTGTAAATCAATCCCCCAAAACAATTAAAAAATTAAATAATATTAAATAAGCCATCTGCATAGCTCCTGTAAGTGTAAGTATATTCATATGAAGTGTCTCGATTGAGAACAAACGGCTCATTAATCTTCAATGCTTCAGCTAAAGAAATCTAGTGAAGTCAGGAAGAATAATGACTGGCATTACAGAGAATGCAGCGTTCTGTACAATGTTCAAGGATGTGGTCACCTAGTAACTATAGTACAGAAACGTAAATACCTTTATTATTTAGAGGGCCAGAAGGATTTGGGACAGTGAAGATTTAGAAAGAAGAGCAAGTAACGAAAGAGGTAAATGCACTTCAGTGTCTTGCTTCATAATAAGCAAGCTTTTAATAAGGCTACTAAGAGACCTGCATGACTTTTCACACATTGTTCTAACCCTCTTGTAGCACTACAGAAATAGTTCAGCACCTAATCTGGTCAGTTGGCACTGATTTTGAGAGCAGTTTCTGTGTTGAATAGCAAGTGTTAAACAGCTTAGCAGAATGTTTTTCTGTAGATGAGCTTCTTCATGCTCTACATTTGACTGTTGATGTTCATACTTATTTGTTTGTGTTTTGTGGTTAGAGTAGCCCATTATATCAGTTCAAGGATTTTTTTTTTTTTCCCAAAGCATCAGAAAACTGGCGTGTAAGAGCTTTCTGTATTCCAGCGCAGAAACTGCCCTTTTTCACCCTACTGAAAATAATGATTTTGAACAATCTTTTTATAGTTGTGCCCTTCTCACTGATACAGTGTTAGCATTTCCATTATAAACTCCTGTTTCAGAGCCTGATAAATGCCAGAATTAACTCACTGTATGTGAATTGGTGTACAGTGTCTTAATATTCAGACTGATTTTGCTATCAAGCTTTAAAAGCATTTGGATATTGTTAACAAAATGAAATTGAGGCATGAAGATCTGGCTATAATAGGAAAGGTAAAAACCTTCAGCAGGATTTCAGTCAGCTGCAGCTTCAAATCTGGCCCTGTTTGGAGCTGGAATTGGACCAGAGAACCTTCACCAACATCATCCACTCTAAATTTGTCCTCAGTGACTGTATCTGATCTCCAGGAGTGCTGCTGCAAAATCATTGAGGGAAAAAAAACCCTGGAAATAGCCAGTAGCAGGATATCCTACCCTGCACAGCTGGTGCTAGGCTGCTTTCCTGAACATACAAATTCTCATCAAAAGATTTCGGGTTTAAGTCTAATATTTGCTGTCACTTCCAGACATTGTCTTATAATAATGGGAAGAATCCTACATATTTTTTTCAGTAGACATACCATCATTCTATTTTTGTTTGTGTGTTTGTGAAGTGTTTAGCCTCACTGTTTTCCTCTGGCAGGGATTTTCACATTCTTGTTACATTTTCCAGGAAGAATGATAGTTTTGTATTTTGTGCTTAATTTCAGAGCTTATTTATTTATTTTTTAAAACAGCTAATCTCATTCCTTATGACTTCTATTCAAAGAAGTTGTCTGAAACCTTTCTTGATTGGATGTTTGGGAACAGTCATTCTTTCCACTGTAAACATTTTCTAAAAATGAGTGACCAACACCCACTTTACGGAAAGTATTTCATATTCAGTGATGGTTACATCATGGTTACAGTCTCCATTTCGTACTCTATCCGTGTTTTTTACTTCAGATGCACACATTCTAGTGAGAAAGGATACCCAGGCTTCCCTACCAAGTGTGAGTGTTGTTTTTACTCCAGTTACCTGTAATGAGTTTTGACTCTTACTTCAGTCTAAGTCCTGCCAGTTCCTGTTCCTTGTCTGGTTGCAGAATTCCTTCCCTGCTCCCATTCCCCACCTCACCTCTCTTCCCTGTCCTTTTCCAAGTCTTGCTATCCTAGCCAACTCTCTCTGCTTTTTGCATTCTTGCAGATCACTGTTCTCAATAATACTGTGTCATGGACAGCACAGCAAAAGACTGCTTGCTCTTGTATACTGTTGCCTCAGCCTGGCATCACCTGGGAGCTGCAATTGCAAGGAAATTTTTGGCCCTCCCTGAATCAAGGGCAGGGCAGACTGAATGTTTGCAGGATTAGGCTACTAAATGTGGAAATTCAGTAGGTGATGATTTGTAAATTTTAAAATCCCAAAGATGGATGTTTTGAACAGACTTGAATGCGTCTGAAAGAGTAAAATGTTCATCCATAGCAGAAGTGTGGCCACCTTCAATTTTCAAGAACCTACTTTAAGCTTGAAGCTGAAGATGTGTCTACATATTAAATAAATGTTAACCTGCGGTGGATTCCTCCTTCATGGAATTACTCAGCCTCCTCCGTTAGTGTGAACTTTAAGCATCTACAAATTGCTAAAAAAATTGGTAATGGTTTATTCTTGTGGACAGAGTAAGATTTTTGTGTAACATTTAATAAAAAAAAGTTGAAATGCTTTTCTCAAAGTTCCTATTATTAATAAAAACTGTGGCATAGCTGAGGCAGATGATGATGGAAGTTTGATGGCACTTATATACAAATGAAGTTTGTATATAATGGTAGCATCTAGCCACGCTGTTAAGAAATGGTGCTCCTAGATGAGAAGGTGAATGCTCTTATTAGACAGCCCTCGACTTGTCTGTAAATTGTTATATTTAGGAATATTTTGTCTCTAAAAAATGGAATTTTGTCTTTGAAAATCTAATTTTAAGGTAATATCTTGAAGTGAATGAAGTAGAAGTCTCTGAATTAAGGTTAAATAATGTCAAAATAATGTCATGTTTTCTGAGTGAAAATTATTCCCCTAGTGTGGGGAGATTAAAATATTCATTAGTGGACCATTGTTGAAAATGACATTTTCAAATCTGGTAGAAGAAACAGCAAACCTTTTGTCTTTACACAAGGATAAATATAGACAGAAATCTAGATAAGCTGGGGAAATGAAGTAGGCGAAAAGGCAGCAATGCCTATCCGAATGCACATCTCTGTTAATACTATTAGGAAGTGTGACCTTGGGCATTACAAGGCCATTGAGAGAGAAGGTGGATGACTAAAGGTATCTATTTTCAGTTCAAAGATTTCTCTCTAAAAACCTGCCAGAGTGGCTTGAAGAAAACAGAAGATATTTATCAGCCTTAGCCATACAGTTTGTATCTGTTTGACTTAGCTATGGTGGAGGTGAAGATCGGATGTCTGTTTTAATTAACTACTTCTAAATGAGACTAGTAAATCAGCATTACTGTGACACCGCTTTGTAGTAGTTGACTCTTAAAACTGGACACAACTGTTCTGACCTCTTATTAGAAATATTTGGAAAAAAAACCCTGTCCTAACCACTTTCCTTAGATTTTTGAGTGCTTTTAAACACTAGTCAAAGTCAGTAGACACACAGGGAAAACGGTTGATGAAAAAAAAAGTGGAAATTGTTGACTGGATAAATAGTGTCCTACTTAGTGCTGAAGGTATTATCAACACTTGCAATGCTTCAAACCACTAGCCAAAATGTATACTTACTTGAAATTATTCATTCTAGTATCATTGCTAAATAAAGCTGTAATTATAAAGTTATCACATTCATTTTATAATAATAATGTAAAGTTCAGTGAATCTATTCTGTTTATTTTTCAGAATCACAAAACTTACAAATACATGAAAATTAAATGTATGTAGTATATCATGTATACTGCAGTGTATACTTAGCAGTGCCAAATAATGAGACTTTTCTAGTGTCTAGGTATGTTTTCTAAAACATTTTAAAATGTATTTTGTAGTGCTTTACATGAGGAAGAACTTCTTCGCTCTTGAGGGTGACGGAGCACTGGAACAGGTTGCCCAGAGAGGTTGTGGAGTCTCCTTCTCTGGAGATGTTCAAAATCCGCCCGGACAAGGTCCTGTGCCACCTGCTGTAGGTGACCCTGCTTTGGCAGGGGGGTTGGACCAGATGATCCCCAGAGGTCCCTTCCAACCGCTACAGTTCTGTGATTCTGTGAAAACGACAGGTTACATATAGTAAGGTCTGCTGTAATGAATTAAACCAAAGTCTGTTCTAGCCTGTTATCCTCTCTGTAGCACAGCCGGAAATGAATACCTGGGGAAGAATATAAGTCTTGGGAAAGCATTCCCTAATGCTCTGTCAATCTCCTACAGTATGTGAATAAGAAACTCCTTAGCCAAAGACAGTAACTTTGTATTTACTAAGTAAAAGGTAACCTTTGTCAGATTTCTCTTTCATGAACTTATGCATCTTTTGCAACTGGTGTAAAATTTTAGCATCCACATCTGGCAAACAGTCACATACTCTGTGAAGAACATTTGGTTTTGATTGTTTTGAATCTGCTACTTTCTGTTTTCCTTTGATAGCAAACACCTAGCTATTGTATTGGAGTACTTAGTGAAGCCCTTTTCCAAATCCGTCATGATTTTATTCACAATACTTACACCATACTGTCTTCTCTTTCCTGGCCTGACCAGCTGCAGCCTGCTTAGTTATCCCTTTGTGCAGAAGCTGTTGCAGCTGATGTTAACTGAATATAAGCTACAAGCTTTTTCTTTTTTTTTTTTTTTTTGAGGCGTGTGAAGTAACATTAGTCAGAAATGAATAGGT
>Ga0181612_128407_pt1 | contig 14335 bp, 9 predicted proteins | sample HoacroProtozoa21_FD_119630 | JGI IMG/M metagenome (GOLD analysis project Ga0181612, IMG submission 119630) | Hoatzin crop microbial communities from Cojedes, Venezuel. Combined Assembly of Gp0051906, Gp0051904, Gp0051908 | reverse complement strand
GTTTATGTAATTAATATAAATTAAATAATCACAGAATCACAGAATAGTAGGGGTTGGAAGGGACCTCTGTGGGTCATCTAGTCCAACCCTCCTTATTCTTGTGTCTGTGGGAATAGTTCTACTAGTATAAACTCTGCTTATAGTAGCATTATTTTATCTACTAAGGTTATACAGTTTATTTTCTTATTTCTCCTACCTCTTGTAAATAAATGAAGCTGTAATTCTACATGCCTAGCTTAGACAAGTAAGTAGAAGCAATCTAATACTTGATGGTACATGAGTCCTATACTACTTTGTTTAAATTTTATGGCAAATCGAAGCAAATTTCTTCCCCCCCCCTTCTTTTTCCTAAGTGTGTGTCAGATCTGAATGGTGCTTGTTGAAGAGAGTGAATTTGGGAATGAATACGTGAAGACTGAATTCCTGTTTTTTTTGTTTTCCAGTGGGGATAATGTCCAAAGCAAGACCATGAGCGACGTGGGGCCACGGTCTGCCAGCCAGTCTCCGCAGTCTGTCGGGAGCTCAGGTGTTGACAGTGGAGCTGAAAGCACCTCGGATGGAATTCGAGATTTGCCCTCCATTGCCATTTCTCTCTGTGGAGGCCTTACTGACAGCAAAGAAATAACCAAAGGTACAGAGTGATTTAAGGAATTACAGGCATGTGCCATCAGCCAGGTTTTAGGATCCTAGATTGGGGAAGCAGTGCCCTCCTGTGGCTGCACTCAAGAATGTGTGGAGAACATAAATACTGTCCCTGTAGTGATAAGTTTCCTAGAATTTTTCATACTTAAAATAGTAGACTTCTGTAGTACTTATTATTATTAACGCATTTTAACAACCCACTATATACTAAACTTTTTAAAAAGTATTTTATTGGTATTTTTATTTCCTGATAGTACTACGTTTTGTGTCACAGTAGTGTTAACGGTACTTTTGCTGCTTGGTACGGTATCTAGCTAGGAAGTTCACAGCTGTCAGTGTCAGGAATGAAAAAGGTGGTCTGTAAATGGGGACACTAGGAGGGGGAGTTGGAAACTTTAACCTGACTTTCTGCTCTACCTCCAATTTCTTGTGTGACTTTTAGATGAATCATTTGCAATGGTCAGTGCCCTAAACTTCTAACTACATAACATGAAGGTAAATGTGTTAAGACTTCAACTTTCTCCAATAATATGGTGTCCTAAAATCATGTGAGCTTGATGCTGCACTGATTGCTGTTCAGAAGCTAGTTATTAAAACACTTCAAGTATATTGTGATTTACTGAAGTTGTACTGTTGTCTGAATCACTTTGAAATTACATAGATTTTGTGAAAGGAGTCACAGCCAGTGGAAGGGGTATTTATTCATAGACATTTTCACTTTGCTGTAGGACTTACAGCCAGAAACTTCACAATCATTTGTGTGTTTACATATACGTTGAGCCCATTAGTTCCTGCTCCTAACTTGGATGGAGGATCAGTGAAAGGCATGACAAAGTACTTAAAGCAATTCCTTGCCTTGCTTGGAGGCCTGATTCTCCTCCCTCACCGTTCCATCCCTGAGCTTTCACTTAGCTTGTATTTTGAGCAGGACAGACACCCAGCAGTGAACAAAGAAACCCTCAGCACCTGAGATTGAGAGTCTCTGAACATCTTGTTTCGATATTACTGCTAATCTCAGCACCCTAGTAATGAATGGCTGACCCAGACTGTGAAACCTACATGACAGACATCCTAAGAGGTTTAGGGTGGCCCATCCCAGACATCTATAAATGCATGCTTTACATATGTAATTTTTTCCCCCCACAGAAGAATTCTTAGAACATGCAGTAACATATCAGCAGTTTGTGGATAATCCTGCTATCATTGACGACCCTAACCTAGTGGTTAAGATTGGAAATAAGTAAGTATATTTCAGGAAAAAAATATTTTACTGTTGTAACAGAAACACTTCAGTGCATTAGATCAGTTTAACCATAGCTGAAAAATAGGTTTTGAGCATTCATAGCTTAGATTCATCCAGTAAGAGCCAACTGTCTAGTGAATTCAGGCTCTTCTAGTTACCTTTCCTCCTTTAAATTGAGAGCAAAGAGCAGTTTCATATGACCCGTTCCATCTGACACAATTTGAGTTTCAAGAAGTTAACATTAAATGCTAATAGTGTATTTGCACTCAGTTGGCAGAGTAAAAACTAAGTAGGATGTGAACTTGCTAAGGCTTACCCTGAGCCAGTCTGAATAATTAATATTTACAGGGATATGGCAGTCTACTTGCAAGCACTCTGTACCCAGCAGTTTGTGTGTATATATTGAATATTTTGCTAATATGCCTCTATGAAGGCATTGCTTTTCAAGACTTGTCAAACTTCACCTACCAAGTATGAAACTTCTATTTCTGCAAGGCTAAGTTGTTATTTCATATGTTTATATTGCTGGCAGCAGTGCAGCACTATGGTCTATGGCAGATGCAGCTTTTTGCAGGATGTTTTAACTTGAGAGCTCCTTGCAACTGGCATACAGTGTTACGGAGTAGAGGAGAGATCATGGCATGGTGATACACTTAGAGGTTAGGCTACCCTTAGTCACAGACAGTGCTCATACAAATCTGGCATGCCTGGTGCATCCTGGTGTGATAGTACTGCGTGTGTTATGGCCTCATACCTGGTCCTCTCTGTGGTCTGAGGTGAGTCACTTAGTAGTTCTCAGAATTTGATGGTGATGTTTACCTGCCTCCTGATTTGTTGGGAAGAGAGGAGTACTTAGGATCTTACTGTCATGTTCTCTGGATGTCATGCGAGCTTCAGCTTCCCTGGACAGATGATAATACTGTATTTGTCCTATTCTTTTTAACAAGAGTTGACCCATGTTCAGCACATAATAGCAAAAGCTTGGCATACTACAGACTAGGCCCCTAACTTTTGTGTAGTTCCTTGATGGAAATACAGTGAAAATAGCTTGTAAATAGTGTAGCTCTTGCTATGATAATGAGGTACAGTAAGGACATGAGGAATGTATGACAAACACCATTTTTACCTAAGGACCTAGCTTCTGTTGCGTATCTTGAAAAGTATATGCTGTAAATACCTGTGAACACACTGTGGAGTAAGGTGGGTCTGCTGTTACTGGTGCAGGCCAGAGTTTGACATGTGCTGAAGAGGCTTCACGGCTTTAAGCTGCCAGATGATAAAAACTAGGTAGATTGTGACCCTGCTTCGGCAGGGGGGTTGGACTAGATGACCCACAGAGGTCCCTTCCAACCCCGAACATTCTGTGATTCTGTAATGTGATTTGATTTTAAGCATCAGGTATGTAACAAAATCTCAGTTTCAAACCAGTGAGGACACATACAGAATTCCCTATTTCTCTACAGAGGTGCAGCGCAATGTTCATATATATATATATATAGGAACACCCTATCTGAGGAACTCAAGAGCACACACAACTCATGTGGCCTCAACCACTACGTACTCATATTGGTCGAAATCTAGCAGGGACTTCACGAAGTCCTCAGAAAAGAGGGCAGCCCAAGGCAAACTACAAGGTAGCATGAACTGTCCCAGCCAGGCACGAGTTATGCACCTCTGTTACCCACAAATCAATGACCAAGAAAAACATAAAAATAAGTTAAAACCCTCAAATCAGAAGAAAAGTTTTAGGAATATTAAGTAAAAGGAACATTAATGCATTACTATCAGGTAAGACAATAGACTGTACTTGCCGAAGAGGTTTGTGGCTTAGCCAGTTTTCTGACCACTTGTTCAGTAGTTGCCCAAGCTCATTTGCACACAGCTGAAAACCAGATTGTTCCAGAGCTCCAACACTGCCAGCAGCATGCAGGCCTATTTTGCAGCAGTCTCAGCCGTAACAAGAATCACTTCACAAAACCTCTTTCTCACAGCAATTCTCTGATGGAAGTTTTCAGCCCTCTCAGCGTACAACATGCCCCAATACATGCATGATCAATCGAACCATCACAAATTTCACTGACATTGAAACCGAGGGATTAATGGGGTCCTACTCCTGAAGCATCTCAGAATCAAACAAGTTCTGGCATGAAACAAGCTAACTCCACAAGTCAGACTGGAGATTACAGGAACCCCAAACTCGGTTTGCTGCTGATCTTTAACAGTATGGTTCTGGGTAAAAAAACTGCAGGTGTTCTATAGGTCTGGAAGAGGCCTCTGAAAACACTTCTCTCAACCCATGGAAAACAAATACAAGACACCTAAATGCAAAACAGATCTCCTCTTACGAAAAGGCACACGCCGCTGCTCACTCAGAGCCCAGCTGCACAGCAAGGTTTTGGGATCCCTCTGTTTGTTGTTACACCTCACAAAACAAAAATTAACAGAAAAACAAATTTAAAAACCCAAAGCCAATATAACGTTTTAAGAATTTTTAATACTTTGGTTATTGTACCTGCCACATTTAATGGTCAGTATCTACTTTTGCCCCTGAGCAGCACACTGCAATTCCTCTCTGAAAGCTGTGTACCTATCAGAAGTTGTTTATTCCCCCTCTGTCAGACAAGAGTGTTGCTTTGCAATATAAAATACAGCCTCTACTAGTTATCCATTCACCCTTCTGAAAAGACAGAACCGGTTTAGGATTTGTTTTGCATGAACTTCAGAACCTATATAGTTCCCTTCCGACAAAGGATCAGATAGGGAGAACGCTAAAGGAGGACCTTCAGAGGGTCTCCACACTGTCCACCTCCAACTGATTCCCAAAAGGGAAGAAGCAGTAACTCAGCATTCACAGTGGCAAACAAACAAGAAAACCTTTGCTCTTTTCCTACAACAGCAATATCACAGACAAACGTAAAGGAGCCTTCAACTGCCAAGTAAGGAAAGACTATCCAATTTCTCTCTTGGAGCGTCCCAGAGCCCCATTTCCATTTTGCCAAGATCTTGAGGCCAGCTCTGATTGCTAACACTTCTAGGGGCTGAAAGACCCTTACATCTCCAAGAAGCAGGACCAACACAGAGGATCCAAATGTGCTGTATTTCTATCCCACCAGGTCTGGGGCAGGGAATTCTCCATCGAGCAGCAGACTCCAAGCCCACCACCTCATCCACCTCCTAAAACTCTGGGAACAAATACACAACCCTAACCTGCAAGCATTCTCCCTGGGCAAAACCAAAGCATGCTCTACATTTTATGCCCCACAGTACCACTGCTTGATAAACAGCGTAGTCATTCCACAAATACTATCAAATTTGAGGTCTTTCACACGTTTCTGAAGTCCAGTACTTACATGGCAGCTTTGTATCAACTGCACAAGAAACATTATTTATAAATTATAGTTTTTTATTGGTTACTTGTTGGTTATTTGTATTGGTTCCACAGAACACAACTGACTAATATTTTTAGAATATGAACATAAAATGAGTATAAAAGAAATTTTGCCTACTACAGGCACATTATGGCAGACAGAGATAAAACGCATCAGGCTCCAGCGTGCCATAGCCTCAGATGGCATCGGCAATCAACTTCAGCGCACGTGTGAGTGGCTTTGAAAGGAGACACTGTGATGTGAGCCTGCGGATTAACAAGGAAAACTCCAGCCTTTAAAAGGGATTACAGTGCCAAAATAAATGACCACAGGTGTCACCAGTTTATCTGGAATTAGCATTAGAACTTGGAACTTTCAAGAATTTAGAATGCTTAGAAGTCTGTAAATAAATTAATTTAGTGAAGGAAAATAATCTGTTAAAGAAACTTCATTACTCAGGGGTTAAGTTTCTCCACCACAGAAGCAAAGACTAGAGCTAGACAAAACACACAAAGATATTCCTTCCAAGGGATCAATGTGCCCACGGAGACCAGGGTTAACCCTGAAGCTTTTCTGCTCTCAGCACACCTGCAGTTCTGTTCTGACTTCAGTTTTGCTAGGAAATGAGCAATCTCTGCATTACAGCATCAAGCGACAGGCCAAAGCAGCCTTAACAAGAAAAAGAGAAACTCCACTTCTTTGTGATGGAAAAATGCTTTCCAACAATATTGTTAATCAATACAAAACTAGTATTTTAAACACATAAATGCTAAGGCATACAGATGTGATTTAGTAATTGTTTCCCTAAAAATAACGTATATGATATTCCCTGGTAAAAGGGCCACTCACTTACAGGCTTGAAGCCTACCGAATCATTTGCTTTCTTCAAAGGGGACAGGGAAATAACCCAGTCAAATCTTTCACACACTTAAATGCTGTAACAGCGGTTTTAAAGATTGAGTTCCTGTATTTTAATTTCACAGCGCCATCCCACCAAGTTACTTAAACTAAATAATAAGCATGTCTCTTAACCCAGCAGGTCCTCTCTGACTTCGGAGAGTAATACAGACTTGTACGGTTCTCGCTGATATACTGAGCTGCGCTCCTTACAGGGCCATTTTGATTCCTCTCTTTGTGGATCTCTATGAACTGAGAAGTACAACAGGAGAAATCTCTATTTGAAAAAAGGAGACCCCTATTACTCTGATTTAGCACATGCTACAAATGGCACACGTTCCTGGCCTCTCCTAACTGTTCTGAGAAGTCCCCATTCAAAATTGGAACTGTAATGATACTATTTTTGTAAGTTTTAATTTCACGTAACTAATCACATCAAAATAATGAAAATGGCAGATTAATTAAATATAGCCACGTCCAAGCAGAAACACACCGTGTGCCTGCTGCACCTTGCCCTGACGCAGCTACTGCGGCCGCCCACACCTACTGCATGCGAGAGGCAGAACGCGACCCAGAGAGCACCACCGGGCTGCCCACGCTCTGCTAAAACGCCCATTCCATGCCACACTGTACACATGCATGGAGGTACTTCTCAGCTGGTTTTCTCTTATCTTTAGATACAAGAAACTGCAGGACACCAAAGGGTTGTTTCTTACCTGTGCAGAAAGGAGCCTCTGAGACATTGGTGAAGTCACAGGCAGCAGCCGGAAATAGGTAACAGCAAGCAATAACAGAGTAAGATCACTTCTGTCTGTTTACTTTCATACCCAGACTTTGTAAGGTAGCATCAGACAATGTAGATTTTATTACGATTTCAGAAATGGCTGGGGAGGGCTTTACAATGATGATAGAAGCTATATTAAAAATGGACAAGACTTCAAACCACAGCATTTGAGCCAGATAAGGGGCAGTTTCAAAAATACTGCCAAGTGTTAACATTTTGTAGGTTTTATCTGTTGGGCTCCTCATCAGACTTCAAATCAAAATATGCAAACAGACATGTAATAGAAATTAAATCTTTTCCTTTTTTTAACTAGCCCAAAATTGCTGGGGTAAAAGGTAGAAGTATTTTCTTAATCAGTGTTCTGGACAGGCTTTAGATAAACACATAAAAATTATGGTCTAGAATGTCACCTGTTGACTATCCTAAACTGAATATTCTGAACAGCAGTCTTTTGTGAGATGCAATCCTTGAAAAGGTTCTTCTGTTCACTGGAAATGAAAGGGAACTGAAACAATAACGCCACAAATGCATGGACACTTGATGGTGGTCTCAAATTGCAATATTGCTCCCTCCTTGCACGTCTGTCCTGTGAATAAGTGCAGTATGGGGTGGGGAGGGCGAGGGGGAATGTCAGACCTTTTTCCCTCCTAAAGTATCGTTTAAGGCACCATCACATTTGATGTACACATCCACGTTCACCTTGTAGCTAGTCCTCAGCTTTAGCTTAACCTCTGAATTTTAGTGACCTTTCAAGTGTGTAATTTTTGCACTTACTAAAGCTGCTACTATAATCGAGTGCAGTATATTCTAGAAGGCACCTTTTCTAGAAGCAAACACGTCCTTTTATCCAGCAGTACTGCATCTCCAAAGATAAATCCAGTTTTCTTCTCAGTGTCCTAACAATGTTCTCCAGAGCAGCAAAAACATAACTGTTAGCATAAGTTTTGTATTTCCAGTTCCTTTTCCCCTTCACATGCTGCTGCTAGGCAAGGAAAACCCAGATGATGAAGCACAGCTGACGGCTTCACCACATTCCCAACAAACAGTGTTTATAGGCCATGTAATACGCAAATCACTCCCAGCGTTCTACGCAAAAAAATTTAAGAACTACAGGCACCATAAGGCTGACCTATAGCTCCCTCAGAAATTAGGAGGCCAGGACTGAAGTAAACTAATAACCTTATTTTGGAAAACCTATGCCATTTCCACAGCAGACTCTGAAACAAAGTCAACCCCTTGCTCTTCCCTTTAAGGCCAAAAGCAAACATCAGTCTGTAAGGGCATGCAGTTTTACTGCATAAGCACTAAAATCATATTTCACATTGAAAACCTAACATGCTTTGCATGTCTTTATAAAACTTTTCGGTATGTGATAACTGCCTTTCAGAATTATGGGGTTTTGTTCAGAAAAGAATTAAGCAACAAAAAATACTTGGTATTTTTCAACATTCTAGTTGACTCTGAAAACTTGCCACAGTGCGTGCACAGACCCTCAGCATAGCCTAGGCCCAGCAAAAATAAAAGCGTCAAATATCTAAGGATGCCTGCCGCTCACATACCGGCGTATTTCTGTTGGACTCCAGCACGTGCCCTTCTGCCCGGGAAATCCTGGAGCACCCTCCAAAGCAATCCCACAGACAAACTGACTTTCCCATACTCAAAGCAATCCAAATGTAATACAAAGTTTTATAAACAAGCAATGTAGATTTATTTTTTTTATTAAGGCTAGTATTATTTTTCCTTTAAAAAGAAGGTCACATCCAAAGACAGTTCTGCTTCTTGTCTCCGCCTCATGCACGTTTGCAGGCATCCTGCAGCTCCGTACGGCTCTGCCCCTCACGCAGCCCGCTGCAGATGTTTCTGCGCACACTCTGAGCAGCCACTGCTGTCTCAGACACCGGCTTGACTGAACGGGTGATTCCTCAAATTCTCTGCTACATGCTAATACAACACTTGAAGATAAGTCTGTAAGGCACTTTTTGGAAGGAGGTTAAAATTTAGTAAAGGCTTATTTTGTATTTTTTAACCTTATAAACAAGTGGTTTGCCTTTATGAAAGTCAGACTCATATAGTGAATATTTTAGCATATTGTACACTTTGCGAATAACACAGGCAGTAACAGCCCCTTAACCTGATGGAAGGGAGGGAGACAGAAGAGCAGCTGGTCAATTACCTTTTAAATACACTTTCACAGAGAAAATATTTGAGAAATATTTATCTCCTTTGCTAAAACACACATTGGGGTTGAACAGGTGAGAAAGGATTTCCATAGCTCAAGGTTGCAACGACTATCAAAGCACCTATAAATTAAACTCCAAGTAGAGACACTGCTGAACTTCACTCAGAAACAAAACAGCAAGTCAAATGTACCATTTAATGCTAAGCTCATCTCCCACAGGAGCGCAAAGCTGCTGGTCTGGTCCCAGCCACGACACGCGCCCCGCACACCAGCGTGCTCGGCAGGCGTCCGTCACAGCCCAGCAGCCAGCACCGCTGCCAGCCAGGACTGGGAGAAGGAAAAACTCCCACGCGAGCCACAAACTAAGGACCAAAACCCAGAAGGATAGCTAGTTTCTGACTGCAAACAGGAAAGTTATTTTTCACCTTCTTGTCTTTTATTCCCCTAGAACAAACAGTAGAAGTCAAGACGACCTTCTGTACAGCATACAGAGCCCTGAAGAATTTGGCAAAATAAGTCTTTGGCTGTTATCAGCCCTATTTGATTTACATGTTCCTGGCAGAAACCGATGCCCCCATGGCTTCTACAGTCACACAGAACCACTCATTTTCTTGACAGAAAGGTTTTAGTTGTGGAGTTTTTTATATATACATACATATACACACACAAAAAAAAACCCCACAATGAAAACCAAATCTATTGCACAAAACTTACAGTATTATTTTACTTTCAAGGAAGTAATTTTACTACAAGTACTAGATTAACTTTTTACTTGGTCTAAACTGGCAGAAAACCTCTCAATTTCCTTTTTTACAGTCCTCGGAAAACTGACACAGCCCAAAGGAACTCCCAAAACTTGGATTTGACTTTAAGAGCCGCCTCAATACATCACCTTGGAAAATTAAGAGATAAATTCTCTTAAATGTAATTTCACTGAGTTAAGTTTATTTACAACAGATTAGTATTTAATCCTAAGCAAGTTTTACAGCTGAGAGAAGGGTATTTAACCAAGTAATAGACAGACACTGAAATTCCTGCTACAGTCTGCAGTACCAATGAACAAAACAGTATTTCCCTACCCATTCACCATATGTCTTCTAATGTGTTTCAAGGGCTTTTAATTCCCTCACAAATATTACTTGCTGACATGGAGATTGCTTTGCTTGAAAGATGCCTACTGTTATTTTTAATGTTAGCTCGCAGCATCAAGCTACTGCCTTTAAAAAGTAAAAATCTTTTATAATGAGGAAATAAAAGAATTTCCATTACAGAGAGAGGACATATATTAAAGTTAAAAATAAATTCTTTTCCTGAGTCAGGCACAATATTTGCAAGATTATTTAATATCCAAATCGCCTTCAGCTTTCTCTGTAAATCTCATAAATCCTTTTTGTTTAATTCCATCTTTCTGGTAAACAGAGAGCTGAGGACATTTCTTCACTGCTGTCTGAGCTTGAAAACACAGTAAGTCACCCATTATTAATATATTATATTCACAAGTGCAGACATGAATACATAAAGAGTGTTGTTCATCACAAACTTCATTTGCAAGTAATTTCTGATTCTCCACTGTTTACCAGGTCATCCACCATGGAGATGATAATGATCCCTTTTAATCAAAGGAATGAAGCTAATGGAAATAATTAATGGTAACTACCAATGTATTAGCTATTTGTTTAAGATACATAGACACGTGCCTAGGGCTAACTCCTATATAGTATCATAGCAAAACTATGACTTTTCCTCCCATCTGTTTTAGGCTCTATTAAGAAAATACACTAAACACAAGTTTATTTATGGGATCAAAAAATGCTATCACGACCCAGTCCTGGATAATAACTTCAGCCAGTTAGGATAAGAAAGGTTACTTGTTGCAAAACAATAAACCCCGCCACAAAGGCATAAACAGAAGACAAAAGAGAAGAGAAGGAGCCCATGAAAATATAGTGGGTGAACAAAGAAACCAGGCCCAGACAGCAAGACAGACAGAGGTAATGCCATTTAGCAATAACACAAAACTGCTTTCACAAACCAAGTCTTAGTTTTTTCTCCAAACAATAAGTAAACATTGCCAGACTCTTACTTGAAAGATATTGCAGAGATCTTCCCAGAGATCAAACAGGCTTCTGGGTCAAATTATTTTCCAGATTAAAGCTACACATTACCAACTGTCTAGAAGACATCAACAATAAAACTTCATCAGCACATACTTTCTCTATTATTTTCTAACAGATACACAAAAAAAAAAAAGTACCTTAGTTACCTGAGGAAAGAGAACTGTAGCAAGCAGTAGGAAGTTAACAGGACTATTTATAAATCAGATGCGATAACCCCTCTCAGCAAGTGCTTTGCTGAACAGACAACTGAATGCTAAGCATCTTGCAAGAGCAAGCTCCATGTTCTCAATTATTTTAACAAGCGTTACTCTCACACAGGCCCTGTTTAGCAAACTTACCATACAACTTAACTGCAAGACATTGCAAACGTAAGCGCTTTACAGCTAGTGATGGACTTGAGTACACAGTTTACGTGCGCTGCTGAACTGCGGCTTCACAATATTGAATTCCATGCCGCTGCACCCCACCAGAGCGGTTGTATCAGGAGTTATCTTCCCCCCGTCCGGTTTGACAGGTTACCTTTACCAGCTTATTTCTGGTATACCTGCCGCAAAACCATTTTGCCTGGATGAAAAACAGAATTAAAATCCCCATGTAAGAACGGACTTTGGCTCAAGCAGTTCAGCACATTCTCTTGAGATCTAGCTGCCTCCACTAATTTTCGTCACGTAAGTAAGACAAGTCAAGTCGTCCAGCTACAGCAAGGCTTGGCAGGGTGCTGACTCAGCGTGCGGCGTTCCCTGCGGGTTTGATCAGCACAGGACGAGTAGCCTGAAGGAGCTGCTTGTGGAGATGATGGCGTGGCCAGCAAGTCGAGGACCAGAAGCGCTCCTGACCATTTCAGCAACTTTCTGCAGAATGTTTTTTCAGAGAAGACGCAGACAACAGGGCTGGAGAGCCCTTCTGACCCACAGAGCCACAAACTAAAGCCTTCACACAGACAAGAGCCACAGACTGACAAAACCAAGGGAAGGAAGAGTACCAGACCAGGAGATGAAAACCCCCTCCCGGTCCCACCGCGCCTGGCCGGACAGGGCTGGGCTGCTGGCGGAGCTGGACTCGCCAACCCAACCGTGACAGGCAGCATCCCTCCTCACCCCGCCGGCTTGCCAGGCAACCCCGGCCACGGCGGCCAGTCGCCAGTCCCAGCTACCGCCTCCGAGCTCATACCTCAGGCGTTCCCGCTCCCTTCACACAAGAAAGAACCTTTTTCAGCAACAGATCCTGCCTTTCAGTTAGGCAATGCCAAATTAATCAGATTTGAGTCCTCAAACAGAAACCAAGGAGATTCCTCATTTACATGAGCAAGGCAATGCAGAAATATGTACTTAGAAAAGATTTGCATACAGCTGGACACATTGAAGCGCAGGCAGCGTATCAATTACAGAGATGGTAATTACCAAGAAATTTCTTCCATGAATTGCAAATCTTAATCCTGCTACTAATTAAATCTCCTTTCAGCTTTTTATTTAGAAGAAAGCAGTGTAAATTCATTCCACTACTCTTTAAAAAAGAAAAAACATACACAACCTCAGAACCTATTTAAAGAATTACAACTCATGCGCTGCAGTTTATTTGTAATCCCAAATGTAATCCAGGACACGAACTCATCATAAAGCGCACATTTCCAAAAGTCATGAAGAAAATTAGAGAGATCAGAAAACATGTTCAGTGCTACTTAAAAGTCCAAAAGATAGAGGGGGAAATGCAGAAATCTCACCAGTATGTGGATAACCGTCACACAGATCTCAGAGAACAAGGATTGCTGCATGTTTCGCAGTCAAGCAAATAAAGACGAGAGAGGAAACCAGGAATGCGCAGCAAATGTTGAAACGCAAACATGATGTAACCGAAAACAGGGGTTTGAAATCAACACTGAGAGCTATGGTGCCACCCCGGCGTCGTCACACACCCTGCTCTAGAACGCGCTGCACATGATACGTGCTGCTCATCACTCAGAAAGCACAGCAACACATCGGGGGTCAAAGCATAGGGGACGAGAGCGGAGACGGGACCTTCTTTGTGTTGTGGGCAGAAAAGGGCTGGGCTGAGGGGCACGGGCAGGAGGCAAGTAAGGCAAACTACGACAGAGATACACCAGAAAAAAAAAAAATGGAGAGGAGGTAAGGAGAGAAAAATCAGGCAATCTTGCTAAAGCTGCAGAGATGGAGGAGGGCAATGATCAAAAAGACATATATTTATCTTTCAGCTCAAAGCTAGTTTTAACTTTACACTAGCAACATGATGAAAAAGATAGAATAACATTTCACTTTAAAAATGCTGTTTTCCAAAACATTTGTTCAATATTAAATCTTAGGTACATAGATTCCATTGAAGAACACACACACAAAAAAACGTTTGTGGGGAGAGGCAGCCACGCAGCCCTGGCCCATAGCCCCAAGAAAGCCAGGAGGCCTGGCCTTCACTTCGGGAGCTTCCTGGAGCTCACAGATACCTCAAGGACAAACGCCATGCTGGGTTTACATCCCACCATTATCCAGCAACCCAGCAAGAGCTGAGGCCCTCAGCTAACCTCAGCCACCAGGAACAGAAGGAAGGGGAGACGAGAGCAGCGTGCCTGGGACCTCGCTCCACGTGTCTGTTCCACCACGCAGCGGCTTGGCCACAGCAAGCAGCAATCTTCCCTTCACATACGACGCCTGACAGAAGTCACAACCTCAAGAAGTACCATGCTTCACTTGAATAACCACTGTCTATAAGCCAGTAGTCATGCACTTTTTTTTTCTAGAGCATTGATATCCACGTGAACCTATTTTGAGATAATTCAGAAAAAAATCAGCAACAAAAGAACTACCGATATGCTCCCCTAAGATCTCTTCCCCTTTTCTATCCACCCCTATGCATAACTTCACTGCTGTTGAACTGTAAATTAAAATTCAAAAGTTAAAGCATGCAGTAAGGAGAAAAAGAAAGGGAAAAAAAAAACCAAACCCACACAACCAGATGTGTGAAAACGTAAAAGCAGTTGTTCAATTTAAGTTCAGGTTCTCATGCAGTAACATAAAGCTTCAGTGTTTGGATTGCATAAACTGTGATTCAAATACTTGTTATAAAAATAACTGCTTACTGTAATATTTTTTTTTT
>Ga0181612_142310_pt1 | contig 14336 bp, 10 predicted proteins | sample HoacroProtozoa21_FD_119630 | JGI IMG/M metagenome (GOLD analysis project Ga0181612, IMG submission 119630) | Hoatzin crop microbial communities from Cojedes, Venezuel. Combined Assembly of Gp0051906, Gp0051904, Gp0051908 | reverse complement strand
TTGTGTGACTAAAATCCTGAGTTTCTTTGTTGGTATTCCAATAGCTGTGATTTGAGGCAAAGGCGTTATCCAAAAAACCAAACAGCCCTCCTCCCTCCAGAGCAACCAACAGTTTAAGCCTAAGACTTAGCAGGGTTTTTCTTCCAGGCTTAGTCCTACTTTTCTGTCTTTTGGAGAAAGCCAAAGTCACGCCTCACAATCTGGAAGGAAACTCCTCCTGGAGGCCACTGAAGGAAGACTCTTAGTGACAGGATACCTTCAGTTTTATCCGTGGTGATGTGTTCTCTCTATTTACACCTTTTCAGACTTTCTTTGGGGTCTTTTTGGTCTTTGATTGCCTACCCTTTCTTTCTTTACCACCTGCCTTGGTGTCATATCAGATTTGGTTTCTTGCAAAAGTAAGTGTGTACCCAGAAATAAGGCATCTCTCGCTATGAAGATGTATCACTTCCTCATAGCCATGACCCATTTGCCTTTCCACCACCACATATCCGTGCTGGGAATCCAAGGAGAGGATGTTGGCTATTCAGAGTAGTCAGGACTTCAAATTCCCCTGTCTTTTTCCATGCTAAAACAGGTTAAAATGGTTGAAGGGTTTTTTGAACCTATGTCATCTGAATACAATTGGTAAACATTTATCACAGAGTTTCTGAGCACAATGAAATCTAACCATGTCCTTGAGATCCTCCCCTGCATTATGCTGAAGAAACACAGGTGTTAGTAGAGGATCTGGATACTTCTGCAACGCATTGTGGATGCCACATAGATCTTCCAACGGAGAACCCAGAATCTGGTATTTTTCTATCATTTGTGAATAGTCACTGCCAAAAATCTGGAGTAGTCTCACCTCTGTCTCATCTCTCTTCCGTGATTAACCTTTCATTCCTTCTAATCTAAACTAATTACTTGGTTTTGGATGTGAATTTATCATCATTCCATTGCTCATAGCAATTCTGAACATTAGTAAGCTCTTGTTTATCTCGATATATCTGTCATGGTAGAGGGAGAAAGCACAAGAATAGAGAAGTCTAGAGAGAAGTCCAAAACTATGTTGGTGGAGAATACAAGTGAAAAATCTTGAGTTCTCACTTAAAAAAAAAAAAAAAAAAAGCAGCACAGTGTTTATATTGGACCTGATCTTTTGTTTAAAATAACAGATAAGATCCGGAGTTCAACATCAGACCTGGAGCTAAACAGATAAAAGCAATCTGTGTTGTTCTGCTCTGCGGTTCTGGTTCAGGTTCAACGCTAGTTCTGAAAACTAATCTCATTAAGATGAGTGCGGTAGTTCATTCCATCAAAGATTTGCCCCAAAATTTCAAAGGTTTTTGAGAACAATAGTAAATCCTTGGTATAGATTATTTGGCAAAACCACAGATAAGGAATTGACTGACCTTGCATTGATGGATTCCTCAGGAAGAAGGACATGGCACTATTTAATCACCAGTTGTGTTGTTTGGGTTACCAGAGTCAGTTTTCTCTTCTGCTGGAACTCAAATACCGTCCATAAACTTTGGTTTTCCGCAGAGGATCCTTGACACTGACGGGTTCTAGTGTCATATCTCTTGTTCTCAACATACCCCTGCAGCAGATGAACACCTAGCTAGATTCCTTCTTTCCTTTGTTCCCCAAATCAGCCTTTGTAGATTAGTCCATAACGTAATGGGCAATCTAACTGACACTCTAGATGAAAATAAAAATTGAATTAAATCAATTACTTCACATTTTTCTTATACACTTAGTGTTATAAAACACTATGTTCCTGAAAAATACAATATACTTAATCCTTTCCTGCCGAATTTGAACCCAGTTTTACTCACCATCTTCTTCATATTCTCAGGTCAGCAGCAAAACCTGCATTTCGGACTTGTGAACATGCATGCCCATTTTGCAGTGCTGAGGCACAATATTGTCAAGTACTAAAAAAAGTATTCCCCCCAAAAATTTGCAATCTTAATATATTACAAAGGGGAAAAGAAAAAACTCCAAAGGTACATAATGAGGAAATAGTGACACAGTAGGAGCTGGGAGAGAAACCACCATCCTCAGCATATTAATTTTCCAGTCACTGCTGGGTGCTCCACAGCAGAATGGAAATTGAGGTGAAGATGGCGTGCAGTTGGTCACGGCACCAAGGAAAGCACTGGGCTGACAGAAAAGCTTACCTGGCAAGTAGTGAAGGCCTGCTGAGTTTACCTAGACTGTTGTGGTACAGATCTGGTGAGGCCGTCCACTGCTCAAGAGCTCAGTGTCTGTGGAAAGACCAGTCTATGGGCTGCAAAACTGATTCCCCAGGTTCATGGCAGGAAGAAGGCAAACTGACTGCTGTGGATGTTGTGTGTGTTTGTACAGATCGCTCCTCTGGACACCCTCTCTGCAGTATCAGCTTAACTTTAGAGGACAGGTCTACTTTAAAATCAGGCCAGGGATCAAACGGAACATTGTTTGTAAAGGTGTCCAGGAAACATGCTATCTGAGCTCTGTCTAATCCCCTACAGCTCCCATTGCTGGTGACTCTGGAAATTTTAATGTGAATCTTGCATTATATCAGTGCAATCAAAATGAAATACTTTGGAAAGCTTCATTTTGTGAAAAATTCTGAGATTTGGATTTGCTTCAATTTGGAGTGAATCCATATGTTAAGTTCTTGGAATTTCCTGTAGGAAATACCATTTTTCAACCAACTCTGCTCCAGAGGGTAAGATGAGGCTCATTGACAGCAGAGCATGAAGCAGCCTCTGTGTCACCATCTTTGTTTTAGTTATTCTTCAGACAAACTGAAGTTTGCCAGGACTGTAAGTAAGAAGATCTGTTTATTTCCTACAAACTGCGTATGTCCAGGTGTTGCGGCTTTCAGTCATTACCAGTCTTTCAAATTGCAAAGGCAAGAGGCAATCTCTAGTCTACTTCAATCTATCTCCTGTACATCTCCACAAAATTTGCAGAGATAAACTAGTAAAGGCTATATTTTCTATGTTTCTTTATTCCCTAAAAGCAGAGTAGCTGTTTTTCAGTTTGGTCAAACCCTAAAACATATTTTCAGGTAAACTGAAATTGTTCCAAGAATGTCAAGTAATCACAAAGGTCATTTGATAGATTCACGAGCAGTTTCTAAGGCACGTGAGGAAGTCTTCACTTAAGAATAACCTTACCCAGGCTGATGCAGATGATATGTCGCATTCTTAAACGCCTTTGGGATGAAGGCACTAAGCAACTGGAACAATTACAGGCAGTATGGAAATATCTGCTTTACACATAGATTGGCAGATATTGTACTCTCATGTCTGAATATATTTCTCCATACTGGTTCAGTTCATAACTTATTATGAACAGTTTTTATCCTTTCTTGCTAGCATATGTCTGCTTTTATCTCATCTATTACTGGCATATGTATCCTCACAACATAATACCATAGCGGCCATTTTAGTATAACAGATGGGCAAGAGGATTATTTGTCTTGATACTTCATTCAGAAACCACTTCTTGTTTATATTTTGTATTGACATTTAAAAGCTTTTCAACCAATAGGCTTCTTCTTCTGACTTAGTTTCATTTTATTTTATTTTTTAGTGATCCAAAAAGGCATACTCTTTTTTTTTTTTCCCTACTTCAAGAACAGAATGATAGCACTGCCTGGGGGTTACCCGTAGCAGTATGTTACCTTCTAACACAAATCAAACACAAAGGCTGATGAAGAAAAGATGCAGAATTGCTACTGTATCATCGGAAATAAAACTTAAACACAAAATTCAAAGACTTCACGCTTGATAATGCAAAGGGAAAACAATAACTACTAGGGAAAAAAAGCTATCAGAAATAATCAAAACGAGAAAAAAGAAGCAGATTCCTCACAAATCAAAATGGATTTGGAGATTTATCAGATACATTTTTTTTGGTAATTTTTATACTAAAACAAAAGAGGTAAGCAAAGCAGGGAATAGTTTGCTGCTTTGGGGAGGAAGGAATAGTGTAGGGTGTGGGGCTTCTGACTGCATATAACTGTATGTGGTTTCTCTCTTCTTCTTCCTTTGGAGCACTGAAATTTTATGCTTCAGGTATGAGTGACCTGATAATCACATAAATCTTTTTCATGGCAAATAGAGTTATTGTCCCTCTGAACTGAAGGTAGGACTTTCCTTGGATTTGCCTTGTTCAGGATTTCACACTTTTAGCAATTTCTGTACTACAGTAAAGCCAAATTATTTTGCTTAACATGTATCTGTAGAAAGAGATTCATATTCCTAAAGTCTGTAATCCTCACTGAACAGATAAATCAAAGGAAATTTTTACTGTCCAAGTAACAGTATGGTTGGAATGTACCACTAGGATATTGATATCCCTTAGGTGAAACAAATGACACTAATTGGAAGAGCAAAATCCGAATTGAGATGCACAAATTTAAAGTCAGTATGTTGTAAAAACTTTCAATTTGGGGTTTAGATCAGCCAAATTTTCCACTTCCTGGATTGGCATCGAAGTCAGAACTTTTATTAGCTCTGATACTAGAAGGTCATTTATATCAATTTCTACATAGCTGTAACTAAAACTCATTTTAGAGTTCGTTTAGTCCATTAAAATATTGAGACTGCATTGCTGAGCTCATCATTAGTGAGAAGCACACGACAAAATCATTGATGACAGTTATCAGTGACCATCAACATTGACATGGTAAATTTGGGTTCAGATGCCCATCAGAAGAATTCTACAAACATCTAGAAAAACATTAAATGTCTACATGGAAAATTTAATCCTAGTTCTATAGGTCCATGGTGAGTTTCTTCCTAAATTTATATATAAATTAAGACTGGAAATATGCTAACCCATAATTTGCATAACACCATTTCTTTCTACTACATATAAGAGGAAAACAGAATATGTTTGATTTTGTACTGTTTTCTTAGACAGAACACCTCAACTGGAGGGTAGAAAAATCAAAGCACCTGCATTTATAAATTGTAGAGATTTTCCTTTGTGGAGAATTTTCAACATGTAACTTATTGAGTTCTGCTATGTGAATATCTGGAATACACAGTGAATAAAATTTGTTAGCAAATATGATAAAGCAGTTAAGTAGGCTGCAATTTCATTTTCTTGATGACGTCACTATAACAGATAATAAAAAACCCTTAACATTTTTTACGTTTTCCCTTGTTTCTTTTGTCTGGTTTTAGCTTTTCAGTGGGCATTGAAACAAACATATGCAAACCTAAGTATTGGTACTACTAAACTTTTGAATGTTGCTATTCACCTGACATACCAATTACTTCTAGAAAGTTTGGGTTATCTAAAAATGTTTCTGTTTGATTCATCTGCTCCCCCAACCTTTTCTGATTTTCTGGATTTTGTGGTTATTCAACTGAGCACAAATTGCTGTTCATACAGATGCACTGCCATGATTTCTGATTTGCAGGCTGTCACTCCCATTAATAACCTACTAGGCTGTCATGCTGTCATTCCTTGTTGCTGCAACGATTTGTTTCAAACATAGAGGCTGATTCATGAAGACTAAAAAAAGCAGTTGTCCTGTTTTACAGGAACCTCAAAATATTTATGCAGAAAATCTGTGAAAAGCACACACACCACTTTTATCCTGAAGAATGTGCTTGCCAAACACCAAACTTGTTTTGCTGAGAGGAAAGAGTATAGGCTGGATTCTCCACTCAGTTTTTTCTACATGAAAACATAACGCTTTTAATAAAATCTTCCCCTTGTAAGATATCCCAAGTTCAGTTCCAGAGCTATATGATAACTTTCCAGGATGTTGCTATGACTTAAAAACTGATATCAAAGCTGATTTTAGGCATTTTTTTTTTTTATTTCTTACCTTATCTTTCCCAAAATATTAATGGCAGCTATCTTAGTAACAAAAGAGAAATGCCCTCCAGTCTTTTTTTCTTTCCTGATTCAGAGGTACTTGCCCAAATTTCACTCTCAGTGGTACTGGTGCAGCCTCATCGCCTCTTACAGACTTGTGCTTTTGGAAAAGAAAAAACAACCTGGCCAGCTGGATTCATTCTTCAATATCCCTCTGTACTGTTGGACTACTGTGTGACCAGGAAAGGTCAGATAATTTTCAGGAAGGGCAAAACCTTGTTGATGAATAAACCAGCACATGTGTCGACACAAAGTGGAAAATGAACCCGGACTGCCTCAAAACCTACACGGGTTTTGGCCCATCTACAGATTCAAGGAACGCCCCTCATCCTACGGATTGGAGGCAGGCAGCTCACTTGGCAGGTGATGCTGGTGACCATGGGAGAGAATGGCAGGTCCCCTCCACTGTGCCTGCTCCCGCCAAGCGCTTCTCGGTGCAGCGTGGGCATTGCACCAGGAGTCCTGGGCCAGCTGGGACCCCCACGAAACACCTCGTCCCAGCTTTCGCCATTCTGCTCACTTACCCACAGTGTTTTTGAGGAGCTGGAGCTCCCAGGAGCTGAGCTCCTGCACTTTTTCTGCCTCCAAGGCCCAACAGCTGGCACATCTGCCAAAGAAGCAGGCAGAAGAAGGTTTCTGAAGAAGGAAAAGTAATAAGAGAACAACACAGGATGCTAATGTAAATCAAAACTGGGAGACAAGACAAATGCGGAGGCTGTTCGGATCTCAGCTGCAGTGCTGGCTCCTGGTTTCTCATTTTTCCCCTGTCATCCCTGAGCTGCTTCTCTCCAACCCAGACCTGCGCTATCCAAGTAGTACGAAAGTTTCTGCTCCCCTTCATCTCCTCTCCCCACACCGCTCTCTGCCTGCTCCGAGTACTGCCTACAGATGGCTGCTAATGAGTGAGCTACTTTAAAATACCTACTTAAAAATACTTAAATCTTTAAGCTGAATTTGTGTACTGTAATTCAAACCAATATTTTAAAGTGGCAACCTCCCAATTATAGTGTTATTGTTAACTTCTCTAAGGCTTACACATTAACCCACTTCAAAACCTGTCCCTGACGAACAATATCAGCAGCCAGTCCCAAACCTGTCAATGCCATAGTATTTTCTAAATTGATGTTTAAATAATGTAGTACTATAGCAACAGGTTCTCTCCCTCCTTTTTTAATTTGATCTCCATGGCATTATAGGAACCTAAAGCTTCCACTAGGCATATATTCCTACCGTTTCCTTGTCAGAGGAAATGTATATTCATTTTAGACTTGCGGAGGCAATTACAGTAGCCACCAGTTGCCTACAGCAGCTAATCAAAGTGATAACCTGCAAGTTCTTAGCTCCCCATGAGACAGCCCACTTGCCTCCAGCTGATGAGTGCCAAAAGAGCAGCATGGGCCCACCAGTAGTGACACCGTCATCTAAGAGAAGTTTTTAACTAACCCATGGTTTTATAAAGACTCTATTAACATCTCATAAAAAGAGATCTAGGGAAAACATTCTAATAAGATTTTTTTTAAAGGGTAATGCCACCACTGATCTAAATGTCTGTTGTAAAATATTAAGCTGGTATTTGCCTACTTGTAACCTTTGTGCCTCTCATGTTGTGAAAAGTGATGAAATTTTGCCCGAGTGTTTTCAAGCATGTGACTAACGTCTGACGAATATGCTATCACATTCTTGCCTGAGTCCAGCCACACAGTCAAGCATGTGCTTCGTCTTAAACAAACGTGCAATTCCTTTGATTTCAAAAGGATTCAGGGGCTTAAAGTTAAACATCTAGGAGCACTGTAGAAAAGTGGTCTGTTCTGCTACTGGAAAACAATTTCCCATATTGCTAGTTTACATATTAATTGATGATGTCTACAACTGCAATAAGCAAAGCAAACTTCAGAAGTAGAAGAAAACAGCATTCATACATAGCTCACAATTAGCAGAAGGAATTCACCACACTGGTAGGAAATATTTCGGTTCTTCTGCATAAGCCATCCCTATCTATTGCTGGAATTTTGTTATTTAGAACACAGGCATACTTGGCAATGATATGACCCTTTTCATAATCTGCCACTGTGTTAGTGACAAAAGCAGCATGAAAGATACACGCTATATTTTTGCGGTATTCCATCAGCATATTTCAGAGTTCAGTGTATAAAAATGTAAAGTGAATGAAAAGATTTGAAGGCTGCTTCTCAGAGCTTTACTTGATTCAATGCCATAAATTTTGCAACCAAACAGAAAACCGCAGCTTCATGTTTTTCTTAAGATCCTCTAACAAAAAAATCCCCGCAGAACCTCCTTCCCCTAGAAATGTAACAGCTACCCACGTGAAGAAATTCTCTGTGACTGTGCTGTTACTCTAATCCAGTTATTAGATCCGGGGTTTCTCTTTAAGTCTTCCGGCCAGGTTTTGACATTGGATTTCGGGATATTCTAATTAGCTGTGGTCCCGAAGGAAGCGTTCTTGGCTTCTTCCCTGCATAGCTGGGAGTCCTGGAGGACTCCAGGCTGCAGGCTGCAAGGAGAGCAGGTTAGGTTAGTACATTTCCTACTCGTGTCTCTTTCGTCGTCCAGGGAATGGACTTCTGCTCTACCATTTCCTAGTCTCATTAAAAAATTGGTGAGTTTTGAAGGCTGCAGTTTCCATTTTTTAGGACTGTCACCACCTGCAGCAGCCATTTCATGCTTTGAAAGACACACGTCATCATGTTCCTATTATTACTTTCTTGCGCTAGCACTTAAAGGACCTGAACAAGGCCAGCCCAGTAGCTCAGCGTACTTCTGTTACTTATCTGGGTACTTCTGTGTAGAGGAAGAGGTGGTTGCCACCTTGGGAGCTTAGGTACACCAACTCAGTCATGTAAGTAAAACCATTTTTTTCCCCATAGCAAATATGAGGACAAACTGTTTATCTTAATTTGAAAAATCAAGATAAAAAAAAAATCTTCCAGCACCTTTCTCTCTGAACAGCAGCAAGACAGAGGTTATTCCCCAGCTGCAATGATGCCCGGCTGGGGCCAGCCTGTGTGTTCAGCCCTCCTCCAGCACCAGGGAGGCAAAACCAGGGGCGAGGGGATGGGCAATGGGCTCAGACTCTCCCTCCAGGTTGTGCGCTCATCCTCTGCGGAGAGCTGCCCGGAGAAGTTAGTGCCTGGCACCCAGGCTGCTCTGCATGCCAAAACACTCCTGAAGAGGGTCTGTTCCAGACATAAGGGATACACTACTTTGACATTTTTGTGCTGGCCATTTTAGTCTTTTAAGAGATTACACCAGACTAAAATAAATGGGGATAATGGTCAGAAGGCAGGTAAGGTAGATAAAATGACAAACCCTTTAATAAATACATAGCAGATATCTCTTCCTTACATGAGCAAATATACATTACACAGGTAGGACACTTTTCAACTGTGGCCCCCAGTACATCAGCAATATCAGAAGCCCAGAAACTCTTTGCTGTCGCACTTTCATGGCTTTTGACTTAGGTGGGGGGGCTCATGATAGGCCTGGCTATGAATTCACATTTAGTGCGAGAGGCGTTTTGTGAGTGACCACAATCCGATGGGATGAAATGCTGAAGCTCTAGTGATCCTTTCATTTCAGTAGGAACTGCACATGGCTGTGCTGAGGCTTCCTTCAGTTCTTGTCTCCAAGTCTCCCTGACAGCTCAAGGAGGTAACGGGGGGAAAGCAAGGTTGAAACTCACATTTTTTTCCTATTTCCCCAGTTTTCACCAGTATTGACTGTAATTACAACACAGTGGGAAAATGATATAGAAAAAGACTTTTTTACTCCACAGTCCTGATTCCTGGTCCTGATCACAGCCAGAACCAATGAATTTCTGCAGATTTTGAAAAGCAAGGCACATGTCTGAAATTTTTCGTCCTCTCAGCACAATATGCTATAGCTCACATATCAGGAGGACAGTCTGGCTAATTTGGGAACAGCAGCTTAGAACTGCTTGGAAAGTGGGATAATATTTCCATGAAGATTTTGACATTTCTCTTTTGCGTTTCAAGCTTCAGCAACACAAATGTACACAAAGACTCACAACTGCAAATTTCTAAATGTTTTGCTTTACCTTTTGAGGTAATGGTTAGCTAAATTCTAAGTGCAGGACCAAACCCTCCTCTTATAAATGTTTTACATGAAGTATAAGAAGCTTGTATCTCTGGAGCCATGAGACAAACCTGAAGACAGTTCAGCAGTAAGTGAAGCAGAATTTGCCCTGTATAATCTCTGTTACAAATAATGACCCCAAGTAAGGAACGGCTTTCCTTTCTCGGCCAGCAGAAACACCTTTCATAAACTGCATACGTTTGACCTGAGACACTGACAGACAATAACCGAAATAATTCCCTTGCTTATATTTCTACAGGTGTTTTTCAGAATCAAGCTTAAATTTTCTCACTTTAGAAAGTATGGAGTAAGATATTTGCCCTCTGTATTTGAGAAATCTATAAGACAGTGTTCTTAAAATCTGATTTAATTTTCCTCCAATAGCACAGAGAGATGACACCTAATGGATGATACTAGCTGTTGGCTTTATGCAACCATATCTGTAGACTTCAGACAATTATCTGCAATCAATAGCTGTAGCATCATGGTAATAAAATTATAGTACTTACATATAATTACACTTACGTTCAAATACATCCAGTTCCATTCAGAGCATATATCAATGAGTAAATCTTGGTAAGTCAGTAATTCTCAATAGAGAGGATGGAAGGTCAGATCTGTTTTTTCCAAGAAATTTTGTTCAGAAAAAAAAATTCCTTTTCAGATAACCTTCTAGTATTGTAATCTTTTTAGATTTTAGAAGTAGCTGTTCAGGGTAAAGTCTATGCAGACATACCCCTGATAATCCTTCACAAATAACTATTTTTCTACTAGATAAAAATTCTTATAATTGTATATATATGAATGAGCATAACATATTTTATCACATGCTGATTCTGTGCTTAAGTACAGAAATTAGTAGACGCTCCTGGATTCACAATTTCTTGTAAATCCACCAAGATGAATTTTTCATGTCAGTATAAAAATAGGCCTGTATTATATTCTTCATTTTGTACTTTTCCCATTCAGCTTCAACATACTGCCTCTCCCTGCTCCTTTTCTGTTCTCCTATTCTTTCATTTCCTGGTCCGCTATTCACTCCAACTTTCTCCTTTAATTTTCTCTCCTCCTCCTACTTTTTGATTCTTAGCATCAATGTTGAAGATAGTATTCTGTGCCAAAAAGGTGTTTGTATTTTTGTAAAAAAGACTTCTGCTCTATTACTTTTTCTGCCCCATATAAAGACATTGTAATACCTTGGCTGTATTACAGACCCTGATTTCAGTAGTTACAGGACTTTTCCCTACATAATGAAATCTTGAGTCCTCGCCACCCTGCTATTATGAAAGGGGAAAAAAAGCCCCTTAAAAAAATCCTAATGTACAGGTATCTGGGCATGCTTCCCACAGGTCACCACTGCTGTTTAAGTACATTAAAAAACAGATCTATACAAGCAGCAACAGGTAGGAAATGAAGGGCGTTATAAAAGGACTGACAGGATCACTCCTTTTTCATTTATGACTTATATGTGCAGGCTCTTGGCAGGAGTTTCTCCTATTTCTGGAAGAAGCAGCTTTCTCAGAAACTACACTGTTTATGGTGTGAGTTCCATATTTCTATGTTTTTCATTACAAAAAATACCTTTTAATCACAAATTTTAGACAGAAATACATAATTTTTCCTAGGCACCACTACCTGCAGCTGAGAAAATTTAAGTGTTGAACATTGATGGAGAAACTGGGCTTGGGTGTGCCTATGAAGAAGCCAGAGCTGTTGTTTCTATAGGCATTTCTGAGTCAGTTTTAAACCAGCTACCTTGGTTCTGACTGTAGTAAGAAGGCTTGTCTCCTCCTCTTGTGGCTTTTGCAGCCCACCCCGAGTTTGGTGCTGCAAACTTGGCAGTACTAGCGGGACACAGGGCAACGCAGGCTGCAGCCAGACTGCACTGTTTGTGTGCCTCCTGTGGGTCCCGCTGGGCTTGGAGAGAGGATGCTTTCATTCTGGAGATTACCAGGACAGGTGACAAGGTGAGGCGGCTTACCTACAGCGTGCTTCCAAAAGCCATAGGGAGCAGGGGCTCCTTTTGCAAACTGTCCTGATTGTCAGTGAGAAAACTCACCCTGGCCCTGAGCAAAGATCACTCCAATTATCCCCGTGTCGGAACTCAGTGGAGTAACATCAGATCTGCAGTTATTTCCTGGAACTGCAACACATTGCCATTATCAAAGTAGCATTAGGCATTTAAAGCCTACAAAATGGACACTCTGGGCAAAGATTTCCTTTTGGGAAAATAGGTCTTGTCCTGAAAGTCAAGGATAGTCAGAAGATGGTCAGCATCTCTTAGGAAATGGCCCATAATTCCTTAAGTGCCATCTAAAGAAATAACATACAGCCAGAGAAAAAAATAGAGATGTCATACCCTGAAAGATCTGATTTATGAGAGATTTTTTGTTTTCTTTTTTCTTTTCTCTCTTTTTTCCTAACTAGAGTTAAAAACAAGGTAATCACACCATAATTACAGCTTTGATCAGTTCTCTGCTGAAGACAAAAATGGTTCTATGTAGGTCACTTGCTGATGCCTAGTTTATCAAAACAGACTTCTATCATGATAATATTAATTCAAATTCATCTGTGGCATGCGCACACAAAATCTGCAACTGTTTCAAGTGTTGTCACTAATCACTGATTTTTTTCACTATGAACCGTTTATTGTTTATTGTCTTGTAATTAGTAGTACTAAGTGTATAATATCAATAAGCTCATTAAATATGTAAACAATAAATAATAGTAATATTCATGCCACCAAGTAGAAATGATTGACAACATCAGGTATATTGAGGTAGCCTAAGACCATATTTCTCTGCACTTCAACAGCCACACATGGAACAGTGCCCGTCATTGGCTTAATGAGCATGAAGATGAGTGCAGAAGTAGCAAAGTTAGTTAACAGCTGGTTTTTAAAAGAAAAAAAAAAAACATAACAAAAGAAGGATGTTCTAACTCTTATGTAATTATGTGAGATGATGCAGACTTTTAGGATCCTTTTACCACTGCAGTTCTACATGCCTGTCCCCTGTTCCTGGAGAAGCAGTGAGACCAAGATTCCCAGTTGTAATACCCAAACTGGTGGACTGAGCGAGTAGCTGTGAGAGCTAGAGCGATAAATTTGATCTCTAGAATGCACAAGGATAAAACCCAGACAAACAATGAAGCACTAAAAGTTCAACAGATGGTCCCCTGTTATTGGATGTTATAATTCCAACTTGATTTTTTCAAAGTTCCTTTGGAGAGGGGCAAGTTGGGGTTTTTGTTTGTTCTTCAAATGGGAGTTCTACATTCTGCACAGATTCGTTATCCACTGAATTTGGCTGGCCTTATTGGAGAGGCCAGTTACAGACTGAATGAAAATAAATTCTTTGCAAACCAATGGAAAACTTTTAGAAGCATTGCATTAGATGCTGTATTGACTTTACCTCTTCAAGTAGACACAGTGTATAAAGATGCCTTTATACTTATGGATAAATATGAAGTGTTTCAGTTCCCTTGTTTCTCCATCTTAGAAGACCAGAAATTTACAGACAACAAGCTGACGATGAGCCAACAATGTACCCTTACAGCAAAGAAGGCCATCAGAATCCTGGGATTCATTAGGAAGAGTGTAGTCAGCAGGTCAAGGGCGGTGACCCTTCCCTTCTACTCAGCACTGCAGAGACATATGTGGAGTGCTGTGCCTAGTTCTGGGATCCCTAGCACAAGCTAGGCCTGGACATGCTGGAACCAATCCAGTGAAGGGCTAGTAATTGAATAAGGGACTGGAGCATGTCTTATATGGGGAATCTTATCAGTCTTTGCTAGAGAGGTTTTGGAGTACCCAGTCTTGAAGATACTCAAAACCCTGCTGGACATGGTCCTGGGCAGCTTGCCCTTGCTGTCCATGTTTGAACAGGGATGTTGGACTAGATGATCTCAAGAAGTCCCTTCCCACCTAAACAATTCTGTGATTCTGTGAAATCCCTCAGACTAAGAAAGAAATCAAACTTGAGGATGTAACCAGTCTGAGTGAGCCAGCTGCTAAACACGCTAAATTAAGTAAATTTTTATGTTGCTGCTGCGACATAGTGTATATATAGGCTGAAGAGGAAACACTTCCCAGCAGTCAATGCCTTAAAGTTTAAATCTATTGGATTCTTTACACTTCGTACTGCTTAACTATCCAGCACAGCATGGCTACTATTACCTGGACAAGCTGGAGAGGTGGGCCTGTGTGAAACTCAAGAAGTTCAACAAGGTCAAGTACAAGGTCCTGCACGTGGGTCAGGGCAACCCCTGCTATTAATACAGTCTGGGGGATAAAGGAATGGAAAGCAGCCCTGCCGAGAAGGACTTGGGGGCACCGGTGGATGAAAAGC
>Ga0181612_136919_pt1 | contig 14336 bp, 12 predicted proteins | sample HoacroProtozoa21_FD_119630 | JGI IMG/M metagenome (GOLD analysis project Ga0181612, IMG submission 119630) | Hoatzin crop microbial communities from Cojedes, Venezuel. Combined Assembly of Gp0051906, Gp0051904, Gp0051908 | reverse complement strand
TTTTTTATTAATTAAATTATTTAATTAAATTTTTAATTTTATCTTATAATCCTATTTTTTAGTTCTTTTTTAGATTCTATTTTTCAGGTATTATTTTTTGGTTTTACTTTTCATTAATTGTTTCATAATATTAAAATTTATATAATTAAAATACATATAATAATATATGAATTGTGAAATATGTGGAAAAACCATACATGGTAAACCTTTAAGAACAAAAATTGATGGTTCTGTTTTGGAAGTTTGTAATGATTGTGCTAAATTTGGCAGAATACAAAAAGAACCTCCGAAACCAAGAAGAAATTTTTCATCTAATAAAAAACATTCTAAATCAAAGTCTACAAATAGTCGTTTGAATATTCCAAGAAGACGTAAGGATGAGATTTCAGATGAGATTGTAGAAAATTTCAGCATTGTTGTTAGAAATGCTAGAGAGTCTAAAGGTTGGACTAGGGAAAAATTAGGTGCAAAAATTAATGAGAAAGTTTCTGTAATTACCAGAATCGAGTCCGGTAAAATGGAACCTGATTTAAAATTAGCTAAAAAAATTGAAAAAACATTAAATATCAAATTGATTGAAAAATATGATGAGTTGGATTTAGAAGCTTTTAAAAGTACATCTTCTTCTCCAAATACATTGGGTAGTATAGTAAAAATTAAAAGGAAATAATATTTTTCAATTCTTAAAAATAAATTTATATTGGTTTCAATTCAATGAATATTCTTTTTTGGTTAATTATTACTTTTTGTAAGAAAAATAGATAATCTTATATATTAGTTTGTATTATATTATTTTTATATATACGAATATTTTGATATGGTTTATCATATATTATATTAAATATGTAGTTAAATTAATAAATTTTTTTTAAAAGGAGGAATAAATATGGAAGATTCTCCAAAAAATCTTCAAGAAATGGAAGATTTAAAACAAGAAATTGAGTCTCTTAAAGAAGAGAATACAAAAACTAAACGTAACCTTATGTGGAAAGTTAGAAAATTAGAAAAAGATAAAATCTTAACTGAAAATGAAAAAATACGTTTAGAAAGAGAATTAAAATCATTAAGGGGTGAAGTTGAAAGATTCAGATCACCTCCACTTATAATAGCAAGTATTACTGAAGTTTTAGATGACAATAAAATGGTCGTTAAAAGTAGTACAGGTCCAAGTTTTCTTATTAATTATTCAAAATTCTTAGATGAGAAATCTTTAGTTCCAGGTGGAAGAGTAGCTTTAAATCAACAGACTTTTGGTGTTGTTGAAGTTTTACCTTCCGAAAAAGATGCAAATGTTTCCGGAATGGAAGTTGAAGCTAAACCTGATGTTAGTTATGACATGATTGGTGGTTTGGATGATCAAATAGTCGAAGTTAAAGAAACTGTTGAACTTCCTTTAAAACACCCAGAATTATTCGCTAAAGTTGGTATAGACCCACCTAAAGGTATTTTATTATATGGTCCTCCAGGTACCGGTAAAACTTTACTTGCAAAAGCAGTAGCTAATGAAACAAACGCTACATTCATTAAAGTTGTTGCTTCCGAATTCGTTAAAAAATATATTGGTGAAGGAGCAAGAATGGTTCGAGAAGTATTCGAATTAGCTAAAGAAAAAGCACCAAGCATTATTTTCATTGACGAACTGGATGCAGTAGCTGCTAAAAGACTTAAAAGTTCTACAAGTGGAGATAGAGAAGTTCAAAGAACTCTCATGCAATTACTTGCAGAATTAGACGGTTTCGAATCTCGTGGTGATATCGGAATCATTGGTGCTACTAACCGTGCAGATATTCTAGACCCTGCTTTACTTAGACCTGGCCGATTCGACAGATTTATCGAAGTACCTGCTCCAAACGAAGAAGGCAGAATGGAAATCCTTAAAATCCACACTTCTAAAATGAATCTTTCTGAAGACATCGATTTAGACTTAATCGTTTCCCTCACTGACGGCACCTCCGGAGCAGATTTAAAAGCTATCTGTACCGAAGCAGGTATGTTCGCTATTCGTGAAGAAAGAGACTTCATTAACAATACCGACTTCATGGACGCTATCGACAAAATTATGGGCAAAAAACACGAAGAAGACTTCGAAAGAGAAGCTGGAGTAATGTTCGGATAATTATTCTATTTTTTCTTTTCATTTTTTGTTTAGGTAGTTATTCGTTTTTTATTTTCCCTTTTTGTTTGAATAGTTATTCCATTTTTTCTTTTCACTACTTTTTTTTATTTAGTATCCTATAAAAAATGCAATGGCCTGTGATGAACCCTATGAGCTCTGATATGTGATGAATGATGGGCGATCTGAGGCCATTTTTAATTTTATTTAGTTAATTTTTTAATTTCTTTTATAAAAGTTTACTATTTTTATTAATTTTTTTATAAAATTTTCACTGTTTTTATTTAATTTTTTTTAGTTGTCATTTTATTTTTTAAGTTTTTTTGTAATGTTTACTATTTTTTCTTAAAAATTTTTTAGTATTTTTTTAAAATTAAAATTTCATTGCATAAAATATATTTAAAATAAAAATCAAAGATATAAATTAATGTTTGGTAAAGATAAAAATAAAAAATCTAAATCTAGTGAAGAAGTATTGTATGAAACACAACCTAACATTATAGTTTACTGTAAAAATATTCTATGGGCAATGATTGCTTTAGGTGTTTTATTTTTCTTGTATTCTGCAGGTATTTCTTATATTGGAAATATGCAGGTATATCTGATAAGTTCTACAAAATTACCTTTAACCAGATATTTTGCAATAGCTATTTTTGTTTTAATCATTGTTGTTTTTGTATTAATCATATATAAATTAATTTCTTGGAATTCAATTAAATATACTCTTACTAATTCAAGAATTATTGTAGAAAAGGGAATATTATTACAAAATAAAGATTATATGCCTTATAATTCTATTCAAGATATTAATCGTTCACAAAGTTTAGTAGGCAGATTATTCTCAGTAGGAACTATTAAATTATTCAATGCTTTTGATGGTAAAAATCTAGAATTAAAAGATGTTTCCAATCCAAAAATGATTGAAGACATTATATTTGAAAACATGAGAGGAACTCATCTTAAATCACGTAATTTATATGATGATAATTATGATAATGACTACTCAAATGAAAACATATCCTCAACTAATCCTGCATCAAAAGAACCAGTTCATTATAGGCGTATGGAAGATTTAGATGATTTAACATTAGTCAATGCTAAAGAACGCAAAAGAAATTTAAGAAATATCAAACGTAAAGCTAAATCTAATAAATATTCCACTTCTAATAATTACAATGAAAATGCATTTGATTCTTCAAGATATGATAATGATATATGGTATGGTAATAGGTCTGATTATAATAATGATGATAATTACTCTCCAAATCATTATGAAGGTTCTAGAGATGAAAATTATCATAATCATTATGGATCTAATAATTCTCAATACAATTATTCTCCCGAAGATCATTCTCAAAGAAATCAGTATCTGGAAAATTATTCACCAAGGAATTATTCAGATAGAAGTTATTCTCAAAGAAATCAGTATCGGGAAAATTATTCACCAAGGAATTATTCAGATAGGAGTTATTCTCAAAGAAATCCATCTAATATAGAACATTCTTCAAGAAATCCTTCTTATGAAAACTCTTCTAGTCCTAATTATTCCAATGATAATCCTTATCACAGAAATTATGCTGATGAAGATTATTCTCCAAGGAATCATTCTTATGAAAACTATTCTTCAAATAATTACCTTGACAAAGATTATTCTCAAAGAAATTCTCCTAAATCTAATCAGAATAATCCGGATAGGTCTTATGGTAACCGTCAATATGGTTCAGGTTCTATCAGAGAGTCTTATAAAAGAAACCCTAAAAAATATTTTGCAAACAATTATGAGGAATTCCACCAAAACAATTTAAACTCTCGTGATGATTTGCCTTTTGATGTTTTTGATGAGGATAATTTCTCCAATAAACAGGACAATTATATTTCAGATAGAGAATTTGATGAAACAATGGATAAAGCCATGCAGAATATTGAAGGAAATATTAAATTTAGATCATCTGACTCTAATCAACATCCAGATAATTTTTTACAAAATAGAAATGAGGATAATAGCTTTTATAGAAGAGATAGGAATTCCAGAATTGAGGATAATAACCTAAATTATGAAAGTTATTCTTCAGATAATTATTTTGATGATTTTGATTATGCAGGAGCTAATTCTAATCATTATGATAATTTTAAAGAATCCAAAAATCATTATTCTGATAGATTTAATGATTATGGTGAAGATAAATCTTATAATGGGGTTGAAAATTATAAAAAACCTTCTAATTTCAGAAACTCTTCAAATTATAAACAGGATTCTAATAAAAATAATTATGAGAATAATAATTTTAGAAAAAGTAAAAATTATAAGAATAATAGAAATAATAAAAATAATAAAAGTAATAAAACTAAAAGTAAAAACTATAAAAAATCAAATTATAGTGGAAAACGAAGTAAAAATATTGAAAAATCTCAAGGTTATGATGAATCTGATTATCAATCAAATGACAATAAAGATAAAAATCCCGATGATATCTTCAAAAGACATTCTAAAAAATTTAGAAGGTAATATTTGGGATATCTCTTTAATAATTTAATATATTTTTTATTTTGCTTTTGTTTTGCTTTTGTTTTTATTTTGTTTTTTTTTTAAATTTATTTATGAAGGTTTAATATGAGTTATGACTATGATGTTGCTATTGTTGGTGCAGGACCAGTCGGTTCTACTTTAGCTTATCAATTAGTGGAATGTGGTTTAAACATTTGTCTTATTGACAAGAAAAAGAAGATTGGTCTTCCTTTGCAATGTGCAGGTATTATTAATAGAAGAGTTAAAGAGATTAATGATGTTCCCGATAGTTTGATTTTAAATAAGGTTAAAGGAGCTAATTTACATAATTCTAATCATTCTTTAACAGTATCTAAAGATGAAACTCAGGCTTTCATAATAGATAGAGTAGCTTTGGATCAGTATCTGTTTAAAAGAGTAGCTGATAAAGACATTGATTATTTTTTGTCATCTAAAGTAGTTGATATTGACTCTGAAGAAGGTATTGTTAGTTTTAAAAAATTTAGAGAAGATTTTGAAATTAAAGCTAAGATTATCGTCGGTGCTGATGGACCACAATCATTCATATCTTCTGAAATTGGAAATAAAACTGATTTTTATAATGCTAGCCAATATTTGGTGAAGGTAGATAAGATTGAGGATATGGATTTTGTAGGATTATATGCTTATGCGGATCTGTTTCCAGGTTTCATATGGGTTATTCCTGTTTATAGTAACATATTCAGAATTGGTTTATTCTCAAATCATGATTATAAACAGCAAGGCAAAATTCTAGATAATTTTTTAAATAACGATTTTTCTTATGATGATTTTGAAATATTGGAAAATTATCTGGGAAAGATTCCAAAATTCAATAAAAACAATAAATTATATTCCAATAGAGTGATTTTAATTGGTGATGCTGCTTGTCAAGTTAAGCCTACAACCGGCGGCGGCTTATTATTAGGTTTTGAAGCTGTAAAATTTGCAAAAGAAAATATCATCAATGCATTAAATAATGATGACTATTCTCTACTTGCAAACTATGAACGAGATTTTTACAGCAAATTTTTAAATGAAATTTCCTACCAACTGAAAGTTCAAAAAACATTATGTACTTTATCCAATGAAGATTTGGATTACTTATTTGCAAAATTAAAAGAAAAAGAAATTGATAAATTAATATCTGAATATGGAGATATGGATAATCAGTCTATTTTAATTAAAGAATTTCTAAAAAGAGGTATTCTATTTTCCATACTTCCAACAATTCATAAAACTGAATTAGCTAAAATATGGTTATCCAAATAATAAATCATTGATAATACAAATGATTACAATTGTTTTAGATAATTAATATGGTAATATTAAACTATATAAAGTTATTTTAATAATATGGTTATAATTTCAATATGTAATTTTAATGATATTGCTTATTTTCAATATATGAATAAATTAATATTAAATATTTCGAGGATAAAACATGGATTTGTTATTAATTCAATCAAAAGAGCATGATAAACTTCCTTTAGCTGAACTTAGAGCAGTTTTGGAAACTGAAGATATGGCTTGTGAAATCAATATAGTTGCTCCAGGTTTGGTAATTTTAAAATCATTGGCTGATGATAAGTTTGATGAGTATTATAAAATTCTTGTTAGACGTTTAGGTTATACTCATGAAGTTCATCAATTGTTATCTTCAATATATCTTGATGATTTGGATGATGGAGTTAACGCTATTGATTGGTCTTATTATATTGATGAGGATTTTGCAGTCAGGGTAAAACGTTTTGACAGTGAAATCGATACAGTGGGGACTGAAAAAAGAATTGGCCATTTGATTCTATCAAATACTGATGGAATTTCTGTAAATCTCTCAAATCCAAAATCTTTTATCCGTGTAGTTGCTCATAATAATTCTTTATATTTATGTTATAGAAAATATAAACTTGATAAAAAATATTTTGAAGATATGAAACCTCATAAAAGACCGTTTTTCCATCCAGGTTGTATGAGTCCTAAATTGGCTCGGTGCATGGTAAATCTTTCCCGTGTTCGTGAAGGTGAGTTGGTACTTGATCCGTTTTGTGGAACTGGTGGTATTCTGATGGAAGCTGGATTAATCGGTGCTCGTGTAGTAGGTTGTGATATTGACTGGAGAATGAAAAGAGGTGCTGCTACTAACTTGGAATACATTGGCATAACTGATTATAAAACTCATACTGTTGATGTTCGTGAGTTAAAAATGTATGAAGAAGCAGATGCAGTTGTAACCGATCCTCCTTATGGAATTTCAACAACAACTTCTGGTGAAGGCACTTCAGGAATATTTCGGGAATTTTTAATTTCAATTGAACACAGTATGAAAGAAAATGCACTTTTAGTCATGGCTAGTCCAGATTCATTAGATGTAGATTCACTGCTTGATGAGGTAGGTTTCAGATTATTGGAAAGATATGAAATTAGAATGCATAAAAGTTTAACTCGTATCATTTCGGTTATAGCTAAAATTCATTAAATTGATTTTTATTTTATTTAATTTATTTCTGTTATAACTAAAATTCATTTAATTGCTTTTATTTTCTTAATTTTATAACTTTTTTTCATGAATGATTTAATAAGTGCTTTTTATTATGATTATTAAATATTCGATTTATTTATTCTAAATTCAAATTTTTTATTTTTATTTTTATTCTTTTATTATTTTTTGAGTATATTATGGAACTTAATGATTTTATTAGTTTTGGGGTGGTATTGTGGAACTTAATGATTTTATTAGTTTTGGGGTGGTATTGTGGAACTTAATGATAACATCAAATCAATAACAGGTAATCCTAAAAAAGCTATTAATAAATTAGCTTATCCTATGATTCTGTCTATGTTATTATTGTTTACTAACAATCTTATTGATAGTATGTGGGTTGTAGGTCTTGGATCTGATGTTCTTGCAGCTTTAGGTTTTATTTCTCCGCTTTATGTCGTTATAATAGGTATAGGTAGCGGTATAGGTGCAGGTACAAACTCACTGATTTCAAGGTTTATAGGAAAAGAGGATTATGAATCTGGAAATAATGTGGTGTTTCATAGTTTGATAATAACATTTGCTATGAGTGTTTTTATAGCTCTAATAGGTTTGTTCTTTTTAAAAGATATTTTGCTGATTATAGGTGCAAACAGTGTCTTGGATTATGCTTTGAAATATGGTATGATAATATTTTTATCTAATTTTGTATTCCTATTTGTAACTGATATTGCAAGTATTCTTAGAGCTGAAGGAGATTCAAAAAGAGCTACAATACCTTTAATTATTAATTCACTTCTAAACATGATTCTTGACCCTATTTTTATTTACGTTTTTAACTGGGGTGTTGAAGGAGCAGCTATTGCTACAGTTTTATCCAATCTATTAGGTTTAGTTTTAATGCTATATTGGATTTTAATTAAAAAAGACACATTTTTCACTATTAAATTTAAAAATTATGTTAGAAGTTCAGATATTTATAAAGAAATCATTCTGGTAAGTCTTCCTGCAAGTATTGAAGAGGTAATTTTTGCTTTAGTTTCAATTATTCTGAATTATTTAATTATAATCACTGCTGGAACTACTGAAGTTGCTGTTTTCACTATAGTTTGGAGATTTATATCTTTCGGTATTCTTCCAGCTATTTCAATAGGTGTTGCAACAATCACAGTTTCGGGAATTGCCTATGGTGCTCGCAGCTATGAAAACTTAAAGACAACAATTTCCTACTCTGCTCTTTTAAGTTTTGTAATCACTTTGTCTGTATGCCTATTGTTTTTCATATTCTCCTATCAGATTTCTTACATATTCAATTTTGCATCTGGCAGTCCTGATTTGATTATTAGAACTTCTGAAGTTTTAAAAACAATGAGTTTCTATATTCTATTCATTCCATTCGGTGCAACAGCTGCCTATGTTTATCAAGGAATTGGCCGAGGATTCACATCCCTTTTGATTACATTTTTAAGAGAATTACTTCTCAGTATTCTATTTGCATATATCTTTGCAATTCCTTTGAAAATGGGTATTTTTGGAGTCTATTTCGGAGCAACTCTTGGGATTACACTAGGTTCTCTAATCGGATTTTCCTGCATACTTGTTTTTCTAAAAAGATTTAAAAGATTAGCTACTTCTTGATATTTTATTATTTAAATCATGGTCTAATCTTATGTTTGATAATCATGATTTTTTCAAACTCAGTATATTCTTAAATGTTAAATAAAATGTATGACTAATTATTTATAATTAGTATTTATCAATCGATTAATTTTGTAAAATTTATTTTTATGAAATGAATAATTAATAGGAGGTAAAAAATGTCATTTTTATCATTAATTATTAAAAATCCATTTAGAAGTAAAAGCAGAGCAATATTGGCTATTATTGGTATTGGTATTGGAATAGCTACTATTGTAGCTCTTGGAGCGATTACAGATGGTATGATTAATAGTGCAGATGATACATTGCATGCCGGAGGTTCGGATTTTACAGTAAGTGGTAAAACAGATGGGGATTCATCACAGATGGTAGGTTTTGGAACAAGTACTATTGATGATGATTATATTGAGAAAATATCTAAAATAGATGGTGTTAATCAAACAGTACCGATTTATATGACTGTTTTAATGACTACAAATTCTCCCTATTTTGCAGTAATTGGAATGGATCCTGCAGATTACCAAATGGCTGAGATTACAATAACTGATGGGGAAATGTATGAAAATGATACTGATGAAATGATCATTGGTAAAATAGCTGCTGAAAACGAAAACAAAACTGTTGGAGATACAATTGTATTGGATAATAAAGAGTTTAAAATTGTAGGAGTTTACGAATCCGGAAATTCCCTTCAAGACCAAGGTGGTTTTACAGCATTAGAAAACTCTCAAAAACTGTCTGATGAAGAAGATAAAATAAGTTCAATCTATGTTAAAGTAGATAAAGGAGAAGATATTGACACTGTTAAAGAGCGTATTGACAATAAATATGGTGATGAACTTAATTCTATCAGTTCATTATCTGATTTGGAAATGGTAAAAAACATTATCGACATGCTTAATGGAGCAAGCTTGGCTATTTCTCTTTTAGCTATAATAATTGGTGCTGTCGGAATAATCAACACTATGTTAACCTCTGTCTTTGAAAGAACACGTGAGATTGGTGTTTTAAAAGCTGTTGGATGGTCTGATACAAAGATTTTAATCATGATTATCGGTGAATCCATTGTAATAACTCTTGTTGCAGGTGTAATCGGTTCAATATTCGGTGTAATCGGTGTTGAAATCCTTGCTGCTTCAAATATCATGAAACTTTTAGCTCCTGTCTATTCCATTGAAATTTTTGCAAAAGCTTTTGCAATTGCAGTATTTGTTGGAATTATTGGAGGAATCTATCCTGCTTTAAAAGCCACAAAACTTCCTCCAACTGAAGCATTGAGATACGAATAATTCTATTGTTGATTTGAACTTATTGAACTCATAATTTATTAAACTATAATGGTTATAGGAGGTATTCTATGACAAAAATCGTAGAAATTAAAGACCTTAAAAAAAGCTATGAAAACGGAAATATTAAAGCTTTAAACGGTATTGATTTAGATATCGAAGAAGGAGAATTTGTATCAATTATCGGCCCTTCAGGTTCTGGAAAATCCACTTTATTAAACATGCTTGGAGCATTAGACATTGCAGACAGCGGTTCTATTATGGTTGCAGGTTACGATTTAAGAAAAAATAAGAAATTAAATGAATTTAGAGGAGAAAAAATAGGATTCATTTTCCAGCTCCATAATCTTATTCCCAATATTTCCGTTGTCGAGAATATTGAAATTCCAATGTACACTCAAAAGAAATCCTCTAAACAAATGCGAAAAAAATCTCTTGAACTTTTAGACTCTGTTGGTCTACTAGACAAAGCAAATATAAAACCAACCAAATTATCCGGTGGTGAAAGACAACGAGTAGCTATTGCACGTGCTTTAGCCAACAATCCTTCAATCATCCTAGCTGATGAACCTACCGGTTCCCTCGATTCCAAAACCAGTAATAAAATCCTTGAACAACTTACTAAATTACATAAAGAAGAAAATGTTACTCTCATTATGGTTACTCATGACATGAAAGTAGCTAAACTTGCAGATAGAGTAATTGAAGTCCTTGATGGTAAAATAATAAATGCTGAAGATGGTTCATTATTGAATAATGAAATTAAGATTAATCCTTAACTCTGATGTTTTATCCAGTTTTTATAAGTTATTTGATTTTTATAAGTTATTTTCATTTTTATAAGTTATTTTCATTTTTATAAGTTATTTTAATGTTTCATACTTGATTTATAAATTCATTTTTTATAATGATATATTTCATTATACAATAAAGTTTATAACATATGAAACAATAATTTATATTAAAGTTAATCAACAAGTAATTTAGTTTTAAGTTTTAATTTATACAAGATTTCTAAATTTTTTTACAAATCTTAAATTTTGATTTTTCAAACCATTTATATAGGAGTGATAACATGTTAAATCCAGACGAATGTGTAGCATTTAAACAAGAATATGGCAATACTCTATTAGTCGAACAAACTGGTGTTTCTATCAGACCTAGTGACGATAAAATCATGTCATTTAATATTAAAGCACCAAAAGACAGAATTCAAGAAGTCGAAGAATTCTTTAAAGGATTCCAAATGGCTGAACCTGTCTTAATAGACATTGCAAACACTGGAAATATTCACTGCTACTTTAAAGGAATTTCTCCAATTTTAAACAAAGGAGATTACCATTTTATTTCCGTTACTGTTCAGGAATTAAAACAACAAGTTGTTGAAGAAGAACAAGAAATCGGTGTAGCAGCTCATGAATGTGTTGGCTGCGGCCTTCATGATTTCCATTAATTTTTATCTTTACTAATTTTTATTTTTTTATTTTTTTTTAATTAACTGTTTTTTATTTTATTTTTTTTAGCTATTTTTCATTGATTCGATTAATTAGTTATTTTTATTTATCACTTTTTTTCTAATTTTTTTACAAATATTTGTATTGATCATTTAATTTATCATGATTTATCACAACATTTATATTAGTTTAAATATATAAATATAAAATGTTATATTTTATATGTTAAATATTGTTTAATTCTGTTTTATTTGTCATTAATTTAGGATTAACTGTTTGATATGAAATGTTTCATGGAAATTCAGCATTTTTGTTGAAATTCCGAATTTTAAAAATAATATTGAGGTTTGATTAAAAAGAATATTTAAAAAATATATAATCAATATTAGAATTTTTTATTTTTTATTATAAAAAAGTGAGATGATATGATGAGTGAAATTAACAAAGATATTGGAACAAGAATTAAAGAATTAAGAGAATTGTCCGATATTACAACTGAAGAAATTGCAAAAGAACTTGAAATTGATGAAGAAACTTATATTTCCTATGAAAACGGTATTATTGATATTCCAGCAAGTTTTTTATATCAAATTGCACATATTTTAAAAGTTGATTTAGCTTTGATTCTCACTGGTGAAGAAACTCGTATGAATTATTTTGATGTGACAAGAGCTGGTAAAGGTTTTGCAGTTGAGAGAAGAAAAGAATACAAATATGAAAACTTATGTAATAAATTTATTCATAAAAAAGCGGAAATGTTTATTGTAACTGTAGATCCTAAAGAAGATCCTGTTCCTTCTTTAAATGCACATACAGGTCAGGAATTCAATTATGTGTTGGAAGGTTCAGTTAAAATCTATGTAAAAGATAATGAAATTGTCTTAAACGAAGGAGATTCAATTTTCTTTGATGCAACTTGCAAACATGCAATGGTTGCACTGGAAAATAAACCGGCTAAATTTTTAGCAGTAATTATGTAAGTTAAATTTTTAGCAGTAATTATGTAAACTTAATAAGTGAATTATTTAATTATTTCAATTATATTTATTTTAGAGGGAGAAAATGTCATCATTAATAGAAAATTTTGTTAATCAAGTTGATTTTAATTCATATGAAGATTTTTATAAGAATTTTAAATTTTCAATACCTAAGGATTTTAATTTCGGGTTTGATGTAGTGGATGAGTATGCAAGAATCGATCCAGATAAAATGGCTTTAATCTGGTGTGATGATAATGAGAAAAGAGAATTCACATTTTCAGACATGAAAAAATTAAGTAATCAAGCAGTAAACTTCTTTAAATCTCAAGGAATTAAAAAAGGAGATGCTGTTATGCTTACTCTTAAAAACAGGTATGAATTCTGGATTTGTATGACTGCTCTTCATAAACTGGGAGCAATAGCTATTCCAACAACACATATGGTAAAGCTTCATGATATAACTTACAGGGTCGAAAATGCAAGTGTTAAAATGATTGTATCTGTAGAAGAAGATAATCTGATTCCTGATTATGAAGAATGTGAAAAAGAATTAGGTATTGAGCTTAAAAAAGCTTTAGTTGGTGGAATTGATAAAGAAGGTTGGTTTAATTTTAATGAAGAAATAGCTAAAATGAGTGATGAATTTGAAAGACCGACTGGTGAAGATGCCACTCATGAAGATGAGACATTCTTAATTTATTTCTCATCCGGAACTACTGGAAATCCTAAAATGGTTGCTCATGCTCATACTTATGCAATCAGTCATTTAATCACTGCTAAATATTGGCATAACGTTGTAGAAGATGGAATTCACCATACTTCTGCTGATACTGGTTGGGGTAAAGCAGTCTGGGGTAATTACTATGGACAATGGATTGCAGGTTCTGCAGTATTTGTTTATGATTATGTAAGATTCAATGGATTGGATCTGATGGAAAAAATCATAGAAAACAAAGTAAATACCTTCTGTGCACCTCCTACAATTTATAGGTTTTTAATCAAAGAGGATTTATCTCAATTTGACTTTTCCAATATTCAATATGCAACTACAGCAGGAGAACCATTACCTCCGGAGGTATTCAACCGTTTTAAAGAGTTTACTGGTCTTGAGATAAAAGAAGGTTTTGGACAAACCGAAACCACTCTTGCTTTAGGCACATTCATCTGGATGGATCCTAAACCAGGTTCTGTAGGTAAACCTTCTCCTGCTTACAAAATCCAACTTTTAGATAGGGACGATAATATTGTCGATATTGGAGATGAAGGTGAAATCTGCTTCGATGTTTCTCAAGGACGTTCAACAGGTTTATTTAAAGAATATTATCGAAATGAAGAAAGAACCAAAGAAGCATGGCATGATGGTTATTATCACTGTGGTGACACTGCTTGGATTGATGAAGATGGCTATTTCCACTTTGTTGGAAGAAACGACGATATAATCAAAAGTTCAGGTTATCGTATCGGTCCTTACGAAGTAGAAAGTGCAGTTATTTCCCACCCTTCAGTTTTAGAATGTGCTATCACTGGTTTTCCAGATGAAATCCGTGGTCAAATCGTTAAAGCTACTATTGTTCTTGCTAAAGGATTTGAAGCAAGTGATGATTTAGCTAAAGAAATTCAAAACCACGTCAAACAGGAAACTGCTCCTTATAAATATCCGAGACTCATAGAATTTGTTGAAGAGCTCCCAAAAACAATCAGTGGTAAAATCCAAAGAAAAATTATAAGAAACGAAGATAATTCTTAAATAATTTCATTTAATTTATTTTTTATTTTTTATTTAACAATTTAAAAGATAATAAAAATTTAAAAAAGATGATTATTACTAATTTAATCTT
>Ga0181612_121131_pt1 | contig 14336 bp, 4 predicted proteins | sample HoacroProtozoa21_FD_119630 | JGI IMG/M metagenome (GOLD analysis project Ga0181612, IMG submission 119630) | Hoatzin crop microbial communities from Cojedes, Venezuel. Combined Assembly of Gp0051906, Gp0051904, Gp0051908 | reverse complement strand
CCCACTTTTTTTTTTTTTTTTTTTTTGTTTTGTCAGAGATACATATAGGAAAACATCAGGATGTTTTAGTATCTGAGATTAACATGTTGACAAGCAAAAAGTAAAAAAGCTGCCTTTTATGTTTTTGGACACAAGGGAGAAAGGCCTTTCCAGAGAACAAGCATTTTCCGAGTCTAGTGACAGAGCACTATTGATTGTTTAGATACTTGTTTACATTTCCATATTTAGCATCTATTAGTACTGTGATTTTATAATTCTTCACAATTGAAAGCTGAGTCCTGATAGAAGCAAATTGTGAAACCCTTTAGCTGAGTTTGTTTGCTATTTGCTCATCAGAAGCATCCAAACAGAAAAGGCAGTACAGCAGTCCTGAGAACAGAGGATGTAAACTACCAGAAACAGTTATAACACAGATAATAAAAATAAAATGTTAAAGCCTAACAAAAAAAAAAACAACCAAACCTAAAGCTACAGAGCAGAGTACATAAGCAGAATAAGTAGGATTGCGGATTTTTTTTTTTTTTTGGCAAGTTTAACTTGTGTCTTAAATGCTCAGCCTGAAGGAGTTTAGGAATTCAATTAATATAATTTTCATAACTGGAAATGCCTTTTCTCAGTCAAGCAGATAACCACAAAATCTCAGATTTCTTCTTATTTGAAGAATTGATGGGAGACTTATGTATTTATTAAAGAAAACTAATAAGGAACGAGCAGAACTGTCCTTTTCAACAGTAGAGGAAGTCAAGCAGCAGGAGACAGCTTTATTTGCACTCATAAAAACAAGTCTTTCTTCTTCTTGTGTTTCCCACAGAAAGTGCTGCTGCTCACCCAAGTTGTCTTTGCTCTGTCTCTCACCTTTTTCTGAGGGTGTGGTTCTGTGTCAGCTGCACTCGCTGTTGTAAAGGAGATGGGCTCACAGAGAAGGGGGAATCCTCCTTTTCTCTTGGGTTAACTGTAGCACTGCGGTTCTCAACTCCAGGTGACTGCAAAATATGGCAGGATTTCTAAACCGAATCTGACTCCATGAAACAAGCTCTCCAAAGGTAGGCTTTATCTCAGAGTCCCCCTCTGACTTCAGAAAGACTGTAATTTTAAAAATAAATAATTAAAAACCGTTAGAGAATTAATCTGGGTTTACAACACAGCCCACAAGCAGGGAATCAGCACAGTTTCTGAGGCAGTAACATCCTGCCCATCACCCACTAGAACGAACACCCCTGAGCACAGTGGAACTCTTAAACCATCTTTGCCACTAGAAGATCTGTGAAACCATCTGCCAGCTTTTGTGGAGAATAATAAACCTTACCTGAAACACTATAAACCCTAGAGGTTCCTTAACAGACTTGAAACTAAGTTGCAATAAGTTTTAGTTGACCCAATCTATGTCAGTTGTTTCCTCAAGATTTCTAAAATGTATCTTCAGTTTGTTCCTATTACTACTGAACGCAATGAGTTAGGAAACATGTAAGCAGATTTTGTAACGCAAACCAGTCAAGGAATTTTCTTCTTTAAGTAATCTTTGGCTTTACCCGTTAATTATTCTGGACACTTCATCTCAAAATCTAATTTAATAATTTTATACTTAGTTTGTGCATGGATTTTGAAGAGTTTAGGTTTTGCCTCTTCTCATATGTATTACTACGTATTTCTGCATTTCCCTTGGAAGTCCTCATTACAGTTACTGGAAATCTGGAAAACATATGTGCCTCTTCTTGACCTTTATAACTAAGAGGCAAGTAGGTTTTGCTTGGTATTTCTTTGTTATTTTAATTTCAATCACTCATTAACTTACATATTATTCAGAAGATGTCCTGTTGATTAATTTACCAATTTTTATCTTTATTATTTCAGTATTGACTTTCTTTATTGGAAGAATATTTCTGGATTTCATTTTTATGGCTAGGAACGTCTGAACAGGCCAGACAACCAGCCATCCTCATTTGTGAAAGTTACAGAAAGAAAGAACGTTGGCAGCTGTAAGTAGAAGACAGAGAACAGAGAACCCATTACTTTCACGTCTTAAGCGACATGGTCTTAAACTTCAAAACGAAAGTGACACTGGAAATGTCACATCATCAAGCCCGTTTATATGACTTAACGAGATACTTCATACTGAACTTGAAAATCATTGAGCAGGATGCTAATTCCGCAACAGGTTTATATATATATGTAAAATTATGTACAAAAAAACCCTCTACTATGTATGCACAAATACCTCGGTGTAAAGCTGACCAACGCTAATGGTAGTACAGCTTGAACACGTGAAATTCCCTTGGAAACGCAAATGGTACATGTTCCCACATCGTTTAATTGCTCAGTTTTATTTGTTGCTGGAATCATAGCTAAGACATGGACTGCTTTGTTTTCTAAGGGTTCTTTCTAGAAGTGTTCTTTGTATGTATAATCTAGACATTGAAGGCAAGAATACTTCCAAAACATTTTAAAGCTGCGTACAGCAGTACTTAAAACACTCCTATACGTCGAAAAAGTATTCTTTGGTAGCCGTGAGCCACCTGACAGCACTTTACAGATCAGAATAAGCAAAATAAAAACGTAGAAGTGTTAAAAAAAATTAACTTCAGGAGCTGGGATGGTAAGGAAGAAGCAAAATAATTTGATGAGCAAGATATTAGGTGCTTATAAAACTCAAGTTTGAGTCTTGGTTTTCTGACAGACTTATTAGTGTATTCATAAGCTCAAATCCTCATTCATTAAACAGCCATTACAAATCTCTATAGGACTGAGACCACTGCTTAGTATGTGAATCTACAATCTGAAGACTGCAAAATCTTGTGTATTTTTTTATAGCAAATTATATATTAAAAATAAAATACTTGGACCCAGGCAGTGTAACCTGGCTTGGTGTACTGGTTTCTGCTGTGCAGTGCTCAGCTGCCTACAGGAGTTAAACCACAACACTTAGAAACGATACCCCTAACTCAAAGCAGGTATACTCATCAAACCCTTAGTCAGGAAAATGTTGTGAGCAATGCTCCCAGCAAACTTTAAAAGCTGTACTCCTGATTATTGCCTTCCACTTTGCCCCATATGCAGCTGTTTCTGCTGATGAAAGTAAATGTATTTCTGAATGGGACTGCCTTACATGGAAAAAGAAATCTCTAAAGCCTAACAGAGCTGTAAAGGAAACACAGTTCTGCTCTAAAATTCTAAACCTTATACCTGAAAAATTGCCCATTTTTACAATATTTCAGCCTGTCAGCTTGAGAAGATATCAGTAAAGAAACTAAGCTATAAGGGTAGTGTTTTTCTAGATGCCATCTCTCTCTGCTTCTCCCTCTCTTTCTCTCCCTGTCTCTTTCATGATACTGTCCCTCTAATGCAATAATCAGTTAGGTCACAGGACTTTCTTTGTAAGCAGGAATTTGGTTTTATTTGTACCTATGTAGGGTCAGGGTTGTGGCTGTCACCTTTCAAGGAAATAGATTTTTGGTTTGGTCAGGACTGTCTCCCTTTGTCTGCGATCAGTCACGCTGATGAGGATAAAATCTGAGAGAATAAAAAAACCTGGACTTGATTCTGGAGCCAAGTAGTTATGCTACTTGCCTGAAAAGAAGAGAGTAAGGTTATAGATGTTGTCCCAAGGACAGAGCCAATACTTTACAATCACCTGCATGTGGAGTGAAAAAAAACTACTGAAAGCAAGAATCGGAGCCTAGCACATCTCTCCAGGATGCCAGCCCTTAACATTATAGCAATCGTGGTAGGGAATAAAGAGGGAAGTGGTGCAATTAGCTTTTATTTTTAAAGCTGTTGTGGTTGCCATTATGTTTCCTGAGACACCTGATCCTGTTGATACTCAGTAGGTGTTCCCTGAGAATGCCTGGTAGACAGAGCTCTCCTCAGGGGCAGAAGGAGAGGAATGTGGATGTTCTGGATTCTGATCGGGTTTAGGCATGATTTGGTATTAGCTAGGTCCTAAGCATCAAAACAGATGTGCCTTTAATGCCTGGGAAACTTTAAAGGCTGTGCTATGGGTCTTAGAAACCTTAGGTGCCTCCTAAGTTAATCAACAGCTTTGGGCTTCGGGGGAATATAAAGAGTTGCATGTTATTAGATCAGCTCCGTGAAACACAGGGAAAAGAGAGGACCTTGAGCAAGTACCAAAGCAGCTTCTGAGCTTGACGAGAGGACTAGAGGAAAACAACAAAGCCCATCCTACGCCAAAAGGAGTTGTGAAAGAAGGCTAATGGGTTTGAATGTTTTGGAGAATCATATTATGAATATACAATGCAAAGGGTGGCTTGCTTGGTGTGTGGTAGAGGCAGAAACTGAAGGAGCACAAAGCAGACCAAGGCCGTACAGATGTCAGCTTTTTCCTGGGTTTTACGCTGGCACAATTGTTAAGGAATTTTTCACACAGTAGTTAGTAAGTAAAAATCAGTGTGTAAATACTGTATTAAGCTTTTATATTGTAATGCTTATTTTAAGTAAATTAAAAGTGAAGCAAAAGTCTACAGTAATGAAACCAAAATCCACTGGTTTCCATTCCCCATTCAGGTATTATTATGAACTGATCTGATAGAGTTTTAATTTGTCACAGCTGGGCAAGTACTCATTGGGGAATTCAGCGTTAGTACTGGTGGGTGGAAAACTAAGAAAGCCCAGTAGTATTGTGCGAAGTCACTAAGCGTGAAAGAACTGACTTCATTAATGACCTTATTACAAATAGCGCATTCACAACTCTGCACGCATAAACCTATGTATGTACATAGTAAAGGAAATTTAGAAGTATAAGTATTCTATTAATATTTCAATTCCTCTCTAATCATTTTGGCAGCATCCACAAATGAAAGTACCAAAGTCCCTGAGGATGGTCACTTTTGCATTTCAGCAACCAGGGAAGCAGGAAGGATGCACGGAGACGCGTGCGTGGAAACCTGGAACCGCTTCTTGGTTCTGGCTGTGTAAAGGGGCGCAGAAAGTACTTCTGAGCAGAGCCCCTCCCCATCTTCTGCCGGGGGCAGACTTGCAGTGTGTGTTGCATTGAAGATGTTTTCCAATTCCCAGAGCTAGTAAGAAGATCAGTACAAATTAAAAAGCCTGGATATTCCAGTTAACAAAATTCTATTGATTTGTTTTATCCAGCTGGTTTGAAGATACTAGTTGTCCTAGTCTTCTCTATCCCTGTTCCTATTAGGAAAATAGAATAACAGAAAGATGGATTTCTTTCAAGTTATATGATTTTTAATGTTCAATACTTCAGATAAGTTTTGAAGTAAGTCTCCCTAGCTTCTGAGATATGAGCATCAATAACAAACTGCCTGTCCAATTTATTTGAAAAGGAGAGTAACAGAGTGTTCTGTAAAGTATAAATATTAATCAAGTTTCCATATAATAGATAATTCAGGAGTGACTTTGCCCAAATGTGACAAAGAGGTTTGCTCTTCAGTAGAAATTGACTGCTTGGCTCTCCCCATTTTCTGGCTTTTTTTATAGACCAATCCATCCAAAGGAGTCCTCTGTCTCCAGAGCGGTATGAGAGACAGCAGTTAAATCCCTGTGAGAAGTGATTAGTAATGGCAAATACACTACCATGGACTCTTCAAAAAGTAGCTTTGTAATGCGTTTGTTCCCTTATGATTTCCTGAAAGGGTTTTTTTCTTTTTGTAAAATGTATAAAGAGCTAATGTGAAACCAATTGCAGTTTGATTTTTTTTTTCCTGATACTCGTCTGACAGGAGAGTAGAAAAGGTAGCCAAATAGCAGTAATTTGTACAGATTATGCCACATGCAACTTCATTGTGGAACACACAAAAAATAACCTGCTGAAGACTGTATTCGTAACAAAAGAATGAGAATACAATGCCAGTAAATTAGTAAGGAGATACAGCATAAATATATCTGTTTGGCATTCACATCTTGAGATTTATGGTCCTGGCCTGCCAGCAACATTTACGCTTAGCTGTACGCTGCCTAGCCACTTTTGAGGATTTCTCCATCCTCAGCTCAGAAGCTGCTTTCTCAGTTCTTAGTCACTCATAAGTAATATTTTCCAGAAAATTTAGAATCTAATTCTAGGAATTATGGACTTAATTTTCTGGAAGAACAAAGGATGTAGACCACCAGGAGACCTCAAGCAAAGGACTTCAGTGCTGCAATTATTATCTTAGAAGCTCACTTCCTCATAAAAAGCCCTGCTTTAATTTGAGCATACTGGCTGTGCAGGTGGAATAGCACATTCCTTCAAAATAACACTCAGGCTGGAAATATCAAAGAAAAACAGGAGTCACACTGCTGTGGTAACAGTTCCTCATACATTTTCGTAGGATGAAAATCTGGAAAGCGATCTGTTAGTCTGATATGGTTAGGCTTCTCATGTTGGTTGACCAAACTATTAGCTACTACATTTAATCTCCTTGAGCGTGAATGTGGGTAAAGCTCAGAGCCAAGTAAGTGATCACTAGATTACAATTTAGAGTCTTTGTGTGTAGAGGACAGCCTTTATTTCCTCCAAGATTTCAGAAGCATGCTCTGCTTTGTGCCAATATGACCCGCCAAGTTTGTATGCAAGGAGTTCAGTTTAAAACTCAGTCAAGAACAGATCTGTCGAGATAAACTTCAAATCTTGTTAGACCTGTTTTTTTCCACCGCTTTTTATATGAAACTCTTCAGATAGGAAGCCACACACAGACTCAAAAGCTATAGGGAGAGGGAGAAGATTTTATTTGAATTCCAGTTCATTGTATTCACAGCAGTATTTCTATTTGTATGTATAATCCCTGGTAGGTCACCGATCATCTGGAGCCAGAGAACACTTAAAAGCAGTTGTACACAAATGAAGTTAGAAAAATACAAAAGCTGGAATACAGTAAGATATACAGTGGACATGGTTGTATGGATGCTTATTAAGTGTAACATGCTAGGTATTTTTTTCTTTCCTGGCAGAAAATGTTTGGGATTTCCGAAGTATGAGTACTGGGAATTTCTACAGCTCTTTATCTTGCCTTCTCTAAGCCCAGCTGTGCAGTAATCTTCAGACCATCAAGACATCATCATTTCACATCAAGACCATCTTGCAGTAACTCTTTTGCTCTGGTAGAGGCAGAATAGTTTATTGTCAAGGACTGAAATGAGAAGGACTAGTGAAATCCTAGCTGATTTCTGATGGTCAAAGTTTTCATTGTACTGACAAGACCTTGTCGGATCAGCTGCCTGGGAATGTGGTTCTGAAGCACGGTTGATTCAGGAGTTGATTCAGTTCTGAATACTGAGAGGGAATCAAGGGATGGATGGGAGTAGGAGAGGCAGGTGGCTGTGAGTCTCAGGGAAACCTTCTCAGTAGAAGGAGCAGCTTCCTACAGCTGGTCGAGAAGTAATGTCATCTCACTCTGAGGGCTTATGAGATTTTGACAGATTTTTCTCTTTCGTATCAGGACAAAGCTGAGATCCAAACTGCGAATAAATCAGGATATTTTTTGGCTTAACAGTTCATGAACAGTCAGTGTTTGTGACAGCTTCAAAAAGGTAAAATATATAATTCTGAGAAGTCCCGTTTTTGGTGGGGTTTTTTTTAATATATTATCTATAGACTAATCTTCTATTTTGTTTGCTTTAAATGAATTAGAATTTTCACCTGGGACACAGAAAAGTATAATGAGAAAACAACTAGTGCCAAAGGCCTGCAGGAGTGCCGAGAGCCACTGTGGGGGAAAGGAGAAGGCTCGGCAAGCAAAACAGACTCTGGCACTGTGTTTTTCAAAGAGGATCTGGTGGCATTAAGTAAGATCCTGGTGCCTTTCACTGAATGTCACACGTCTGGGTGTGCCCTGGTTAAACTAAGAGCTCACCTATCTTTAGTGTCATACTTTCAAAAACTACGGTGGTTAACTTCGATACAAATTCCGCTTAAACAATAATTTTGTTACCAGAAGGCAGCATGATTGTTTTTTAAAATAAACAAGTAGGTAGTGTTCTCAAACAGTAGTAGATAAAGGAGCTGCTCATTTTCCATGTTTTGTGCGGGGCACATGGTCTTGTTAACTGTCCTGGTTACTCTGCTGTATCAACTATTCTTGCCACAGGATTTAAGATAAATATCTTTTACAGGATTTTAATAGGTGTGTGATAATTAAATTAATATGAAAATAATCTTGTAGGTAAATCGAGGTTTTGGTTAGGACATGCGCATACATACCAAGTCTTAGCACATTAGTTTCTTTTGGCTAGGGTGATGTGGGGGAGGGCAGGAGTGAATAGTAAAATTCATTAAAATACATGATTTCAGACATTCCCAAACTGTTTATTAAATGCAGTCAAACTTGTTGGGGTATGATGACAGAGAAAACATACAACAAAAGGTTCATGTGTTTGCAGAGGGAGGAGACACTTTTTAATCAAAAAGCCCAGTGTGTTAGTCTTCCTTTCGGATGTGGTGGATGAGTTGTTTGATTTACTTCTGGATCTGGAATGACTTAAATCCATAGGTTCTGCTTAGTTAATCAGAACTCTAACCAAAGGGCGGTGGCAGCTGAGGTTGGCTGCACTTCGTCTCAGCTGTGGATGGTGTTCTGCTTCGCACAATCAGCCAAATCTGCAGAGAGAGATCTTGTAGACATCTAGAGAGATGTTCAGAGAATGTGTGCCCTAGTCACAGGATATAGAGTAATTGTCTTTTTTTCCTGCTACCTCAATGATTATTTGTAGATTTTTTATACTTAAAACAGTGTCTAAGTCTCAAAATATTGCGTACTCTGATGATTTAACACACTGCCAGAATACATTGTTTTGGTATTCTGGGAGAATATAGCAAACGCTAGACTACCGGGAAAGAAAAAAAACAAACTCCTCCATAGCTTATCATTCCTTTTTCCTTACTAATAGTTTCCATGAAATACTTAACTTTGTGTTAAGCCAAATGTTTCTTATAAGCTGTTTTTGCTTTTTATTTTCAGGAAAACCCCAGTTTTGATATAAAGCATACCAGTTTCATCCTGCCAGAGTATTTTCTAATGGAAAGGGGGAGGCAGGAACAAAAGCATACAAGCAAAATTGCTTTATAACCAGCCTAGACTTGCAGCACATTAACTCAGAATAGTGCAAATAATATTAATACATTAAGATGAGGACAAACCTACTAAGGATATTTTTTGTATGAATCACTATGTACACCAAACACTAATCTGCAATAATCGTGTCCTTAATTGTCATTATTGCAGGAACAATACTGAACCCAGCCTTCCTCAGAAAAGTCATTGCCTAGAGTTATATTTGTGCCTAGACAGATATATCTCTCTATATTGTCTGTATGATATATATCTCTCTATCATATATATTATATATATATTATAATGATATATATATTATATATATGATAGATATTATTGCCTAAAATTATGTTAGATAGAAATCCTAGATTCTTAAATCACCCCACAAGGAACATATGAGTAGTATATGGTACTAGAGATTTTTTCCTAAGGATTCATTTGACCTTTATTCAGCCTTCTAAAGTAAACACCTAAATTATTCCATAGCATCCCTCAAGAGTGTTAAGTCAACAAAAGGCCTTGTATCTCCAAATATTTGCTTCTGGTGATGGCACACTGCAAATAGAAGCCATAATCAGGATTTCCACCTGATGTTTATAAAATGTAATCTTGTCTGAGCTACTGAGGTCTTATGGTAAAGCTAAGAAGGTCCTGCTGAATATTTTCACATTCCTTCAGTTCAAAATATTTTGACTGAAAAAAAACAAAGGCACTTTTTTCCAGTGGCATTTGTCCTTCACTAAACACCCCGCTGCAAAGAACTCTGACAAGAAGATTTTTTTTCCCCCTTTAAAATATGAAATACCCTTTTTCAAACAAAGATAAAACTCAAATAGTGGGGTATGTTATGTTGAAAGAAAATACTGTCAGGTAGTAACAGTCTGTAAACTTAGCATTAGCCCTTTATGCTGCTTCCCTCCCCGCTCTTCCTCCTGCCATTTTGCCAGACTGGTTGCCATGGGTTGCAGGAGGGCTTGGGTGCGGGAGGAGGACTGGCCCCTTGGGCAGCTTGGAGCAAACGGAGCAGCAGCTGAACTCTGAGAGATGCAAGTGAGGTTGACTTTTGCTGTTCAGATTTGCGGCTAGAAGCAACATATCTTTTTACTCCGCCTTTCATGCCATTTGTAGTTGAAAAGCACCCAAAATCTAGCAGAAGAGTAAACAATAGTTCAAATTACAGCTTGCTGTTAGAAAACAAATTATACAGATAAGTTTTGCTGATTCTTGTGGGGCTACTGATAGTATGAGAGCTGGAAAAAAAAAATAGAGATGTGATCAGGGTAACAGGAAGGGGAGCAAGAGCTGATTAATCGGCATGCTGTCAGTGGTCATCATTACTAAAGCTGATGTGGAAACACAACATTACAGTGTTTGAGGGAACCCATGAGCAGGGATGAGAACAAAACCTGGGAGCAGTCGGATAAAGTCAGGGGGTTTCTAAAGCAGGACATTTTGCTTCAGCAAAGGAGGGGAAATGCTGACTGCATGTTTGTCTCTTCATAAAATCACTAGCCAGTTTAGGCTGTGACTTTTGAAAGAGCCAAGCAAAGCTCCAGCTCTTGCAGAGGACATCTGACTTTGATGCACTTCCTAGTCACAACGTCGACAACTGCTTCCTAAGGTTAGCAGCACATAAATAAGGGTAGGTATGAAGATCAGTTCAGCTGAGCATTGCAGAGCAAGGAGCTCTGCACCTTAAAATAGGAACACAGATCTGTTTTAGCAGCCGATAAGGTTACCAGCTCCCATGTAGCCATGCCGAGAGCTTGCGGTTTAACCAGCTGAGGAAATGTTGGCGTGTGATCCTTGCTTGTCACGCAGATAGCTGCTCACAAGCCTTTTCAAGTAGGGCATAATAGCATTTTTAGGTTAACTTAGGGTGGTGAATGTGGTGGGGAAACGGATTACTTTTGCTACTTTGTGCACTCTTGGGGATTTTGCCCCCTGTTGTACAGATAAGTAAAGCTATATTGCTGACTGTGTCTGTATTCAAAGGGCTGTAATATTTCCAGTGGATGATTAACAGATAACCCGTCTATAGTAAATAATTATGTGGAGAACTGCCCTATTTACACCCGGGAATTTGTCTCACTCAGTCCTTCTCTTTTCTTCCAACTCTTTTTTTTGTTTTCTGACTTTGTAGGTTTATATTAGTCTGTCTGGCCAAATGGCTATACCTGTGAATATCCCAAATAATGATGGCGAGGGTTTTTTTGATTGTTTGCTGGTTTATGCTATGGTCAATACATCCTCCTTTCTTTGACAATAAAAATTTCTCCATGTGTCTAACAGCAATGTTGACATTGTATTTGGTGCCTCAGTGCTGACTGACTTGCCAGGAACCTCTAATCCGTTACAGCAACCCAGAAGGATCCTAAATAGCTCATAAGTCTTACAGTAAATGTGAAATGGAAGTCATGGCTTGTTTTTTCTCTAAGGAGCTTCTGTCAGCTAAAAATAAGCCACTTCATTAGAACGTCGCTGGTAAACTTTAGGTCCTGGAAGCACAGGCAACATAAGGCAAAATTTAATCTCTTGAGTCACTTCTGAGTCAGGCAGGAAAGAGCCGGTTTATGTTTGAAAGCCTCTCTTTTAGCCACCACCACCCTGCAAACTTAGTTAACGGCTGTCATAATTCTCACAGCACTTCAAATACACGGGCTTTGCTGTCTTCAATATTGGCATCAGGTTCACATCAGAATAAGCTTCTAAGCCAAAAGAATCAGAGGTGCAGTATTAAATCAGGTTGTCTAGAGCTCCAACTGAAATTTTACTGTAATGAGTAGACAACAAAATGAAGATATTTCAGGTATTGTCAGAAGTGTGATGGCTGTCAGCTAACTTGAGATTGAATTTTGCCTTGAACATAAATTGTTGCCTTACTTATAAAAGGGACCAGTCAAGAAAAACCTCCACCTTTATGTCAGAAAAATGTGATACACAAATGTTACACTGGTCGTTTTTCTCTACACAAAAGTTTTAATGGGACAAGTGGGACAAGTGATATTCTTTACATTATTCCATCATTTGTTTATATATGATGTTTTTTGCTTTTGAGAATGGAGAGGCATTTTTTTCAGTGACGCAGAAAGTAAATCAGAGTAACTGCATTGTTGTTAAATTGTTTTAATTGTCAGTGGCTACTAGCCTATTCTCTGCATCTATAAGATGTAAAAAATGCTTTTTTTCATGAAATGGATAGTAATTTAAGGAACTCTCTCAGGTCACTCCATGATAATGTAGCACTCCCATAAGCAAATGCTCAGAATTAGGTGAACATGTTTTCTGAAATACTGGGGCAGGGGGCTTTACCTTTAAAAAAAAGTTTTGGTAACTTCTGCAATTTTTTCCTAAAGATTTGCTCCCACAGAAAAATGCTCATTGTCCTATTTATATTTTTTCAGTGATGTTCCTGATATTAAGACTGGTTATGAAACACTTTTGTAATAGCTATGACGATACAAGTTTTATGAAATGAGAAATATGATAACCTGCAGTATTAGACTAAAATTTAAAATTGCTCAGAAGTCCTGGGAGTCAAAACTCTAATTACGACCTGGAGTACTGTAGATGAAACTTGGACATAGTGATGACTCTTTATAATCAATTATTAATACATATTAATCTCTTAATAATAGATTATTACAAAATGTTTGCTGTGCTGCGAACTTACTACGCTGCTTTGTGCTCCTTGTCTGTCCTGTCCTGCAGCACCTTATGAAAAAGCACTACACCTCTGTACTCAGCAGTGGGTTACATGATTATTTTTTACCTCTTTAGTACTGTGTAGTCCTCTCTGTAACCTGGTGGTATGTTATCTTTATTGTTGGTAACAAGGTAGCACATTCATATCATCGCTGTACCAAAATGTCTTTCTTGGGAAAGGAGAGAGGCAGGGTGCAGTCTGCGTTTTAAAACAAAATAACATAAAAAATTGAAAGAAGTGAGGAAGTAATAATACCACTAATTACAAGACATTTTTAATAAGACTGTGCCCTGAAGAATGCACAGGTGTAAACCTCTGCTTCTGGCTGAAGAAGCTTATGGCATATTTGCAAAGAGTTTATTACCATTTGTGATCTTATGAGCTGTTGTTGTTACTTAAGGAAGAACCTATAGTTTAAATCAAACATATTCAAACCTTGTCAGTGCATTCCCATTCTAGGACACAGGGTAGATTTGCAAGACATTATACTACTACTTCTTTTAATCATGCTTCATTGCAATTTTGCCATGAAAAACAAGCAGACAATGACTAGGCTATCGCCTACAAAATATGAACAAGCAGGAAGCAGCTTTGAGTCTTGAGTGTTTGGCAAGTAAACCAAGAATAAAAATGAGCATAATTATGCTAATCAGAAAGCCAAACTCCAGACAATTTCTAAAGCAGTGAAGGCATTGAGCCAAATACTAGTGAGAGATTTGCATTTATCAAGAAAGCACGTGACTCCAGAAAAATTTATTAGTACAGGAATGGTTACAGAAGCAAATTGTTCTCAGAGGAGGTGACATTAATTCCTTTCAGCAATTTGGTCCTGGAAGGCAGAAAGCAAAACAAAACCCCTAGACCCACAGTGAACTTTCAGAATCTTCACTAAAGCATATTACTACGATAATTTACTTAAGCTTTCTATATATTAACAATAGGAATTCAGAAAGTAAAATTTAGTTGAATACAATTTCACCTTAAAATTTTATGCAAAATGAGATATGGGAAAGACGGTAGTTTTCCAAATGCATGGATCTCCTGTTATGCTCTCAGTATTTCTTTTCATTCCTTGATAATGGAACAGGAATATTGTAGCAGCATGAGGAACAATGCAGACATTTTTTATTCAATGACATTTGCTTTCTATTGCACAATTCTAAAGGCAAGCAGAGGAAACCCTGCCTCCAAATTACAGGAAGACTAACGCTAAATTGTCATACCACTGCTGTCTGGCAGAAACGTGGGGATTTTTGACAAGGCAGGACACTGGGAATGGAGTCCTGTCTCACTTATTATAGCAGCAGATTATCTCTGTAATTATTTCTGCTATTACCGAGAGAGGGCATCCTTCTCCTATCAAATCATGACATGAATACTGAAATAATAAAAGCTGTTGAAGAACCTAGTTAATTTTTTTAGCTATTCTGTTACGTTTTAGATAAAGCTTCCTGAAGTTTAAAAATGAAGCTGTTTAAAAAGCCAGCTGTGGTTCAGTCTCCAAGTTGTTTGAGGCCATTTTAAGACCTGCTATACAAATTTCTCAGTATAGCCTATCATCTAGTGCTTATTTGGTTTCAGTAAGATATGCTTTATCTCCTGTACCAAAAGTAAATAATCTGCAT
>Ga0181612_109614_pt1 | contig 14338 bp, 8 predicted proteins | sample HoacroProtozoa21_FD_119630 | JGI IMG/M metagenome (GOLD analysis project Ga0181612, IMG submission 119630) | Hoatzin crop microbial communities from Cojedes, Venezuel. Combined Assembly of Gp0051906, Gp0051904, Gp0051908 | reverse complement strand
TTCGGGACGGATTTGCCCTTCTCACCCGTTCTCTTGTCACGATACTCACCGGTGTCCACATACGTGACGATTCGCGCCCTGTGCCTCGTCTCTTTCCTGTCTTCGCTCCCTTTCTTGCCGCTGACCTTCTCAAAGCATACTATTTGTTCGCGATAGACCACCTGCCCATTGACGTCAGCATACATCCTATCCTCCTCTATGGCATATTTGAGGTTCTTCTTCATCTTCGTGACATACTTGATGTTCCTCTTTGTCATCTCCTCAAACTTCTCATAGTCTATGTATGCACGATCCAGGGCCACCAGGTCCCCCTCTTTCATGTCCTCAGGCGACAGCATGAAGCTGTCATGCGTGGCTGCAGACGTGAACTTCACCGAGCACGGGACGCCTTCGGAGGCCTTCATGACAGTATGGACCTTGATTCCGCCTTTCTTCTTCCCTGTGATGGGGTTGCGCCCTACGCCCTTGAACACCACGTTGGAGAATCGTTGTGGAGTCAATCACCAGCAATTTTCCGATCCAACTGTACTTTCCCTTGTTCCGGCTGTCCGCTAAAAGCTCGGGGCCGTACCTCTTCAGTATCGAGAAGCAGATCTTCCCAAATATGCCTTCAGGACGCCTGGCATTGGCGTCTGAGAGCGTACTGCGCTTGGGAACGGCATCCACACCCAGATGATGCATCTTTCTGGCCTCAGCGAGCACTGCGAGCTCGATTTCCCTCAGGGAATCGAAACGGTTCAGCGATGAGTAAATCATGAAAACGAGGTGTTCCCATGCCGTGAACTTCTTTACGTAGTGTTCTCCACCGAGATTCTTGCTGATGCTAAGAACTCTTGACTTGCTGATCAAATTTAGCAGCTGTGAGTATACCGGCTGTCCGGCAAAATGCGTACTTTTGCCCATGATTTCAATTTATGTTTTAAGACGACACAAAAGAAATCATACTGGTTGGATTTTCCTAATGGGGATCCAACCTTTTTTCAATTTTTATGGGATGGCATTTTAGCATTTGGCAATGCGGCCCCTCACGCGCGTGCGCGTGAAATTTTCAGTTTTACCGGACAGCAATAATTTCAAAACAACTTCTTAAGATTCAGAAAACAAGTGTTATGGACGATATTGATATTCTTATATGCCGGCAGAGACTCAAAGCCATGGGGATAGACTACAATTCTCCGGAATTGGATGCCGACATAATATGCAGTTATCTAGCAAGGGGGATTAGGACACCGCAAAACGAAACGGAAGAAAGGTGGGCTAAAGAAGGCAAATCCATTCTGGAACAAGGTTCCGGCTTTGATCTTTTCTTCGATTAGCCTTCGGGCTTTCCCGATACCTGGTGGGCTTTGAAAGGACCTGTCCCGGGATAATCACAAGACTCTTGCGGATTCCCCTCATGTCGCATTGCGGCACAGAAGGTTTTCGGACTCTGCATTTACGACCCGATCCCACCGATACTGTCTGCCAGGCACTGGTAGAGGTATGCAAATTCGTACGATTCCGGAGTGGGCTGACCATATCCTTTTCGGAGATCTGTGCAGCACCCCAATTACCCTATGGCGTTTTGTTCCCAACCTGAGCGAATTGTCTGATAAGGGACGTCAAAAGGGCAATAAAAGACAAATGGAAATCCAATGATTATGGTTATATTTGGGTAATCGAATCAATATGCGGCGGCCCTAATGTCACGGGCATTTGACACGAAAACTACAAACCAATTAAAATCATACGATTATGAGTGACTGCAACACTTATCAGAAAATCAGGTTGTCGACATCCGACACTGAGTTCATCAACAGGATAATAACCATTCTGGACGGTTTGGACAAAGAAGACGTCGAAGTGGACGACTTCGACTACGAAGAGGGGGTTGTCTTAACGGATTTCCTCGATGCACTCGGACTTGACTGCGACAAAGGCGTTTTCTATGAAGGGGAAGATTCGTGGGTGACCGGATGGGAAACCTTCCCGGGAGAGGGGAAACTGGAGGGAAAGACCGTTCTTGAATTGACCATAATGATAGTGCACTATATTGATGAGTATGATGTGTATGAAGCGGAAGGATGTATCCTTGAATATGCCGATCTCCCCAAAGATGCATACGTCGCATATGAAATATTGTCAAGCAACTTCAGGCGCAATATATTTCAGTTGTTCAGGTGCGATACTCTCGACCTGTTCTTCCGTACGAAATACCTGTTCAACTCCGGGAGCGGTAAGATTTGGGGAATAGAAAAGAAGGTGGAAAGCGATGAGGAGATGTGTTCATTGCTCGCCAAGGCCCTGGACCATCCTGTGGATGCAAATAATCTTGAGGAGGCAATCGAAGAAATCAACGGACTTGACAATGCCGATGCGTTCTGCAGTCCCGTGCATGAAGCGGAAGAAGAATTCGTATATAAGCCGGAAAATGTTTTCGGCACACTTTCGTCGGGAAAAACGGAAGAAAGCTAAGGGTCCGGTGCGGATAATCAACAGATAGCTGAAGCAGCGCTTATCTTCGCAAGGGAAATGCGTATAAAGGTTTAAGGGATGCCCAAAGGCAGTCCTTCGGACGGATATCATAGGTCCCGTCCCGTTTATGGAATAACTGACTTACAAAGCTCAAACACTATAACACTGTAATTATGTCTTTTTCTCGTCAATTCGTAAAATTGGTCACATCAGAACCTGGAGTTCTCGATTCGTTTATCCGTAACCTTGACTCAATTGGAAAAGAGAAATTCTCCCTTGACAACGGGGAACACGAGGGCATCCCGCTACGCAAGGCGGCGGAGGCTTTCGGCGTGAGTGCCGATACGCCAATATGGCACGACGGTAAAGATTCGTGGCTGGTGGATTGGTCTTTAACCGATGGGGCCCCCAAGTGCATTGAAGGTAGGGAAGTTTTGGAGATGGAAGTGCTTATGTCCTTCTTCGCTGAAGATTCCCTGGACGGCGGGCGGACCAGCTTCCTTGATGAGGTGTCTCTTCCCAGGGATTCGTATTATGGGGTATTACTGGAATCGCTCGACCCGGAAAACAACAAGGTCGCGGCCCGCAGACAGGATCCGGCAAGACTGTTCTTTCCGATAAAATATGTGTTCAATTCGGGAAAAGGGACCACGAAAGACGTAGAAAAAAGGTTGAAAGGGGATGAAGAGTTGCGCCCTCTGGTGTCAGAAGCGTTGGGACGCAGTATCGCGGAAGAGGATTTCGGCAAAGCCTTTGAAGAGTTCCGCCAAAAGGATGGGGCTTTCTGCAAGGAAGTGTATGATATGGGTTATACAAAGACTTTGTGGGATAAGGCGAATGAACATGTGGTCTATGATGACTCCCGTCATCTTAAGATACCGCCTGGGACCACTGTCATCACCAAGGAGTCTTTGCAGGGGAGGAACGATTGGCTCTATGTGGACATCCCCGATTCTGTCGAAAAGATAGGGGAAAAGGCATTCTCATTTTGCGACATAATATTTTTGGACATACCCGAATCGGTGAAGGATATCGGGGAGGGTGCGTTTATGCGATGTCGCGCACTGAGGTCGGTGAAGCTACAGTCAACTTCGATTACCCAAATGGCGAGTATGGTTTTTTGGGGCTGCATTTTACTTTCCGAAACAGATATCCCCGAGTCCGTAAGAAAAATAGGTGACAATTCATTTAATGAATGCTGCAATCTGAAAAAAGCGGATTTGTCGAATGTGACGGAGATCGGTAGGGATGCGTTTCACGGCTGCGTCGCACTCCGGAATGTCGTCATGCCGAAATCATCGGGGAAGATCGGTGAATGCGCATTCGCCAACTGCGGATTCGGAGAGGTGGATTTGAGCGGTGTTGTGGAAATCGGCAAGGAAGCTTTCCGGTCCAATGGGGCATTGGAGAAAATCATAATTCCGGATTCGTTGCGGAAGATAGGAAGAGAAGCGTTCAGCCATACTGGGATCGAAAGCTTCAAATTCCCCAAATCCATTGGGAGCATACCGGATGATATCTTTATCCAATGCGGGAATCTCAAGGAAGTGGTGCTGCCGGAAAAGCTCACATCCATAGGCTCATTCGCCTTTAGCGGGACGGCAATTGAGAAAATGGACATTCCCCCGACCGTCAATAGGATAGGGACGGGCGCTTTCAGTGGGGCCAAAATTAAAAAGGTGAAACTCCCTGAGGGGGTGAAAATAGGTGAAAATGCTTTCAAGGAATCAGCCTTGGAGAAAATTGAATTCTGTGGTCCTGTAGGAGAATTCGGTAATGGTGCATTTACCCGTTGCAATTCATTGAAGGAAGTCAGCATCCCGGGTGCTGTCAGTCGCGAAAACGGAAGCTTCATTTTCTCCATGTGCGAAAAGCTTGAAAAAGTGGACTTGACGGGAGATATGTTTTCCTGTGATGCCCATGGTGAATTTAAAGGCACCCATTGCTTTTGGAAATGCACGTCATTGAAGAGTGTCAAGATAAAGGCTCCCGTATCCGTAATCGGTAAAAGCATGTTCGAAGGATGTGTTTCACTGTCCGATGTGGAATTGCCTGAAACACTTTTAATGATTCGGAGGAATGCTTTTGCCGGTTGTCCCATGTTGACGCATGTCGACCTGCCGTCACCAGAGGTGGATGTCGCACCGGGCGCTTTTATGAGCAACGAAGTGATTGCCGGTAATGGAGAACTCGAAGCCGCGGCCAATGTCGTAGTGCCTGAAGGGGTGTCACAAATCGGGGGTGACGGCTTTAAGGTTTCGGAATTCGTACAGGCAATAAAACTCCCGTCATCTCTGTTGACGGTTGCGGACGGAGCGTTTAAGGGATGTGAAAAACTTAGGAAGGTGGACATACCCGATTCCGTGACAAGCATAGGGGAAGGCGCATTTGCCGCTTGCCCTTCACTTGAGGAAGTTTCGATCCCGGATTCCGTTGTCAGCTTGGGCAAAGGAGCGTTCATGTCTTGTGCCGCCCTAAGGGAAATCTCTTTGCCTTCCGGTATTACGGAAATCCCTTCCGTGGCCTTCAAAGGCTGTTCTTCACTTCAGACCTTAAACATCCCTGACTCTGTGACGGGGATAGGGGAAAAAGCGTTCGAATCGTGCGGTTCGCTCAAATGCTTGGCGATACCTTCCTCCGTCACCGGTATCGGGGAATACGCATTTTACGGATGCGGGGCGCTTGAGACTGTCACTTTGAGTCCCGGTATGACAAGTATTCCAAAAGGACTCTTCTATAAATGCTCTTCCCTTAAGGGTGTTGCCATACCTTCTAGCGTGAAAGAAATAGGTGAAAATGCATTTGGTCTCTGTGCCGCTCTTGAAACCATATCAATCCCGGATACGGTAGAAAGCATGGGAAATGGTGTTTTCGACGGATGCGGATCCCTTAAGGGGCTGACAATACCGTCAGGCATAACACGGATTCCCGACTCTTTTGTTTCGGGTTGCCAATCACTTGAGGGAATCTCCATTCCCACCTCTGTCGAAAGTGTCGGATCCAGGGCTTTTTCCGGGTGCAAATCTTTTAAGGATTTCGAATTGCGGGATAACGTTCAAACGGTGGGTGAAGCGGTTTTCTCTGACTGCTCGGGTCTTGAGCATTGCATCCTGCCCGACTCCCTGACGGAAATCGGTAAGGAAATGTTCAAAGGCTGCACTTCGCTTAGGGAAGTGGAACTTCCTAAGGCGCTGAAGAAAATAGATGCCGATGCGTTTTATGAATGCACGGCTCTCACTTCAATACAACTGCCTTCCACACTGACCAGCATAATGGGGTATGCTTTCAGTAAAAGCGGTTTGCAAAAGATCATCATGCCGGATTCGGTAAGGACGACGGGGCAATTCGTATTTGCCGAATGCCGGTCCCTAAGTGAAGTCGTGCTTTCCAAATCATTGAAAGTCATTCGCAAAGGAATGTTCGATGACTGCAACAACCTCAGGAACATTGAAATCCCTAAGTCCGTAACGGCTATCGAGACGGTTGCATTCCAGGGTGGCACGTTCGATACCTTCATCATCCACAATAAGAATGTGAAGTTCCACCATCCGGTCTTCCCCATATACCTGGACGGATACGATCCGATGAGCGTGGTGAAATATGTCGAGGAGGATGACAACATCAATGACGATGGTGCACATGACGGAAGGATTTTTATGGTCCCTCCCAAAACGAAGGTCGTTTCACGAAGGTTGCTGGAGGGACGCAATGATTGGGAAAAGGTCATCCTTCACGATAAGGTTTCAAAGATTGATAAAAATGCGTTCAAGGGATGTCCTTACCTTAAGGAGGTGAACATACCCGGCAGCGTCCTTGAGATAGGGGATTCCGCATTCCAGAATTGCGTATCCCTGAAGAATGTTGAGATCCCTTCCGGTGTCGAAAAATTCGGTGGTGGCATATTCTCCGGCTGCAGTGGCCTCAAAAGCGTAAGGTTCGCTCCGGGATGCAAGGCAGTGGGTGATAATATGTTCAGTTCGTGCCTGAGCCTTGAGAGCATCGAATTCCCTTCGACCATTGAAAACATAGGAGAGGCGGCATTCATGTCGTGCGAGGCACTCAAGCAAGTGGATCTCCCTTCCGGTGTGAAAAGTATGGGATCTTCTGTCTTTAGGGGTTGTAATGCGCTTGAAAGCATAAGAATTCCGAAAAGTCTGGCCCAGTTGGGCCCTTACCCTTTTGCGGATTGCATATCGCTTAAGAATGTGGATTTCCCTGATTCTGTAATGGTTATTGTGTCATATGCATTTAGTGGCTGTACTTCACTGGAAAGTTTTAAAATGCCCTCAAGCCTAATTAGGATATCCAACGGTGCATTTTCAGGTTGCAAATCCCTAAAACATATTGATATCCCTTCCGGCGTCAAAGAAATAGGGGCCAGGGCTTTTTCCGGATGTACATCCCTTGAAAATATAGAGATTCCTTCGGGGATTGGGAAGATAGAAGGGGCCATCTTTGAAGGCTGCACATCTCTTAAGCATGTGGATTTCCCTTCCGGCGTCAAGGAAATAGAGTACAGGGCTTTTTCCGGATGTACATCCCTTGAAAGTATGGAGCTCCCTTCGGGGATTGGGAAGATAGAAGATTCCATCTTTAAAGACTGCACATCCCTTAAGCATGTGGATATCCCTTCGGGCGTCAAGGGAATAGGGGGCTGGGCTTTTTCCGGATGTACATCCCTTGAAAATATAGAGCTCCCGTCCGGACTGGAAGAGTTGGAGGGCAGTTCGTTTAAAGATTGCACAGCGTTGAAACATCTTACAATTCCTCCAGGTGTAAAATGTATAAGTACAAGTGCTCTGTGGAATTGTCCTTCACTTACAGGGGTTGATATTCCAAATGGTGTTGAAGAGATTAAAAGTTACGCTTTTGGAAATTGTTCAGGTCTGGAAAGTATCACAATACCCGCCAGTGTAAATAAAATCCTGGAAAAAGCCTTTAGCGGTTGCACGAACCTTAAGGAAGTGAAATTTGAAGGGAATTCTTGCGAAATGGAGAAAGATGCCTTCAAAAACTGTGTATCACTGCGAAAGGTGATGGTCCCTGCCGATACCGAAGATTCAGAAATTAAGAAATACAGGAAGGTCATCCGTTGTAAAATCGAAAAGGTGTAGCTATCTTGTGATGTATAAACTTCAGTTGACACTAAATAAATGATCAGGGTTCGTCCATATTGAACAACCACAAGTCAAGACTGCAGTCGCTTATCCTAAAATGAGAATGGCAGCTGTTGTCTTGGAATATGAAATGAGTACCTGCCTATGATTGGGGGTAAGTATTTTATGAAGCGGAATGCAAAATAACTATAAATGAAACACACTCTTTCCAAATCCCGTTTCGCCCTATATCGCCAGTGTCCCAAGGCGATGTGGATGAGCATCTACAAGAAGGAAGAAGCCGAATTGGACGCATCTGCCGAGTCGCGCTTTGAATCTGGAACCGCGGTCGGAGACCTCGCCATGAGTTTCTTGGGACCGTATGTCGATGTGACAAAGTATAAGGATGAAGGGGAAAAAAAATTGGATTATGACGCCATGATCCTTAAGACGGAAGAGCTGCTTCGAAAAGGAACGGAGAATATCTGTGAAGCTTCCTTTTTGTATGACGGGAACTACTGTGCCGTTGATATCCTCCACAAGTGCGAAGGAGGGTATGAGATATATGAGGTGAAGAGTTCCACGGATTCGGATCCCTCTAAATTCAAGAAATACGCTCCCGATATCGCCTATCAGAAATGGGTCCTTGAAAAGTGTGGGGTAAAGGTAGTAGGGACCTATCTTGTCTGCATCAACCATTCTTACAGGTTGCATTCGGAAATAGGCGTTAAGGAACTTTTCGTAAAGGTGGAAGCCTCCGGAATAATAGCGGGGGAGTATGAGGGCATTTCCGGGAGAATAGATGATGCAAAGGGAATTGTCATGCTGGGGAAAGGAAAAGAACCGGACATGATGCTGAACCCCGGTTGCAAAAATCCCTATAAGTGCCAGTTCCTCAAATATTGCAGGAAATTCAACAATATCCCCGAAGATTCGGTGTTCGACCTGTACAATGTGAGCTGGGGTAAGGCTGTCAAACTCTCTGAAGGGGGAACCTTGGGAATGGACCGGTGCTTGGTTCTGACATCCTTTAAGATGAATCCAATACAGAAGATCCAGGTGGATTGCACCGTCAATGGGAAGGTCCATGTGAATAAGGAGGGCATATGGGACTTTGTCAAACAAATAGAATATCCCCTTTACTTCCTTGATTTCGAGACAATGCAACCTGCCCTTCCGGAATATGAGGGCACAGGCCCGTATCAGCAGATACCGTTCCAATATTCCCTTCATATCTTAAAAAGTAAGGACGGGCCTCTACTCCATAAGGAATTCCTGGCGGAGTCCGGTCCCGATCCCAGAAGGCCCCTTGCGGAACAGTTATGCAAAGACATACCTGTAAATGTATGTGTTTTGGCGTATAACGATTCCTTTGAGAAAAATAGGATAGAAGAACTGGCGAATACCTTTGAAGATTTGAGCGGACATCTTCGCAAGATCAAAAACAACATCCGTGATTTGCTGGATGTTTTCAAAGGTGGCAATTACTATGTCCCTGCCATGAAGGGATCCTTCTCAATTAAGAGTGTCCTACCGGCTTTGTTCCCCAATGATCCTGAGTTGGATTACCATAAATTGGATGAATGGGTGCAGAACGGAGGGGATGCGATGAACATTTTCCCGAGGATTAAGGATATGAATCCTGAAGATAGGGATAAGGCAAGGAAGGCTTTGCTTGAGTATTGTAAACTGGATACTTATGCGATGGTGAAGGTGTGGGAGAATTTGAATGCGGTGATTGAGGAATAAAAATCAAGTTTAGTCTATTCGTCAGTAATTCCTTACAGAATTTTATATTTTTATGACGATATGTTAAAAATTCAATGAGTAAGTGATAAAATAAAAGGTATGGATAATCAAATAATGATGAAATCCGTCGGTGAAATTTTGGGAATGCATTTCAACATTCCAGACTATCAACGCGGATACAGGTGGGATTGCAATCAAGTAGTGGCCTTGCTTGATGACATTTATGACTTTATGAATTCCACTAGTACAGGTGAAATCTATTGTTTGCAGCCATTGGTAGTAAAAAAAAGAGAACAAGATCAAGAGAGTGGCATCCTTGAAAAGATCAAACAAGCAAGTAGCATCGCCGAAATCAAAGGCATTTTGGATAATCAAAAAGGCACATGGGATGTTATTGACGGCCAACAGAGATTGACGACTATTCTAATAATATTGAAATACTTAACTGTCGGTGAAAAGTCATTATATGCAATTTCGTATGATACCAGGGAAAATAGTGAAGTTTTTCTTGAAAAGATAAATTCCGTTCAAGATAGAAAGATAGGAAGAACAGATGGGAATGAAGTTAATGTTGACTCAAATATTGACTTCTTCTTTATGTATGAAGCCTATATAAAAATTGAAGAATGGTTCAATGAGAAAGATGAAATTAAAAAACAATTTGAGGCGACTCTTCTCTCAAATGCTAAATTCATTTGGTACGAACTAAGTGATGAAGATGATGTATACAAGGCCTTTACACGCCTGAATATTGGGAAAATAAGCCTTACCGACTCGGAACTGATAAAGGCCTTGTTGCTGAGCAGGAGTAATTTTAAAATCGACGGGACTGCTGGAAGTGCTGCTCGTATGTTATTAAGACAAAAGGAAATTGCTCAGGAATGGGATTGTATTGAAACAACATTGCAAAATGATGAGTTTTGGTATTTTGTATATGGCAAAGAATATGTTAGACCCACACGAATTGATTTTTTATTTGAACTTGAAAGCAATGAAGCGGTAAAAGAGAACGATTATAATCTTTTCAGACATTATGAAAGAGAAATGAAAGAAGCGCAAGATAAAGAGGAAAAAGTTGAAGAGGTCTGGGGTAATATAAAAAAGATATTTGATATTTTGGAGGAATGGTATAATTCCCGCACATATTATCATTATGTTGGATTCCTTATTGCAACAGGTTATCTGAAATTACAAGATATAGTACATGAATGGGAGACGAATGATACAACAAAAAATGATACAACAAAATCGGAATTTGATATTTATTTAAAAGATAAGATAAAAGAATGCATACGACCATGCAGTGATATTAACCAACAATATGAGGTTCCTAACTATCCGAAGACTAAATGTCGGCCATTATTGTTGCTCTTCAACATTCAGACTGTTATCGACCAAAATTTTTTATATAGCAAAAAAGAGGAATATCTGAGTGGGGTGTTTTATAAATTCCCGTTTCATCTCTATATGAAGGAAAATTGGGACATCGAACACATTGATTCCCATCAAAACCCGGATTTCAAGGATGACAAATCAAAGAAAGAATATCTACGTGCTGTTTTGATCGGTTTAAATGAAGAATCTGAAAAGGAAGAAATAATAGGATTATTAAAAAGAAATACAATTAGTAATGATGATTTCAATGCGTTGTTGCAAAATCATCCTAAACAAGCACAAAATTCTTCTTTGGAAACCGAAGAAAAAGACAGGGTATGGAATTTTGCACTTCTTGATTCAGGAACCAATCGCGGATACAAGAATGCTCCATTTCCATCGAAACGAAGAATATTGATTGGAAGAGAGCAAGGTATTAAATATAATGTCAGTGATGATGGAAAAATTGGACAAGAGAGGGGGGGCAGTGCATTTGTCCCTCCTTGTACTAGGAACGCATTTTTGAAATATTATTCACCGGGAACCACGGATATAAGTTCTTGGAGTAAAACAGATGCTGAACACTATCGAGAGAAGATTAAGGAGACATTGAATAATGCTTTTGGTAATGATTTTATAACAGAATAGAGGTAAATAATTATGGAACAGAAAACGACGTTTTGGAAATTCCTCACGATAGATAGTCAAAAAATAGCTATTCCTGTCATACAGCGTGATTATGCGCAGGGGCGTAAAGGGAAAGAGGTCCTACGCCAGAAATTTCTATATGACATAAAAAACGCACTAGAAAGTGATTCTCCTCTGCAACTGGATTTTGTGTATGGACAGGTAGAAAAAATAGGCAACGAATATTATTTGTATCCTCTAGATGGACAGCAGAGACTTACTACGCTTTGGCTTCTGCATTGGTATATTGCATTCAAGTCTGGTGAACTTAAAAACCATAATGATGAATTTCGTAATTTTACCTATGAGACTAGAGATTCGTCAAAAGAATTTTTCTCGAAATTGTGCGATTTGGGACCTTTATCCGATGATGAACGTCAAGAGGAAAGTGTACAAAATAAAGGTGGTAAAGGAGTAGATAATAAGCTTCGTCAACATATTTGCAATCAACGGTGGTTTCTATCTAAATGGGAAGATGATCCTACTGTGCAAGCGGCTCTAAATACTCTTTGTGGTGTTTATAAAGAGGACAAGAGGGGAAATTACATAAACAATGGAATAGATGATTACTTTAAAGACTTGGATAATTATGGTGATTATTGGAAAAAACTGATTGGAGAAAACTGCCCAATTTCATTCTATTATTTTGACATAAACCAGGAAAAAGTCAAATTGACGGACGACATATATGTAAAGATGAACGCCCGTGGAAAGAAATTAACTGACTTCGAAAATTTTAAGGCAGACCTACTTGCATTTTATCAGGAAAAAGAGTGGGACAATAGTCTTGACCGAAAAGAAAAAATAGGCTATCTAATTGATAATACGTGGACAGATGTATTTTGGACTTCAATCGATGATAAGTCCAAAGGTGTGGATGATGTTTTTTTTGCATTTATTAATCGCTTCATTCTTAATGAATATGTGGCTAAGAGGGGTAGTAATGATGGCTATCTACAATCTGTCGAAGACGTTGATAAATCAGCATTGTTTAATACACTTTACGATAATGACACAGAATACAATGATTTCAAATTGTATCGGAATCCCTATATCAATGATGACGGTGAAGAATTCTTAAAAAATGTTTTTGATAAAATAAAAAATGTGTTAGCATTCTATGGTAATTGTAAACCAATGACAGAGGTATTCAAGGCCAGCTGGCATGAAAAAAAAGACTCTGGGCTTGATTTTATACCAAAATATAATAAAGATGGCAAAATCTCAGATATGACACAGCCTGAAAGGATTGTTTTCTATGCTGCATGCAGGTTTTTTGAGAATAATTTAAATAATAAATTTATTGAAGAAAAATTTAAAGATTGGATTCAATTTGTTTGGAATATCACAAATCAAGTAGGTACCAAATCTGCTATGATTAGCGGAATAAGATATATTGCAGATATTGTTGAAGAAGTATCCAATAAGGAATGGGATATAAATGCCTATTTGCGTGATAATCCTAAGTATAATTTTGCGAAGCAACAAGTAAAAGAGGAAATTGCAAAAGCGAAGCAGATATTAACTCAGAGTAATCCCACAAAAGAAGAGATAAAATCTACGGAAAACGAGTTACACGATTATAGAGGTGCGATACGCTTTCTCCTCGATGTTGAAGGTGAGGATTATAATTTCAATAATTATGACACCAAAAAGCGTATTTTTCTTAAAAGGTTTGGAGGACAAGGCAATGAATACGCTTCTATCAAAACTATCAAGTTTTTATTTTCTAATGTTGTGTCTGTGGAAAATGAATTGTTTAAGAAACTCATTCGTAACAAAACCAACTGTTTTGATACCTGGCAGTCAATTCTTGTACCTTCAGAAGATGACCTTAAAATTGAACGAGGCGAGATTGTTCCCATTGTTAAAAATCTGCTTACGTCTTTCAAATCGACAATTACCCCAAAAAGTGACGTAGTTATACATGCGTTTGCTGAGACCAACCTAATGGAAAAAATAAAAGAACTTAAGGATGATAAATTAAATGGGGGAAGGATTCAATCGTATTGTGGAAGTTGGTGTTTATATCCTAAACAAGCGACTTCTGAGAATCGGATTCATTTAGATTGGAGAATTAGAGATGAAATTCTCACCAATCTTAAAATATCAACGATTACAATAGAAGGGAAAGAATATGATTGCATTAAAGTTGACAAACCAACAGGAGAATCTTGGTTTTATAGAGGAGATAATATAGGATTTGAATATGACAATATTAAGTATAAGTGGATAAGTGAAAATATTATAGAAGTATCTGATCAGAATGTTAATGATATCGACTTATTTTGGTATAAAGAAACGTATAATTACACCTTTGAGAAAAAAAACGACAATCCTCTACAGTATGAGGTGAAGTTGCTCCCAATCCCAATCCCAACCTCAACCATAATATAACAGCATCGGTAATCCTCAAAATAACATGCGTAAAAGTTAAGATGGAAAGCGCCAAAAAGGATGTGGCTGAGTACGGAAATGACAAAGGGGATGAAGAGATAAGAGGGAAGTCCCTAAAAAGGCCACTTCCCCTATGGTGGGAGGACTTATGGGAGGTGCGCCCCACCTGGATCTGTTCTTCGATTAGCCTTCGGGCTTACCCGATACCTTGTGGGCTTTGAAAGGACCTGTCCAGGGATAATCACAAGGCTCATGTGGATACCCCTCATGTCGTATGGTGTCACAGTACGGTTTCAGGGCTATGCATTTATAGCCCAATCCCACCGATAGGTACAATCAGCGTGTCTTCCTTTTTGTAGGCATAATCTCCAACTGCGGTCAGCACCATTTTGAAAGATGGTGCCGGCATTTTGGCCGTGTCTATTATGGCAATACTTCGTTAAAAATTCAGCAAAAAGCTAAGTAAGCATTCGACGAAGTGGGTTACCCACTGAAGAGAGCGCCCTATCGTATTAGAGCGCTCTTTATTATGGTAAGGTGGTTTTCTGGCTGCGAATGGCAGCGGCTTTAACTGATGTGCA